>Ga0116230_10004800_pt1 | contig 13245 bp, 12 predicted proteins | sample S1TSphfallax_3_FD_88678 | JGI IMG/M metagenome (GOLD analysis project Ga0116230, IMG submission 88678) | Host-associated microbial communities from peat moss isolated from Minnesota, USA - S1T2_Fd - Sphagnum fallax MG | ecosystem: Host-associated > Plants > Peat moss > Unclassified | place...
TAGCCTTAGTAATTGTCTTTTGCTCATTATGCTAGAATCGAGCCAAAAGGTTGTTCAAGACCCACACATTCATGGCCGCATGATCTTGATGCCTCTAACCCTCTTTCCAAGTAGATGGGTGTTTAAGCTTGTTTGATTCCATGATCACATTGTGGCGCACTCATAAATGTTGTACCAAGTTGTATTTGGGTATATAGGATGCATCGCACCCATCAACCCTACAAGCAAATTTGGGCCCATGCTTTGCCCAATGGACATTTTCTATGGTAACCGGGGAGGGGCGACCACATTTGAAATAAATAAAATAAAATAAAAAACCTAATGTGAGACTTATTATTTTAGATGAAGGTTATCCCCTAAACAATGAAGGTATTGCATATATAGATAAAATATTATAATACATCATGAGGGTATTGCACATAAAGATAAAATAACAAAAACACAAAATGAGAGTATTGTTAAACTCCAATATTGAAATTTGCATAAAATGAAGCAAAGCCTAAAAATAAGAATATCACCTACAAAACCTAAGGGTATTGCCTATAGACTTAGACCAAAAACAAATGCCCCACCCACCTTCTCACATGGAGAAGGAAGGTGGGGCATGCAAATGTTTAAGGATTATAATTAAGGAAGGTATTATAATCACAAATTTGACCCAAAAAACCCCCACGCATCCTTTCCACTTGAAAGGATGGGTAGGGTAATAAATATAATAAGTGAAGTTCAATGGTTATGTCACCTCCATCAATATGCGCATGAGGTTCAATATCCTCATTGGCATTCTTTTGTTCCAATAATGGAATAGTAGGAACTACATTTTCTTGGTCCTTTATCATCAAAATAGTTCTCTCCAAGTCCATTTCAATTTGATCAACATTTTCCTAAAATGTTTCCCCAACGTCTTCACCTACTTCCATTTGCTCCTCCTCAACAATTTCACTTGGAACCACATTCTCAACATTCATTTGTTGTCCGATCACCCCAACCTCCAAATATCTTTCATTCGTGACACGTCCCATGCCATGTATAGTTTCTGTTGAAATTCGTTGATCTATTCCAACACTTTTTGCTTTCTTTCAAGTTTGCATTTAACAAAAACACAAAAAACACAATATTGTTTTAGTTCTTAGTTCATTTTCCACTTTTTCATTTGTGGTAAAAATAAGAAAAGGACTACCATCAGTTGAAACATAAAACAAGAAGAATATAACCACCAACTATGCAGCAGATGCAAAGCAAAGGACCACTAAGGATGTAGACACTCTCTATAAGTAGCAAGTGAAAAAAATAAGATGACAAGGAACACTGCTATGTTCATCGTTGTCGCTCGTGGTTGTTATGCATAGAGGCAACACCTTTAAAAAACAATGAACAAAGATGATGAGCATGATGAACACATGTTTTCTAACATAAGAAATAACTAGAATGATGTTGTTTGTTGTTGTTATCTAACGCATGTTCTAGAACTTGAAAAAACAACAAATTGTGTTCATTGTCCTTCACAACTACAAAAAAAAAAGGATGATGATGAGTAATGTTGTTGTTTGTCATCGTTACTTGGCTTTTTTTGCTCTTGCAAGACCACATTATTCTTGTTTGTCGTTGTGGAAAACAAAAGAATGACAAACATTATCTCCACAACTTAATGACAATGTAGCTACTCATCATCATTTTCTTGCGCCTACAAAGCAACAAAAGAGGACGATGATGTTACCATCGTCTTCTTCTTCACAACAAGACCACAACACAATGACAACAAGCAATGTAGTTGCTTGTCGTCATTTTTTTGCATTTGCAAAGCAACAAAAGAAGATGACAATAGTGTTGTCATCATCTTCTTTGCAAGAAAAAGAAAAAGAAAACAATGGCACCATCAATCTCTTCTTTGCAACAATACCACAACATTATGATGATAAACAATTGCATTTCTTGTTGTTAGTTTTGCACGTTTGTAAAGCAACAAAAGAAGACAATGACAACACGATGATGGTGTTGTCTTTTGTTTTCTTTGCAACAAAAAAGAAGAAAAAAAAAAACGATGACAACATTGTTGTTGTCTTCTTTGTAACAACATACTAGAAAACAATGAGCTGTGCTCATCGTCATTTTCTCGCGCCTACAAAGCAATAGAAGAGGAGGATGACAATGCCATCGTCATCTTCTTCATAACAAAGAAAAAGAAAAAAGGAGGAGAAGTCAGCTTACTTTCAAGTTCCCACTTCTACCACCACCTTGAAGCTCCTCTTGTTGGGGCACTCCTGAAACTCCGAGCCCTTGAAGCTGCTATGGATATCACACTCTTGAAGCTCTGAACTACTCAAGCTCTTTCCAGGTTGAAAGCTTTGGTGATGGAAGTGAGCGCAAAAGGAAATGGGTGGGGAGGGGGTTAGTAGGATGAGGGATGTAGGTGGGTTGGGAGGAAAAAGGCCAGTGGGTGGGTTGGGGTAGGTAGGAGCTTCCCAAAAGAAACTTGGGGTCAGGGATGGGCCAAGAAAAAAGTGATAAAAAAACTATTCCCAGGAAAAAAAAAAAAAACTGAGCAAGGGAAAAAAATCTAGCTGGGAAAAAAATGAGCAGAAGAAAAATAAAATACTGACCAAGTACACTAACCCCTGTGGGACAGTTTCATCCCATCCATGAAATCCCAGAACGGGATTGTTTGGATGGTGCACTGGTGGGTGCTGGGTCACTCAAGCCTAGCTACAGTACACATAGCAGTAGCGGTGATTGGTTGAAAGCGTTCAGGAAAAGAAAGGACATGGCAAACTCGGTTTAGCACCAAATTGGCTGCTAAACTCAGTTTGGTGCCCCGTTGAAGCCCAGCGTACTTTTTTTTCCCCGTTTTTTGAAATCTCGTACCGTATGTGACGAAACAGGGGGTTTCGGTGCTGTCTTTGCCTGACTTTACGGATAAGTTTAATAGATAAAAGGAATCCCTGCCCACTTTTCTTTTTCTTTTGCTTTCTCAGCCAGGGCCAATCTAAAGATAGTGAAATTCTGGGTCCCAGACACTCGCAGTGATTGGGGGCAGTACCAAAGACATTAGGACTCTGTCTGGCTCTCCTTTCTGCCAGAGGTTGTCGATGGAAGATGCTAAATACGCCTAATACGCACTGTCCGGGCATCAGTGCAGCACCCACCTGAGTACAATGGTCAAAAAACTAAAAGCCCCCAATTTCCATCTAAATTGCTTCCAAATATTATGAATATCCCATTGCTTTGCACTAAATCAGGCTCTCTGCGTCCAAATCGAATATTTCTTGGTGTTTAATTTGGCCATGTAATGACCTCTCAGAGATTTCCAAGTGTATTGGCAGGGCACCTTAAACCTGTAAGATTACATCCCGACACGGGAGGTCATCTTAAGTTTTTGGGTGGGCTCTTACACATTTCATAGAAGCCCACGGTTTTTTCCTTCGTGCACATGACAGGTCATTATGCACAGTAAGGCCCTTGGCTAGGGGCATTATTAGAATTCAGGGCCTTGGGTAACACCCCAATCCGCAGGTCTTAACTACGACCAAGAGGCCTCACTCAAGAGAAGCGCCCTGGCCCAGTTTGAGCAGGGTTTGAGTAATGTTGTGCAAAACATTAAAAATAATACAATCTGGATCTTCGTCAGTGTTTTTCAATCCAAATTTGTGAGGTGGGGGAGGTCTGGGATCATCCACAAGAGGACTTAGCCAAATTTGGCTACATGTCAGAGGGAGGATAGTAGACATGTTTAGGTTTGATGCAATAATTTGACAATATGATACAACCTATTGTCTAAATATGGCGACTCAAAAAAAATTCTTCATAATGTGGCGATAAAGAGCCATTTTTCCTTCCCAAAAAAACAAAGCCTTCGTACTGTCGCAAGCGCCTCTTTTTTGTGCGAAATTTCGCCAAAAAAAAGAATCGCTCATTGTTGGTGTTGTCAATGGCAGGAAGTAGTCTGCTGGTGGGGGACCAACTTCCGAATTCCCCTGAATTCGTGGGTTCTCAAACTCGGCAAGGAACAAACATAACTCTTAGTGTTGTTGGATTCCACGATATCAAAGAGGTTGCAGAAGAAATTCACCCTAATTTGGTGGTGAGGAAAGCCACGAAGTGCTGTGTGGTTTGCTGTTGCAAGTTTGTTGGGGTTGTATTATTGTTAGGTTAGAAATATTGATTTGTGCATAGCTAGTTGGGTTGGTTGGCGCAGCAGCAGAGATGGCGAAGCCAAAAACCATTTATTTGAGGGGAGTTGGCAACACAGAGACGGTATTAGAGTTGAAAAGGAGGATTGTGAAGAAGTCAGGAATTGAATTGCATCAACAAAAGCTCAAGTTTCGGAATAGGGAGCTGGAGGATGCCAGCACACTTGCTTCCAATGGCATCCGTGCTGCAGACGTTGTAACCCTACAAGTATTGGGGAGAACTGGAGCCTGCACATGCGGCGAATGCAAGAGGTTCCGGGAGAAGCTTCAGGTGCTTGTCCAGACTGCAACGGGTAAAACCCTCACGCTGGAAGTGACGCGGGAAGACACGGTGTTGAGTGTCAAGAAACAGATCCAGAAGAGAGAGCGCATTCCTCCTTCACGACAGAGGCTCCTGCTCAAACAACAGGTACTTGAGGACGACTTCATTCTCAACAGGTATGATCTCGTAGATGAGGAGGAGAAGGAGGAGGCCGCCACGGGGACCTCGACTCCAATTACAATGCAGTTGATCATCCGGCGCCCACAAGCTGCCAATGTGTTCCAGAGGCTGCTGCACTTGTGCAGTGCAGGGCGTCGGTAAGTAAGCAATTCATTGCGTGAAGAACATCAAACCCTAGGTTCAGAAACATGCTTTAGCCCTAGCTTCTCTCTTGCAGCTGTGAAATCAACCCCACCTACGTTTGTCTCACAGGCACGTAGATTCTCAAGCTTGGGAATTAGAAATCTCGCGGTGGCTATTGAATTGAACATCACCAATAGAGATCTCATAAAAGCTTTTTCCATCGCCACAGACATTTTGAGTACAGAAGGTCATAGGAAGATCACAGGATTCATCAATATGGATCTCATAAAAGCTTTCCATCACTACAGACATCTCAAGTACAGAAGGTCATAGGAATTGTCATTATGGATCTCATAAAAACTTTCCATCACTAAGACAAAAGGTTACTTTACTTGTACAGAAAGTCATAGGATTCTATCACAAGTCTATGGAAAGATGAGAGATAGAGAGAAGCCTGGCATCCATTACTGGATGCATGGGAAGACTAAATGTGAAGAAGAACCTCAGTTCCAATGCTAATAATACAGGAGCATGCTTTTCATAAAATCTTCTCACTCTGAAATTCACAGAAACTTTTCTCTGCCAATTTCTTAGGGTTGGAATATTATATGATATGTGACCCATGGATTTCATAACCTTGCAAAAAGAGGGTTGAATTTTTTCATTGCTATCTTGTGACACCAAATTACCTTTAGGCAAGTGACTAATCTCAAGTTTTCTTCAGCACAAATGTTGTTTTGTTTTTTGATTGATTACAGTTATCATTCATATACGCATTCCTGGTCCATTTTGTGTTTGGGGCTCGGAATATTGAGGTTTTAGTGACCAAGGTTTTGATCTGTGCAAAGAGTAATGAGTGGCATGTCTTTTTAATACTAATGAATTGCAAACTCTGGCTTTGCAATTTCAATTTTGTGTCTTTCAAACTCAGAGAGAAGACCAACAACAAATGGTCACATTTTTCCATAACTTGTAGTTAGTAAACTCTCTTGCCAACAAAGAAAATTTAAGTACACAACATACCAAAACTTTATCAACTACATGCGAATTGTGTACCTTGTTCATAGTTCATAGCCTGTTGCAAATTTGGACTCTTGGCTCTTAAGAATGTATTTTTTTCTTTTGGTAGAGCCTTCAACAATGATCAAGAACTAAACAAAATATTAGAGAAGACTTGTTGGGCTTTACTAGAGGGAACTAAACTATGCACAAATTCTGTTGGAAAAATATTAGGGTCCCTTCCCTTTTATTAGGATCCTAATTGTACACATGAGACTTTCTTTCAATTACTGATGTTTGGTTTGAGTCACCCCAGTTTTTTGTAAAGGTTGCTTATTAAGATGAGACTAACACTTAACTTTGATCATTGTCCGTTCTTCACAACAAAATAGTGAGTGTTTGTAAATTTGGAAATAGTGATGTTCATGAGGCCTTAAACAAGAGCTTAGTGTTTTAGTGACAATTGCCATATTGGTTGGCATTGCAAAATGAGAACATACTTAGGACCTAGAAAAAGTTACACTGGTTATGGAAACAAGAGTTTGTAGTTTAGAAATTCTTATACCCTTAAAAGTGTGAATCAATAGTTGAACAAACATTTTGCCATGTGAAAGAAAAGCAAGTGGCTGATTGTGTTAAACTTCAAAAGTCTCAAGCTCATTGTGTCCCCAGGTATAGCATCATGTAAAATGGCATGACCATAAAATCAAATATTCATATTAGGAAACAGACTTGAAGACTCAGAAGATGAATTCGGTGGCTTGTTTACAAATTTGTATCTCATTCTAGGGTCATTGAACTTGGTCAACTTAAAAAGGACAGAAAATTAAATTTCTGATATGAAAAATAAATATTATTTATTTATATATTAAAGATGTAATCAAGATATACATTCAATTTTAGCTCAATAGAATTAGTAAAAGTGAAAATTAGGAATAAATATATAGTCAATAAAGAAGCTTAATTCAATCAATATTTCAATATTTTATATTTCAATAAAAAAAAAAAAGGTAAAAAAAGAATATGTTTGCAAAAGCACAAGCCTTGTTCTATAATGCTTTAAGATTAGGGAAAGCAAAGAATCAGACATTGTTTCCCTGAAGCTGCAGGGGGCTTGCAATGGATGTCCAAGCTCTGCAGTCACCCTTTGTTTGTTTAAAAAGCTTGCATGATTAAATGGCATTCAACCTTTTTCAGGCTTGGGGAGAAATTCATCAAGTTTTGCAATTAAAGACATGTTAGACAAATCGTGGCACATATTGTGAATAGGTCAAGACAATATTCATGGCATGTGACATGTTTCAAACATTAGTGGCAACATTGGATGAAATTGAAAACCGATTTATTCTCTTCATAAAAAATGGTTCCAATAATCCATTGGTCTAGATCTCCCAAAAAAAATGGTTACAAAAATTTATGGTTATGGGTAAGGGCATGTTTGAGTAACCTTCAAAAACCAAGTAGCACTGCTTGTTAGGGTTTTGGGTTCAAGCTAGGATTCTCTCTATAGTTGGTTTGACTGAATTTGTGTTCCCTTTTTGCTTCTGTGCACGGTTGTTCAATGTTTGAAACAATACCCCTTTCTAAGATTATTGTTTTCTTTTTTCAGGTGCATTGGATGAAAGTTCTCGCTCCTCCTGTGGTTTGTGTGCAAGTATGGTTACATGAGAGAGTTGATCATTGGTGAGCTCTTGCTCCTTTTCCAATTATCTTCTTTCGACAACGATATGTGGCAATTCTAGAGGTTCGACCCTCTTCCTAAAGCAATTCATCCCCTTCCTAATGGAATTCATCTTTTTCATGGTGATATAACTCCTTGAGTTTTCCACCCTCTTCATGGTCTTATTCGTCCCCATCCATGGTAATCATCTTCTTCTTGGTCTTAGTCATCCCCTTTCATGGTAATCATTTTTTTCCTGGTCTTGGTAGTCACCTTCATGGTGATCATCTCTTTGAATTTTGACGCCCTTTTCTTAGTATTGGTCCTCCCTTTTTTGGTGATCATTTCTTTGAATGTTGATGCCTTCTTCTTGGTCTTGGTCATCCCTTTTTTGGTGATCATCTCCTTAAGCTTTGCCACCTTCTTCCTAATATTGGTTGTCCCCTTTTTGGTGATCATCTTTTTGAATTGTTTCCCTCTTCCTAATCTTGGTGATCCTCCTCTTTGAACTATGATGCCCTCTTCCCCCCCTTGGTCATCTTCTTTTTGGTGGTCACCCCTTCCTAATGATCCTCCTCCTTGAGCTTTTTCGCCTTTTCCCTGGTCTTGGTTGTCCCTTTCTTGGTGATCCAACTCTTTGAGCTTTGTCACCCTCTTCCTAATCTTGTTTATCACCTTCATGTTGGTAATTATCGTCTTCCTAATGATCATCCTCCTTGGAGATGATCTTTTTTTTCTTGGTGATAATCCTTAAGCTTTGGCTCCCCCTTCCTATTCAACCTCCCCCTCCACCCCCCCTTCTTAATGGTAGTATAAGTCCTTGGGAGAGGGGTTGTTGCACCCTTGTTGCAACGTGCCCCTTAGATTTCATTCAAGTTATTGCCCTTGCCCTTGCTTCTTTTTTGAGTTTTTATTCCATAGCCAAGGTTAACCCCTCTATATAATAAAGGACGTGTTTTTAACCTAGATGTAAAGTTCTTATGGAACCTATCTCATGCTTCTTTTACAATAGTTGTGGACCAATTTGCATTGAATGTTGCCTTTGTTTGCTTGTCTAATAGCCTTTAAACTACTCTCTCAGCCATAGTAAAGGAGTCAACAACTTGTTGGGCCCTCTTATCCTCCTTTTCCTTTTTTGTTGTCTTATTGCTTCTATTGCTTCCTTGGTTAAGGTTTTTTATTGCAAAATGCTAGTGTATCACTTGATGTTACTACATATTATTAACTATAATCCACAAATAGCTTTTTCCCTCTTGTTTTCTTTGTTGGCAAATGTGGCAAAGAAAACAAATTTGCAAAAGATATTGGCTCCTAGGTTACTATTACAAGATGATGAACTTGTTGAGGTCCATTTGCATTAACAATAAAATCATAAATCATTTATGTTTGCCCATTTGCATTTGTAGCAATAGGGCTCCTAGGTTCCTCCATGTAATACTTCACATTTGATTGTTCATGTTCATTTGCTTCTAGAGTTTCAAACTTTTGTAATGTTGTTGTTATGTTCATAAGCTATGTAGCAACTCCATCTTCTACCCACTACTCATGCCCATTAGTTGTATCATCATAACCCTCATTGTTTTCATTTGAGATGTTTATAAATGTTGTTGTGTAAGTCTTGTGATCCATTGCCTTTGGATTTATAGGCCAAATTCTTGTAACCTTAAACCCATTATTGATATTTTTTTGGACAATGATTGGTCCAAGCTCTTATGTACCCAACTAGCTAATGTGTAGTTATATGGCTCACAATGATTATTCTTGACCATTGCATTGTCTTTTTTTTTCTTGAAGGTAGTTTTGAATGGCTTGAAGCAACTTACATCTAGGGGTTCTAGAACATGAGATGTGTGAGCTTGTAAGGTGACCATATTTAAACCAAATTCATGTGCTTGTGCAATTGCTTCTAGTGTAACATGTGATCCATGCCCATTTAGAATTAGGAGATGTCTTGGATTGAAAATTTTCACTAGGAACTGACTTTTTGAAAATTGACAAAAATTCTTTGAAGAGGAAAGATGTCATCCATGCCTTGCTTTGCATTGCCATACATGTACGTGCCTTGCATAGTATGATGTACTCATCCCTAATCCACCCACCTTTGAAGATCTAGAAACCTAATAGGTAATTTCTTGCTACATTAACAACACAATTCACCATTAGCCATTCCCTAGACCTTGAATGGTGTTCTAAACTTGATTGGAACCTCTTCTTGCCAATATTTTAAACCTTGATTATCACCTTGTTTGGATTCCTATCCCATTTGAATTATAAATGTGATCAGGGCTATATTTGTATTGTGTATATAACGTTTGTAGATTTTGTTAAAAAATGTTGCATGATTAACTTGTGAGACCTTATTATCTATAGACATCTGATCTTTCAACAAGTCAAATACTTGGCTTTAGATGTTAACGCTTGAACCAGCACCACCAAGAATTCCTTGGAATTCCATTCTTGAAAGGGGTGGACCTAGTTTGTGTCAATTTTGCTATTTTTGTTTTGAGCTGATGCAAGGTGATTGAAAGTTTGCATTTTTGCATTCCCAAAATCTAAGCCACAAATGCTTCATCCTCCTGGTTTGTGAGCACACCTTGTGGCCCTTATTTTTTTGATCTTATATTCCCATTCAAATGACTTGAAAGGGATGTGATTAATATCTACCAAAACTTGCTAGTTTTTCAAAGATAATTGTCTTTTTTCCACTATATCCATTGTAGCTTCTAGCGTATCGGACGTCCATCTTCCTCGTTATGTCAAGCTAGGAACCTTATTTACTCTTGCTAGTTTTTTTTCTTGTGCTAGAACTATTAGTGGAATGTTTTATTTATTGGCAGATTGTTTGTCTTGTAAGTTATTTCGTCTCTTGTAAGGTACAATGGACATCATGGTGTTAATCCCTTTCTTCTTGGTCCTAGCCTCAAGCAAGTTGGGGGGTCTAATCTGGTCATACAAGGGGTATATATTTGAACCTCTTGTATGAACCCCAAGACTATTATAAAATGGGTTAAATCTACATAATATTCAAAAACATGACTTTCCAAAGATGGGTTATGTTAAAGGTAGAAATTTGTTTTAACACTATGGGTGTTAAAAGACGGTAATACTGCCACTAGATGGTAATTATTGTTAGATGACAAAATAATCTCAAGAGATGTCTAAAGTGAAAGTGTTTTCTGATGGTAGTCTTGTCAATCCAGTGAACTACTTTCATGGGATAAAATAATCAAAAGTTAATTTTGGGAGGAATTCTAATAAAAGTAATTAGTAACCACAAATAATATCCTAGTCTAGGTCATTTAGAAGGGCATTTTAGTAACTATTTAATTACTAACGATAAATATCCTACTTATCATCTTTTATTTATTAGGGGGTGAAACCATCTAAGTAATTAGTCTAAATGGGTAAGGGATGGATGGATTTCACTTAATTACGATGTGTGGAAGGAATTAGGATAAGGTCAAATAGACGAATAAGAAAATTTAGGAGGATAAAGACTCGACCCTTGTGTGGTGAATATCCTTCTTGGGTTTTTTATTTATCCTTTGAGGAGGAGGATTGTGAATCATTCCTATGTATGAATCTAGATTGATTGTGGTTGGGTGAATTCTCTTGGGGAAGAAGTGTGTGTGTGAAAAGAAAAGAAAAAATAGAATAATATTGCATTAGATGTTATGTAATGGAAAATAGTTGAAGGTTGTCAAGTGCATTATTTCTTCTTGTTTGTCTTAACCTATAGGAAGGTAGGGAAAGTAGTTCCTTCTAGTTGATGTGGATTATTAGTTTTTTAGTTTGGTTCTTCTTTTCTTTTACAGTGAAAGTACTCTCTATACTTGTTACTGGAGTATGAAAATAGACATGTTGTAGGAGGGTAGTTGTCACTAAAAGGTAGTAGTAAAAAAATAACTAATGTGTTTGAGGTTTGCAAAGGGTAAAAAACTATTATAAATAATAGGTACTAGCTACAAAGGGTTTGTAGGTGTTATAGATGGTAGGCAACAACTATTAGAAGTTTGTAGGCAATGGGGGTCTTCTTTCAAATTTGCCAATAACAATATGTGCATGACGATGGTTGTTACATGATGGTAATCGCTACAAGATGATAGTTGTAGCATGACGGTAATCACATAGAAGACAAGCTTTATTTTCATGTTTTTATTCAACAACCTTTTCCTTGATGGTAATTAAGTTGCTGAAATCCATGGTGTAACAAGTTAAAAGAAATTGTTACATATAATTTTCAAAGTCATCGCATTCTAAATTGACATCTGTGGTTGTTGTGTAGGCTATTGGTGTGTACTTGAAATTGTAATGCCTTGCAACCTGCTAAATTTTTTGAGAACAAAAGCTATTTGATCTTCTTACTACTCTAGGAATTATAAATTGTTAGATCTAACGATAGTATAGATACTTGTTGAAATTTTATTGGTAGAACCTATCTACATCAGATGTTCTTATTTTTGCACCTATTCCTACATATGCAACTTTTGTGAATTGATCTTGGACACTTGTTTGTATGCAACAATCTTGTGAACTATTTGCTTATTTCGCATGTCTTAGCCCTTGTTCTAACTCTAATATAGCTTCACTCTCATCTCTATTTCCTCTAAACATTTTAAAACTAGAAAACATAAGCTCTATGAAACTTTGAACTTCATCTTCTACAATCTTGGATAGTGAGGACATTCTTGCACAATGATGCTTAAGAGAAATTGACACGCTTTCTAATTTTTGAAGTGTATCCTTTTAATATGATTTAGAGAGTTTGTAGTTTCTAATTTTGGTGGGAATCTAATGCCCTTGTGCAAATGTACATGGTTTTTAGAGTCATTTATTTGTTATTTTTTGGGATGCAAGGATTTTTTTTTGTATTAAGTGTTGAGAACTTGTTGGGGGCACTTGAAAGATTATTTGTACTGTAAAATCCTAAATCTTTAAAACATTGCTTTAAATGACCCACCAACAAACAATCATTCCTTGTAAAGTGGGCTGAAATAACCTTGTTTGTTGGGCTGTTGTACACCCTAGACCAATTACTTGGTTCCACTAGTGGGACAATTTTTTCATAAAAATGCACCCGTAAACCCCCATTGCCAAACACTTATGTTTGATAACTTGAATGTTTTTTTATCAGTGGTTTGCCACTCACATATGAGTGCATAGCTCACTTGTCTAAGTGCAATGTTGGTCTACGATCACCACCCACATCTTTAATATAAGTGGGGTGCAAAGAGTATAAAAATGGCTTTAATTTGACCCAATGCCAAAAACAAATTTGGTTGACTGTGTGGTGTAGCAAAAACCACCAAATGCTGATTTTTTCACCGTGTGTTTAGTGATAGGGTGAAATCTGCACAAAGACATATGTATTTTATTGCCTTGACCGGCATAGGCTAGAACAGTTTGCCTGATCAGTTACCGACTTATGTTCGGTGATGGGCATTTCTACCCTATAATGTTCCCAAACCATCATGTTGGAGTTGGGGATGAATGAGACACAGTCCCCATTGTGTTAAAAAATTTGAGCTTTGCGTTCCTGCACACTACCAAGAATGATCAACTATTTTTTTTTTCTTATGTTTTGATGTGATTTTCAATAATTCATCATAATTTCTGTCAATGTCAAATTTAATGAGACAAAATCCTCATCGTGTTAAAAAATAAATCTAGAAAAGGGGGCACATTTCTTTTAGTTGAAAAATGTTCTTCCTTAGACAACACATGGTGATGAACCTTGGCTTTCGATAGGAGCAAACCTTGTCCAAAGAAAGTTTTAGGTAATGATTTTAACTGTGCAATGCATCATTATGCTGAAGTTGATGATGTCTTCCACA
>Ga0116230_10004801_pt1 | contig 13245 bp, 13 predicted proteins | sample S1TSphfallax_3_FD_88678 | JGI IMG/M metagenome (GOLD analysis project Ga0116230, IMG submission 88678) | Host-associated microbial communities from peat moss isolated from Minnesota, USA - S1T2_Fd - Sphagnum fallax MG | ecosystem: Host-associated > Plants > Peat moss > Unclassified | place...
ACCGAGCCAGCGACACGCCATCGATCCATGGTGGGAACGGCGCTCTTCGTCGACGTCTCCGGCTTCACCGCCCTCACCGAGCGTCTTGCTCAGCGAGGAAAGATCGGGGCCGAGCAGATGGGCGATGTCGTCTCGTCGGCCTTTGGGGCACTGCTCGCCGATGCCGGACGCTACGGCGCCGACCTTTTGAAGTGGGGCGGGGACGCTGCCCTGCTATGGCTCGCTGGTGCTGGCCGAGAGCTCGAAGCGTGCGCCGCAGCGCACTCGATGATCGAGACGATGAAGAGCGCCGGCAGGGTCCGCGCTCCGGGGGGCACGGCATGGCTTCAGGTGTCGCTCGGCATCCATAGCGGCGAGTACGACTTCTTTCTCGTCGGTACGAAGCATCGAGAGCTCGTCGTGACCGGCGATGCGTGGAACGAGTTGGCAGCGTTGGAAGCATGCGCCACGGCAGGCGAGATCGCCGTGAGTGCGGCGACGGCGAGTGGGCTGCCGGCGGGCTGGACTGGTGGAGCGCGAGGCGGCGGCTTCGTGCTCACCGAAATGACCGGTGCGCTTGCACGGGATGCGGCTGCGGCCGTTCGCGTTTTCGGGGAGGCGCCCGGGGATGGACTCGGTCGCCCTCCCGAGAGCGCTGCGGTGCTGTTCCCCGAGCCGACGCGCCGGCGCATCGTGGACGGTGGAGAGGAGGCGGAGCACCGCCAAGCAGCTATTGCGTTTGTCGGCGTGACTGGCGTCGGCGCACTTCGGCGAGCATACGGTCCGGAGGCGGTGGCCGACGCCCTCGAGGCGATCGTGGATCGCGCCGAGGCGGCGGCCGAGCGGCACGGGGCCTCGTTCCACGGCACTGACATGAGCCCAGACGGGACCAAGCTGATTATCCTCGGCGGGGTCCCGGTCGCTGCAGGGCAAGACGCTGATCGGCTCGTGCGCTGCACGCACGAGCTCATCGCCCCCGGCTCGGGCAGTCGGGCGGGGCAGGGCGCTGGGGTCGCTGGGGTCGCTGGGGGCGCTGGGGGCGCTGGGGTCGCTGTGCTGTCGATTCGCGCCGGATGCCACATCGGCCGGGTCTTCGTCTTCGACAATCACGTCGGACCGGGAGATCGCCGCATCTTCTCGTTTACGGGCGACTCAGCCAACCTGGCCGCTCGAGTGATGGGACTTGCCGCTCCCGGGGAGATTCGCGTCACCGCCGATCTACTCGACCGGGCGAGACACGGCCCTGCTGCGGAGCCCCTTCCCCCGGTCATGGTGAAGGGCAAGGCCGAGCCGGTCGTGACCTGGCGACTTGGGACCGTCCACGACGGTGGCGCGCAGCGCTTCGAGACGCCCCTCATGGGGCGCGACCTCGAGCTGGCGGAGCTTCTCGATGTGGCGAATCGCGCGGCCGGGGGACACGGAGGAATGGTCCACGTCACCGGCGTGTCCGGCTCCGGCAAGACACGCCTTGTCGCCGAAGCCAGTGCACGCTGGACACTTGCCACCTGGAACGTGCGCTGCGAGACCTACGACCTCAACGCGCCCTATGCCGTGCTGGGACGCCTTCTGCGGGCCGTCCTCGGCGTCGCGCCCGGGAGCGATCGCCTGCTCGCCGGCGCACAGCTCGAATCTGTCGTCTCCGACCGTGCCCCGGCGCTTCGTGCGTGGTTGCCGCTCCTCGGGGAGGTCATCGATGCCGAGGTGGCACCGACACCTGAGACCGATGCGCTCGCTCCACGCTTTCGCGGCGCTCGACGGTCCGCGTCGGTGGTGACGTTGCTGGACTCGTTGCTGGAGAGTCCGACCGCGCTCATCGTCGACGACATCGCATCGGCGGATGCAGCCTCGCTGGCGATCTTCGAGTCGGTTGCCGAGCAAGCAAGGCGGCGATCGTGGCTTGTCGCCCTCCTCGGGGAGCTCGAGGCCTCGAGTCGTGAGGTCGATGTGTCATCAGACATCACGCACATCGAACTCGCCAGCATCGACCCCGCGACTGCTCGACGCTTAGTCGCCGAGGCGCTTCGATCGTCACTCGCCGTTGCTCCCGACCAGCTCGACGCGATCGTCAAACGCGGCGCTGGCAACCCGCTGTTCCTGATCGAGCTCGCTCGTGCAGCGCGCTCGAGGACGTCGTTCGAAGCACTTCCCGACTCGCTCGAGGCGCTGCTTGCCACCCAAGTGGACGAGCTCAGCGCGAGCGATCGTCGGGTGCTTCGGGCCGCTGCCGTCCTCGGCTCGCGCATCGACGACGAGCTCCTCTCAGCCATGGTGGGGCCCGAGACGCCCGTCGACGACGACCTCTTTCGCCGCCTCGGTGATTTCGTGACGTCGGACGGTGGCACACGGCACTTCCCCCATGAGCTGGTCCGTGTTGCCGCGTACGAGGGCCTCTCGTATCGCCGCCGGCGAGAGCTCCACGAGCGCGCCGCCACGGCCATCGAATCGACGCGCCCGGGCGACGAAGCTGCCGAGCTGCTCTCGCTCCACTGGCTCGAAGCCGAGCGGTACGCACCTGCGTGGCGCTACGCACGTATCGCCGCGGAGCGCGCCCAACAGCTCTATGCGAACGAGGAGGCAGGGCGGTGCTACCGACGAGCCCTGCGGGCTGGTCGTCACTTGAGGCCCCGCCCACACCTCGATCTCGCCCAGGTCGCCGAAGCGCTCGGTGATGTCAGCGAGCTCGTCGCCAATTTCGAACAGGCACGCATCGCCTATCGCTCAGCTCGACGCACCTTCGTCGACGGTGTGGACCGTGCTCGGCTGTTGCGCAAGAACGGCGTACTGCACGAGCGCGCCGGTCGCTACTCGGCGGCACTTCGCAGCTACAGCATCGGCCTTCGCCTTGTCGCTGACGCCAGGAACAGCGCCACCGGCAGCGGCAGCGGCAACACGAGCGACAGCGCCAATGTGCACGACCGCGGCAGCGGCACCCGTGAACGGTGCGAGCTCGAACTGGCTGCTGCGGGTGTCCTGCTGAGACAGGGGCGTCCGGCTCGTTGCGCATCGCTTGCAGCCAAGGTCGTCGGCGATGCCGAGCGGATCAGCGAGCGGCGCTGCCTCGCACACGCGTGCTATCTCCAGCACATTTCGACGGTGTACCTCCACTCCCCAGACGACGCCCTCGGCCGGCGAGCTCTGACGATCTTCGAAGAGCTCGGTGATCTCATCGGACAGGGCAATGCGTTGAACAACCTCGGCATCAGCGCGTATTTCCGTGGCGACTGGAAGGGATCGCTCGAGAACTACCGGGCGAGCCGAGCTGCACGGGATCGCTGCGGCGACATCATCGGTGCAGCGACGGAAGATAACAACGTCGCCGAGATCCTCTCCGACCAGGGCCACCTGGACGAAGCACGTCTGCTGTTCGAGACGGTGCGAGACACCTTTGCCTTTGCCCGCTACCGCATCGGTGTAGCGCTGGTCACCTCGAACCTTGGTCGGGTCGCCGTGCGCGCCGGTCGCCTGGACGAGGCCCGCGCGCTCCTCGACGAAGCACTTGCGACGTTTTGCGATATCGGAGCCACGGCGTACATCTCGGAGACCGAAGTCCGGATTCTCGAGCTTGGCGTTGCTGCTGGCGCCACTTGGGCCGAAGAGAAGGGGCGAGAGTTGCTGCTTCGCCTGGAGGTGCGACCCGACGCGGAGCTGCTGCGTTCGAGCGTCCACCGGCTTCTCGGGTCTCATCTGATCGTCCTCGATCGGCGAGAAGAAGCTCGCCGCGAACTCGACGCTGCCGTTGCGCTGGCTGAGCACGTGGGCGCGCGCTATGAGCTCGGGCTTGCACTCGCTCGTCGCGCTCAGCTCTCCGGGGGCGAGGACATGGCAGACGGCGATGTGTCGCTCGACGCCGAGCGAGCGACATCGCTGCTCGCGAGCCTCGGCGTGGCAGGAGGCTGAGGGCGTGCGGATTTGGATCTGCGGTGTGCGGGGATCGACGCCGGTGTCGGGCACGGACTACCTGCGCTACGGCGGCCACACCTCATGCGTTGCGATTGCCCACGATGGGCACGTGCCCTCCCTGGTGATCGATGCAGGTACCGGAATCCGGCGGGTCGACGACATGTTTGGCGCCGGGCCTGGCCTCCTCGGTGGGCAAGCGTTTGCCGGCTCGATCATCCTCGGTCATCTTCACTGGGACCACGTCCAGGGACTGCCGTTCTTCGGAGCTGCAAACCACCCCGATGCGCGAACGGATCTCTATCTGCCGGCCGGTGAGGACGCTCGCGGTGTCGGCAACGACAGCGGGGAGCGCGCAAAGGGTGGCGTTGGCGGAGGTGGCGGCATTGGCGGCGTCGAGTCGCTCCTCGAGCGCTTCATGTCGCCGCCGTTCTTCCCGATCCCTCCGTCGGGACTCGCCGGCACGTGGCGCTACATCGGACTTGTTCCCGGTGTCCGTCAGATCGAAGGCTTCACCGTCACATCTCTCGAGATCCCACATTCAACAGGACGAACCTACGGTCTTCGGATCGAAGACGGTAAGACGGCGATCGCCTACCTATCCGACCACTGCCCGACGCGGCTCGGCCCAGGCCCGGATGGCCTCGGCGAGCTCCACGACGCTGCACTGACGCTCGCCAACGGAGTCGACCTCCTGCTCCACGACGCCCAATACAGCGACGAAGAGCTACCAGAGCGCGCACGATTCGGCCATGCATCGTGCGGCTATGCCGTGTCGCTCGCCGAGGCGGCGTCGGTTCGCCAGCTCCTGCTGTTCCATCACGATCCGGCGCGTCGCGATGACGAGATCGACGAGCTGGTAAGTCACTACGTCCGCCGAACGGTGCAGGTCGACGCCGCCTCGGAAACCATGGTGATCGACCTACCGAAGTCCGACGGGACCGCCTCGTCAACGTAACCGCGTTAGCTGAGCCGGGTTAGCCGAGTAACTCGAACCGACACCGAGGTCTTGGCGCAGAGACCACCTCGATATCGAGCAGCGCGTCGAGGCTCGGTCGGCGCGACTCCCCATCATGTGCGCGGGCCATCATGTGCACGGGTGCTGACGAGGTTTCGTTTCGGGCGCTTCGGTGACGGGTAGTCGTCGCACGATAAGGGAGATGCCACATGGTGAAAGTCCTGCTCGTCCTGCTCTGCCTATTCCTGCCATTCGTCGCGGTCTGGATCAAAGAGGGATTTTGCCTCAAGGTGCTGTGGGCCTTTCTTCTCCAGCTCCTGGGCCATGTGCCGGGCGTGATCTACGGCATCTACCAGGTGGTCAAAGACTGACGCTGCTGGGCGCCACAATGGTCGACGGCGAAGTAGCTATGGTGACCACATGACGATCTACGACGCAGGAATCAGCTCACTCTCAGGTGAACCGCTCGATCTGCACGATTTGAGCGAGAAGGCCGTGCTCGTCGTGAACGTAGCGTCAAAGTGCGGACTCACGCCGCAGTATGCAGGTCTCGAAGAGCTCCAGAAGCGCTTCGCCCCTTCCGGCTTCACCGTGCTCGGCGTCCCCTGCAACCAGTTCGCCGGCCAGGAGCCTGGGACCGCCGAGGAGATCGAGACGTTCTGCTCGACAACGTATGGGGTGACGTTCCCCATGACGGAAAAGGTCGACGTGAACGGTGAGAATCGGCACGAGCTCTACGAAGAGCTCACTGCGGTTGCCGATGCGCAGGGGGACACTGGAGACGTGCAGTGGAACTTCGAGAAGTTCCTCGTCGCTCCTGGCGGTTCGGTCGTCGCACGGTTCCGTCCAAAGACTGACCCACTCGACGAATCAGTCGTCTCGGCGATCGAGGCCGTGTTGCCCAAGGCATAATCAGGTGTATGCCTGATGCCCGCCATGACGATCCGAGCGTGACGAGCTAACGCGTTCTCCGTCGCCGTGGACGAGGACAGCTTCGCTGAGTGCTGCAAAGCCTTTGGCCAGCCCATCAGCGTCGGTCTCATTAAACCCTGAATCGAGCACCGATGTGCAGCACTCGTGGTGTGCAACCGCAAGCACCGCGCCTAGTCGATCCACGTCTGTCCTCCCATTGAAACTTGTCTGATATCAGCACCAACGAAGGATGATCTGGCTCGATGTAGTACGTGTCACATCTGCGTCAGTCTTGTCGCCCAATCTCTAGATATGGGTTCTAGCTGGACCTTCGACGTTAGCGTCGACACTTCGACGTGAGCTCGGTGTGTCGACGCCGGGATCATCCCGTGCTGCAACTCAGCGACCACTCTCGCCCGCTTCGTTACTCGGCGACGCGGTCCCGTAGGTTATGGAGATGGCACGGCGCGCGGAGGACATCACCGATCCGGCGGTCGTAGTCGCGAATCCTGACGAGGAGGTCACGCCTGAGTCGTTTCTGGCTTGGCTTGAAACCCGTCAGAATGGCGCTCCCGTCAAGACCTCGGTCAGCGCAGCTGAGACACTCACCGAAATCAGGGCAGCCGGGGAGGCGTGAACCCCGTTGTGATCGACGCCCCGGCCGGCGTCGAACTCGCGGCGGACACTGAACGCGGCCGTGATCTGCGTTCACTGCTTCCCGAAAACTCGCTTCCCTGGGTTCCGGATTTGTTCTTCGGCGAGTGTGGCTCCGTACTCCGGCGATGGGAGTGCCGCTCGATCCTTTCGCCTGAGCGTCTTCAAGAGGCGGTGGATGGGACTGCACGGTGGCACCTTCGGGTGGCCTAATCGAAGCCACTCTTTCAAGATGCCTGGCGGCAGCGAGCAAACCCAACATTTGCAGACGCGATCTACGTAGCGCTTGCGGAACACCTGGATGCCCCCTTGCTCACGGTCGATGCCCGACTCCAGCGAGCCCCTGGAACACGAATTCGATTACTTACACTCGAGCACTGACGCCAACAGGATGGGGCGGCGGCTCCCCAGCACCGATCAAGCCGGCTTTGAGGGCGCGGATCGCCCTGGCTTGGAGACGCGCCGGCACCCGCACCGCCCCCTGGCCGCACGTGGTGTTCGAGCACCACTGCTCCGGACTGCGCGGTTTCCACGGCCAGAGCGGCCGACCTTCCACCGGGGCTCTCGCTTTTCGAGGTCCAGGAGCTCGCCGCTGGCGAGTTAGGTAGTGGACGCCCGCCACCCGTGGGCCGGACACGTCGATCCGGGCAATAGCTCGTTTTTGCACTGGACCCCTAAGCGGGTGCGTTCCGGGCACCGCTGCTTCGCCCCAGAGGCCGCCGCGAGGGCGCCAGGAGCGATCGGTTCCCTGTGCGGACTCGGCCACGCCTTAGTCATTGCGCCCGCGACGAGGAGCTCTTCGATCTCGGGGGAGAGTCGCGCTGGCACTGACTCGCCCGTCCGATCCAGGTGACCGACCACTTGCGGCTGGCGACTGCCCCAGTAGCGCTCGATCTCCGCGCGCTGCACCGGAAGTCCGGGGTCGTCGCCAACGTCGTCGAACGCGCCAAGTGCTCGCACGACCGTCATGACGGTCTGGTCGGGAATGCTCGGCCGGAAGCGAAGGATGAGCAACGCGAGCCCCTCCTCCGTCATCAGGCCAGTCTGTTGCTCGATCGTCATGATGTCGAAGTAGTCCCTGAGCTCCCCGCGGTTCATGACAACCTTCAACTTCATCGCCAACAGATCCGGCAGGCTCGCTACAGGGATGCCATCGATATTGGTGAGTGGTTCGATATTCGTCTGCGTGTCGGCGAGGAGGAACTGCACCTTTGCTTCGAGGAAGATGCCGTTCAGCGTGTCGCTCGTCTCAGTCGTCGCGATGAAGTTGCCGGCCGCAGCGAGGCGCACGCTCAGCGCTTTGAGGTCTACGGGGACGCTCAAGAAGAAGCCGAGGTCGCGACTGACACGGTGCGCAAGGTGGGCGGCGATCGCAGTGCCGCCTACGAGGTATGCACCTTCGGGTCGCAGTGGAACGATTGCCTCCCAGGCGGCCTGTGTCTCTCTCGGCAATACGGTTCGCATCCGAGTCGAGAGCGTCACCGAGCAGCTGCCAAGTTCTTCGCCAGAGCTCGATCTCGGAGGCTGGTACCTCGAAGGGCCGCTGCCGCTCGGATGGCTTCCGGGTCGAGAGCACCGGCCATCCATGCCACGGCCTGCGTGTCATTCGAACTGAGGATGCGTGCCGCGATGTACCGTCCGTCCCGCTTCGTATCGAGTTCGCGGGGATTCACGTTCCAGAAGAGATGATCGAAGCGACGAGGCAGTCGTGTGTGACCACCGGCTAAGGCTCGAGGTATCGGTGTCATCACGCTCCTGATCAAAGGGGCGACGTTCCGCCACGGTCGGCCGGCCCACGAGATACGCCAAACCTGGATCTCGGCCAGGGTGCCTGCGACGACCTTCTCGCGGGCCCGTTCCACGTACCCGAGACGCTCGAGCCTTTCGAGTGAACGGCCAGTCGCTGTAGGGCTCACGCCTGCCGCCCGGGAGACTGCCCGCGCCGACACCAGCCCGAGGGGGCGGCGGGAGAGGGCTGCCATTACGAAGATGTCCTCTCGGCTCAGGTTCGGGATCCTCGGAGCCTTTCCCAGGGCACTCGCCAGACGGGGGAGGTCCTGGACCGGAATCCTGGTGTGGCCCTTCGGGGTCTCGCTTGTCTCGAGCTCCAGCTCTCGAAGTGCGCGCTTCACGCGCGGGATGGTGGTCTCGAGAACACGAGCGACGAAACCGGTCGACACCGTGTCCATATCGTTCAGAATAACGCGAGCTGGTGACTGTCCGGACGTGCGCGCCCCCCCGAACGGGTACACCGGAACGCTTGCAGGTCGTCGAGGCCGACGCACTATCTCCGTGCAAGACAATGAGCGAGTCGCGTGATCCGACGGCTCGATGCGAGGATGTGCTGACAAGTCCCTCGCGCTGTCGAAGTGCATGCCGGGATCGGTAAATTCCCGCATCTCCCGGTACCGCCGGTAGGCCACCTGTCGGTCCCAACGCTCCAGCTTCACCGCTACTTTGAGCATTTCTTCGGAGCAGATCGGCCTTCACCTGCTCGACTGCCTCAAGGTCGAGTATCTCGACCGGCGTCGACAGCCACGGTGCGCATTGGCGAAAGCTCGTCGTAGCAGCCTCGCGGAGCTTCGCGGGCCCGCCCATGTGCTCGAGTTACCAGGCGACATCCGCAGTCCAATGCGCGTGACCCATCAGCAGATCGCGCAGAAGCGCAGGGCCGCCATTGACCCCTCCAAAACTCACGAGGGGACCCGTGTCGATGACGTGCTGTACAGGATGGGGCGGCGGCTCCCCTGCCCCGGGACTCACACGAGCCGTGCGAGCTCATCCGCCGAACGTGAGCGCTGCGAAGGCGGCTCCGGTGATGCCAGCTCGGCACGCAATTCGGCCGGGTCCCGGCCAAGAAGGTCAGCGACCGGCCCAGCACCGATCAAGCCAGCTTTGAGGGCGCGGATCGCCCTGGCTTGGAGACGCGCCGGCACCCGCACTGCCCCTTGGCGCCCGATCGCCGCAGCGAGATCGTCGCCACGTGCCGCCTCCCACGACAGCCGATAGATGCCGGTTGAGACGAGGTGCGCTCTTCGCTCCTCATCGATGAGATGGAGGTCGACGAGGCGATTGCACATGGCCTCGAGGCTCATGCCGAACCAATACACAAGTCCAACTGCCAGTTGATCGTCGACGGGTCGGCCCGCGAGCCACTGTTGAATCCCTTCCTCCGGGGCCAGCAGATGAGCGGCGAACGCGTCGGCGCGCGTCTCATCCGGACCGGTCCGTCCGCCGAGATCGGCAGGTGCATCGATAACGAGCGTGTCGAGATCATCGACGAGCAGGTGACAGAGTTCGTGGCTCAGGGTGAAGCGCTGACGGCCCCAGACGTCGGTCGTGTTCACGAGCACGTACGCGAATCCATCACCGGCGGTCGCCAATCCATGAACCTTCTCCGGTAGTGGCCGCATGTCGACATCGATGCCGAAGCGCTCCTCGAGCAGCATGAAGAGATCGGGCAGCGGCGCGACCCCTAGACCGAGCTCGCGGCGTACCTGCTTGGCGAGCGCCAGCCCCTGGCTGCGCGGACTGTGACCTTGTGGCGGGTCGAGCTTCGGGCGGGGCGGTGAGACAGGCTGGCCGGCGATCCTTGTCAGGAGATCATCCACCTCAAGCAGGTCCTCCAGGCGTCCAACGGCGGCATCGAGCGCCTCGGGACGGGACTCCCGTGCTACCCGGGCGGCGACGGCCAGCCTCGGGCTCGGACCCGAGTAGCCGAGCAATTCACCGGTTGCTACGCCGAGCGCGTCGGCGATCGCACGAAGCTCATGGCTTGCGAGCTGCCGAGCTCCTGACTCGATTCGCGAGAGCGCGGATTCCGACAACCCGGTCCGCTGCCCTAGCTCCTTCTGCGTGACGCCGACTCGATCTCGCGCCTCGCGGACCCGTAGACCGATCTCCGGCATGGAAACCATGGGCCCCACCTCCCTTGCATGAGCATCATACAGACTTGCGATATCAGCAAGCCCAAAGGCGACAGGCGCGCGCAAGGGCGGCAGGCTTCCGTAGCTTGGCGTCGTCGACAGGCACGGAGACGCGAAACGCGCGTGGAGAAGGGCACCCCCGGCCGCGGCCGAAGCCTCCGGTGAAGCGCAAACACGGCACCGGTTCGCCGCGTATGAACGTCACCGCCTCGTCGAAAGGCGTGGCTGCCTAACCATGATGGCGTCTGGTCACGGTTCGGGTAACGGTCGAACCCGGCCCTGGCGCGCAGGCCGAGAAGCACGCAGCGGTCGCGCTGTTGTACAATACAGAGCAGCAGTTGTACAATGTGGGACATGGCGACGATGGCAGTGAGTGAGGCTCGGGAGCGGCTCTCCGAGGCCGTGGAGACCGCGCATCACGAAGCCGTGGTGCTCGAACGCTACGGGCGGCCAGCCGCGGTCTTACTCAGCCCAGAGCGCTACGAACAGCTGCTCGAGGCGTACGAAGACGCGGAAGACGCCGCAGCGTTCGACGAAGCGATGGCCGAGGAAGGTGCCAGCATCCCTTGGGAGCAGGTGAAGGCGGACCTCGGCTGGCAGTGAACGTCTATCGGATTGAGGTCCGTCCCGCGGCGGCTCGGGCTCTCCGCAAGCTCGACTCCGAGGTTCGGCCCCGGATCCAAGGAGCGATCGCGCTGCTCGCTCAGGATCCACACCCGCCCGCTGCACGGCCGCTGCGGGGCCGGCCCGCCTATCGGGTGCGCGTCGGCGACTACCGGATCATCTACACGATCGCCGACGACGTGCTGCTCGTGGTCGTTGTCACGCTCGGCCACCGGCGCGACGTCTACGAGCGCTGAAACGTCCGCCGGGCCCGGGACTCCAGATGCCTCCGTGTCGACGGCGGCGGTGGGCGCGACGACGAGCCCGGTGACCGGGCCGAGGAGCTCGACCGCTACTCTGGACGTACTTGACGTACGCGACGTACGGATGAAGGATGGGGTCATGGATGTGCTGACTTACGACACCTACAGCGAGGCTCGTAGCCACTTCAAGGAGCTGCTCGATGCAGCTGAGAGCGGCCGCCCGGCGCTCGTTCAGCGCGAGGGCGCGACGACGGCGGTGGTCGACGCGGTGCGGCTGCGGGACTTCCTCGCGCTTGGGCTCAGCTCCAGGGCCGAGCTCCTTGCCGAAGGCGGCGGCTGGTCAGTGTTTATCCCGGGAGTCCCGGTCGCGGCAGACGGTGCCTCCGTGGACGAGGCGCTCGACGAGATGGTTGACGCTCTTCGCGACTACGCAGCCGACTGGCAGGATCACCTGTATTCGGCACCGAACCACCGGGCCAATTGGGCTCTTGTGCAGCTCGTTTCCCTTAGCGCGGACGACGAGCTGAGGGCGTGGCTCGTTGGCGCTGCGCCGTGACGAGCTGGCCGAATCCGACTCGAGCGGACCACGACAAGTTTTGCCGGACAGAGGGTTGGCGGCCGGTTAGAGATGCCCGGGGGCGCACCGGAACGCACCACGTCACCTATGAGTTCGACCTGCCCGACGGACGCACCCTTCGTACCCGCGTGTCTCATCCGCCCGACCGGACCGACTACGGCCCGGGAATATGGGCGCACATCTTGCGGGATCAGCTCGACGTCTCCGAATCTGATTTCTGGGACTGCGTCACAGGCGGGGTGCTTCCTGCTCGCGGCGGTCCCGCGATCCCGAAGGAGGCGCTGCCGACTGAGCTCGTCCACCTCTTAAGGTCAAAAGTCGGCATCGCCGAGGCGGAGATCGCAGCGATGACGAAGGACGAGGCAGTAGCTCGGCTGAGCAACTACTGGACCACCGGCCCCTGAGGAAGCAGGCCGGAGCTGTTGCACATCCGCGCACCGAGTCATGCCGGAGCCGGGCAGTTCACGACCCTGTGCCTCCTTCACCAGCGCGTCAATCCTCGTCCCGTAAAGACGCGTCAGCCAGACGGCCCGCCGGACCGTGACTGCGCGATCGCCCGGCTCGTGCGCACTCAACGACGCCGTCTTGAACTCGCCGGCGGTGAGCTTCTGGACCTCGTCGAGCGAAAGTCCGGCGTTCCGTCGAGCCGCGCGGTGCGGCTTCCCCCCAGCGGCCCGCTGGTAACGGGCGTGAGAAGTCCTTGCCGAAGCAGTGCCACGAACGAAGCGTCCCTCCGATGGTGACGAGCACGAACCTCCCAGAAGTAACGCATCTACCGCCCTACTTATGGCGCTCAGAGCAATTGTGGCCACGCCGCCAACGCAGAACCCCGGGCGCATGATCCAAAGATCAGAGGCGTACCCGGGGACTCTTTTGCCACCGTAGGCGACCGTGCCGATGAATCAACCGTCGCTCCGCACCAGGCTGCCCAGCCGGGAAGGTTCATGTCCCGCCAATCTAGGAATCGAGTGCGACACGTTCTGGTGGCACACGGGCCGCCATGATCGATACATCGGCACGGTTGGGTCGGCTCCGGGCGGGCTGTAGACAGGGAGGTCGAGGTAGGTAACGAGGGGACGCTCTTTTACTTCGGCCGGGCCCCCACATGAGGGACATCGAGCGTCGACGACGACCTGTTCAATCACGAGCGCAACGTCGCGCCCGCTGCGTGGGTCGTGCAGCACGCGGACGTCCTTGAGGCCGGCGGGGGCCGGGACGATCTCAGTGGGGTCAGTGACGACGAAGGTGCTTCTCGAATGTTGGCTCACACCTCAAGCGTGGGGCACCTTTGTCGCGTCCTGGTGGATGCCCAGACGCGGCTACTCCCCGCTGAAATCCGATGAGCCCGAATTAGTGGGCGCAGAGGGACTCGAACCCCCGACCTCAGCCGTGTGAAGGCTGCGCTCTAACCACCTGAGCCATGCGCCCGAACCGCGCATCCAGAGCGTTCACCCTGATCGCGCTCCCTAACTGTAG
>Ga0116230_10004802_pt1 | contig 13243 bp, 8 predicted proteins | sample S1TSphfallax_3_FD_88678 | JGI IMG/M metagenome (GOLD analysis project Ga0116230, IMG submission 88678) | Host-associated microbial communities from peat moss isolated from Minnesota, USA - S1T2_Fd - Sphagnum fallax MG | ecosystem: Host-associated > Plants > Peat moss > Unclassified | place: USA...
AACAAATTTCTCAAGTGTGCCCCTACAAGCATATGTTTGGGTTCTACATGAGTAGTAGTTAATGTTTGCAGTGCCAAAAGTCCCATGGTTTAGTAATACCCTAGATTGAATACACCATGCCACATGATTAAGCCCTAAATGCCATGTAAGCAGAAAATGGTCAGGAGAGTTAGTTCCTGCAAGAAAATTGAAAAACTCAACTTCTTATCGGCTATGGATCTCCAGGGGGTTTCCCTACTTGCTTGCCCACAATGAATTAGGACAAGAAGAAGCAACTTGATTCCCTGGGAAACATCTTCGCCTAGTGTGTTGGTTCTGGGTACCTATTGTTGGTTCTATTAATTAGCTTTGGGGCCCATTTTTCTTTTTCTTTTTGCGCATTGTATTACTTTGATTGGCCCATCACCCCCAAAAGAGATCTGAAACTTTTAACACTCTCCAAAATAGAAGTTTGCACTCACACAATAGAGTAATAAAATTGGTTCCCTTTGACCCACACCTATGTAAGTTGTTAGAATTCAATTTTGGGCAAAGGTTATGAGATAACATGTGGTGGTATTAAGAACCTCTTGGGGAACAAGATCAGGATGCATTGAGAACCTGATATGAACATATTGATAACTTGGTGTGAACTTTGTGAGAACACATTGAGACATCAAAATCCAAAAAACCGTGACCTCCCACCTTCCCCAAGGGCGGAAAAACTGGGCCTCTTGGTTGCCAGCGCCTCATCTTACCAGGAATTTATACTGCATTCTCCCCCCTTTTTTTACTATACCAATACCCTCCTCATGTGGGTACCTATTCACATACTTAATACTTACCATTACAGTGAGATGGGTGAGCAATCACAGAATTGCAACTCATATCAATTAGTTGTGACGACCCCCAAAGTTCAACTTTTTTCCTTGGCCATCATTGATTGGTCCATCACCCCAAAAAAGAGAAAAATGATCAACCTTTGAACAATCCCAAAATAGGTATTTCCTCCTTTTGGGCTGCTCGTATAGGTTAAAAGAGTAGAACTTAGGGCAAAGCATACAGGATAAAGGTCTTATTGGGAACATGATGAGAACTTGGGAACATAATGGGAACAAAAAAGTCCAAAAAATCCACCATCCTTCCACCCTCAGCACTAGAAAAAAAAACTGGGCCCCTTGGGTGCATACTGGTCACCTCATTGGCTGCCAAGACTAGTCGATGCCTACTTCTCTTCTTTGCCATTTTTGGCGTAGGCTTAGTGGCAGGGACACGAACTGTGGGACATAGTGTAAACCATCCAGCACGAAGATGCTTGAGCCTAGGGACAAGGCTCTTAGTCACGTTTGGCTAGAATCAAATCTAAATTATTTTCCCTTTAGATGATAGCCCCCAAGCCTCGATGCAACATGACTGTCCACCATTTCCATTGCCCCTAGAGTAATGGCCACTTTAGACACTGGACCATAACCAAACCAAAGTGGGCCCAACTTGATGTAAATGGGACCATAAATTTGGACTCACGCTTATAATTAGTTGGCCAATAGGCAATACGTATAGCAATTTCCTCACCATTTGCCTGACCTTCAAAATTGGAACAATTAATTGTCTTGGTCCAGATTACAAGACTCCAGACCAACCACGAGAACTCGGTTTCACCTTCACGCCACCCAAACATGTCTGATCCCAACTTCGGTATTCTTGATCTGGGGTTGAAAACAAATGTGCTTAGTTTTTGCCATCCAGTTAATAGGATCATTGTGTTAAAGTTTTCTTTGAATTTGGCCTCATATGTATTGTGCTTTTAAATTGGATTCCCTCTATCCCCATTTGGGTTGGACACGTAGCCTTGGTCAGAACATTTTCAACTCAATTGCAACTATAATATAATTAATTGATTTTTTGACGTGATAATTTATTTATTAATACACCGTATTTCTAAGGGGATAGTTACATAACAATTGTATGTTAGTTGTTTTTTGAGTTTTAGTTGTAAGGTAACGTGCTTTCAGTGGACACAATTTTTCTTAGTGAAAAATGTTTTCATTAAATTTTAATGAAAATATTTTTATTTTGTAAAATGCATGTTCTATTTGTTAAGAATTGTAAATTTCTTTTTCCTCAATATGATTTTGTACAATTTAAAAAAAAACCTTTTGTGATGTTATTTGAATTGTTATCATCCAAAATTAGTTTTACACTTATTTGCCTATAGAAGAGTTATGAAATTAAATTGTTTAAATCTTTCAATATTACTGTGAAAAAATATCAATTTAAAATTTGATTAAAAAAAATTGGGGAAAAAACCATTGTTTATGTTTCCCCCCTTTAAATTGGCAAAATTGTTCACTAGAAAAAAAAAATCAAATAATCAATATGACCATTTTTTCTCAACGTCATATTTCTTTAACAACATTATTTATAGACTAAGAAAAATGAATAATTACACAACTTTGAAAAAAAATCACAACATATTATTTATATTATTTTTAAAATAATGTAATAATACATTTTACCTTTGTAGAAATAAAAGAAACATAATTTGATGATATTTTGGAATTAAAGAGTTGGATCACCCTCCCTCGCCCTTTAATCAACATTATTTTTTTATTTGTCTTTGGTGATAAATTTTTGCAAGTTGGTGGTTCTTTTAGGGGGAAAGTTTAGAAAATAATGAAATTTCAAATAATGTTTTTGAAGGGGTTCATTCCTTTAAAATATATATATATATATAATAGGTTATAGGACTTGTAGCCAAAATATAATAATTTTTTTAATCAATGATTATCATTTGAACAACACCATAAAATTGAAAATAATAATAATAATAATTCATTTATGTCATTATCATGATATCACCATTTTTGATGTTTTTTTTTCCTTAAATAATTGAAAATTGTCATCTTTAAATACTTAGACATGAACCTGTAACAAAACAAACCTAAAAAAAATGTTAAATCATGGTAACAATAAAAATAATAATATACACAAACAATTTTTATTTTTTAAAATATAATTAAGATTTATATTTCTCATACATCAAGAGGTTAAATGGAAAAATAATTTAAGGATTGTTTTTTGAGGTTTTGTTATTGTGGCATCATAAACATTTGTAATAAAAAACTTGTCCAATGATGAACAAACTAAGGGAAAAACATCATTTTAAATGTATGTAAATGTACAAGTTTGAACATTAAAGTTTTTAAATATAAAGGTCTTCATGGACCCTAGACTTTGGATATATGACATTTTGATTTAATCTTTAATTCAAATATTAAGGTGAAACATAATAAATTTTTATACATTCATTTAGAAAATTTATGGTGGGTGCAAAATGCAATTAGATAGTAATGGATTTTAACACATTCAAAATGAATGATTCAACTCATGTGCAAATGTTGATAGTTCAAAAGATGTGAGATCTTTCCAAGTTATTGCATGTGTTTTATTAAATTATGATAAGTGTAAAAATGCAACCTATGAGCAATGGTTTCAAGATGATATAAATGTACAATTCAACCCATGTACCATGTTGATAGTTGAAGAGATGCCAAAAAAATTGCTAACCATTATAGTGCAATGTATAAATAAAGTTAAATGCTACCTTAATTTCCAAATCAAAAATTTTAAATTATTATATAAAAAAAGGTGAATTATTGTGTAAATGCAAGGTGCAGCTTATGAGTAACGTTCTATACTTGTTATCAAACCTTGATTCAACTTATGCTAAATGTTACTAGTTGAAAAGTTATTAGAAGAATGACTACACAATATTACCACTCTTGCAAGGAGTTTGGTTAAGATCCTAATGTGTTTCCATGAGGTATTGGGTTCAATCCTTGATGGATGCATGTGTTAATGTATCTTGTACAAAATGCAATTTACAAACATATACATCACAATGAATACACAAACACGTATATCATGCTAAATGGTGTCAACATTTTTGTTAACAAAATCAATAATAATAATAATAATAATAATAATAATTTTTCACAATATGTAAATTTGTCATGACATGTTGTGACAAAAATTTAATCCATGACTCCATAATCTGGAAAAAAAAACAAAAAAAAAAGTTATATGATGACGTGAAATGTTATTCCACGTCGTATTAACTTGGGACCTCATATATCCATGTCTTAATTTTTTAATTAAAAGTTATTTAGTGCAATATGTGACTATCCAAAAAAAATTTAAATATTTCACCAAAACTATCATAATCAACTAGTCCTTTTTTTACCAAAACCATACAAATTGCATATTAATCATTTTTGGGTAGTGGAAAAGGACAAAATTTCTTCTTGTAGTTGTTGTAACCATTTTTTAATTTTGTGTATCTAACATTTGAAAAAGAGAAAAAATTAAAGATGGATTTTCTTAATACAATTTTTTTTCGATATTTTGTTATACATATCTTAGAAATTTGGAATCATATAATGAATTTAAAAAATCAAAAAACTTTTAAAACATTTGTAACAAGTGTTTTTAAGCAATAAAAACATTCAATTGAAAATATTTGAAAATGACATATTTTTTGAATTTTTAAAAAAAAGACCTTAACAAAGAAATATAGAATATTTCAATATATTTTTAATATATTTTTAAATACATACTGAAAAGATTTCAAGAATTTTTTTATGAAAAGTAATAAAAAAATAATGACTTAGAGGCGCAAGTGTGGTTCATTATTAAGTGCTTGGAACCTGTACATTTCAATTATACTTCAATGGGAACATCCTTTTGGGTGTAAGCAAAATGAAAGTTAAAAAAAACTTCTAACCTATAGAACTTCCAATTGCATTTCACAACAATTGGAACTTGTAGTAGCTTTCCTTGCTAGCATTTTTAACCTCCTTTTAGCATTTCAAACATTTTTTTATCATATCAATTGGACTTGAAAAAATGCCCCAAAAATATCCCCGAACACAAGTCTACATTTCAACAAGTTGAAGATAATTTTTGTCATGAAAACAAAGTTCAAGAAAAACACAACTGGTATTAAATGTTTTAGCGCAATATTGAGGTGTCTTAAAAAAATATGCTTGCCAAAAAAAAAAGTGTTTTCAAGCTCTTTTAATTTTATTTATAAAAGTCCACACACGAAAAAGCCCAATTCAACTACTTGCAAGTACTTTGAAAAAACATAATTATATCAATTAAGCTTTGGAAATCAATGCCAACAATAGTTAAGAAATAATGTACTTATAAATAATTATATTGTCTCCATGAAATCATTTATTTGTTGCTCCTTTTATTTGAAGACATTTGTATTTTGTTGCAATAAATTTGTGTTTACTTTCACCTTTGTGTGTAATCATTGGTGGGGCCAATGGTGATGGAGGCACATAGTTTTGTTGTATTATGGTAAAGCCCAATGTTCATGTCACAATAACATTCCCCAAATTAATTACCAATTTTAACAATTGAAGTTATTTATTAGTGAGATTATGAAGATGCCATTTACATCAACACATAATCCAAATTAGAATTGGATCATGAATCCAACCTAGTCCAAAACAATTTTGCATGTTTAAATGCAAAGGACACATGTGCTTGTTAAACATGATCCTTCGTCAAAATATTCAAATTTAATATTCAATGTGCATTCCATGTAAATTTAATGGGGTGTGTTGATTACATGCATCTACTTTATAAAGTTTGAAACAATCATGAACACCTGCCATCAAATTATGTATAAGATAATTTATAGTGCCTCAATATGAAATGTGTTATATGGACCAACCATTTTTTTGGAATTTTGTGATTTTGAAGAGGTGGTTATTATTAGGGCCCCTTTGATGCACTTTTAGTGACATTGTAAATATTAAAGCATAAGGTTGTTGGCTACCTACAAACTAAATAGGTTGAGATTTGGCTATGTGCAATAATTAAATGTCATTAAAAGTTGGAGAAACATTTAATTTTGACAATGGTTAATGAAATTCACATAATGAAAAATCAACAAATGGCAACACCACTTATATACTTAAAGCTTCGTGGCAATGTAGAAAATAATTGTGTAATTTTGAAAGTTGGTAAAAGGTGTGCCAATTGAAGCAATAAGCCTTTATTGTTTTTATATAGTTTGTTGTAAATACTTTAAGTACATAGGCAATGGATGTCTATTCTACTTGAATAGTAGCACGTACGGATTCTAGGCATGCCATCTTTTGAATCATGTACTAGGGAAGCTTTAAAACGTACTAAATCTTCTACTTTTGTGGAAACATAAAATAACAACTACACCACAATGTTGGATTTTAGTCTCATGAAAATTGTACATATTTTACAACCCTTAGGAACAAGTCCAATACAAACAATTCCAAGGAAGTTGATGAGATGAACATTTAAAAAGTTTTATGCTCTAATTATAACTTAGTAAACATGGAAGAGAAAATGAAAAAGAATTGTTTGAAGCTTCAACATGTTTGATTTCAACACTTTCATTAACAATAATCACAAATTCATTAGCAATAATCATAGTTGTATTAGACATGGCCTTGGACATAGTTTCAAATTTTGATTGCTTCAACTTCCAACTAACTAAATTTATGCACAAATAATAAATTGATACACGAATAGTTTGCATGATTTTAATAGTCTACTCAAGTGGCCTATGTACCTATGCATGATTTGGAATAAAAGTAAGGTCTAGAAAATCACCCTTGTAGGAATGAACCTTCATGATAGACAATTCTTGCCATATTAATCTTTAGTCCTCTTATCTTTCAACTTTTGCCATTCTTCAAAGGCCGCATTATATAGGAAGTTTTATAATGTAAAGAATGTTTGAGAATACATGTGAACCGCCACATGAAGATGTTCATTGAATCTGTTTATCAGTTTGGACTTCATGAAATACAAAGTTGAAAATGTTTGTTCATCCTCCATGCTCCCTAACACTTGGACAATAGCAATTTTTACAAGTTTAAAATAGTGATTTGTAACACCTTAAAAATTGAAGGTGTTATCCATAACCAAGTAAAGGAATTCACAAGGATTGGTAATTCCATGGTAGAGCAAACATTTGCCTTCATGGTGCATTTGAAGATGTTGCATTGCAACTTAAGGGTAATCAAAGAAAAAATAGATGGGGATACTATATTGGATTTTTGTTCATAACAATAATGTTCTTTTAAAAGTGTAATGTACCTCAAAATTGGGTAATGTACCCCCATAACATCCATCAAAAACCTTGTTGGGATTTAGTTTATCAATTTTTTTTGTTAGAGACTCTTCAACCCCTATAAGACACTTGCAAAAAAATTCGCAAGCCCACAAACTCACAACTAAAACAAATATCATATCCTTGATTTTGTCAAAAGTAGAATGGAAAATTTAATTCCCAAACTGAAAAAACCTTGAAATTTCAAGATGATTTCAAGATGATCAAATTATGATCATTTGTAATTGTAATTTTTGCTATAAATTTGACATTCTCCACAATGGTATTAAAAAGTTCCCAAGTTACTTTGCAAGGTCTATCAATAATAGGTTCAAGGTGGGTTGTGTAATATTGCCTTTCACCACATTGGAAGACTAATTAAGAATTCGACACATGTAGCATTCAAGTCCAGATCAAATGCAATCCACCACAAATAAATAATGTCATGCTTGCATCCTTGGAATCTTTGAAAACATCATACACAAAACAAGTCTCTAAATCATTGTAAAGTTCATAAATATGAACTTGACACATTTTGATTATTGCAATGTAGTTGCAAGCAAACACATCCTTCTATTGTAAAAACTTGATCCAAACATGCACAATTTCCAACAAAGGTAGCAAACAAGCAAGGTTAAGGAGGATAACGATTTCACACAATAATTTCAAATTTAGTTTGGGCAACTTTAAGTTCAATGCAATTTCTCCCATTTTGGCCAACAAAGTTTTATATTTTAATATCATTATCTTGGCCGGTGACAACATACTTATTCACCTAGTTTTTATGTTATTGAGAATTTTGTTTCCTTTAATGTGCAACAATTGAGCCATCTTCGTAAACTTTCTGTGTTTTTTTGGATTGTGGAAGAAAAACACATACAAGGATTAAGGCGATTAATGCAACTTGAATGCTACCATCATCATGCATTTATTATCATGAGTGAAATACCCATTGCCCATTAACAAGTTACAAGTTACAAGCTACAATTACAAATATGTATTCTCTTTATAGTTTAAAGCGTAGAATTTGGATTCCAAACCTTAAGCCCCATGGTCCGCCCATCAATGACCACTCTCTTGAATCATATTCAAGCTTGATTTCTCAACCACATTCAAATGCAACACTTGGGATTTGTTAGCAATTGGGCAATGCAACAAAATCTTATATTTGTGTACCAACAAGGTAATTCACACACACCTTGAGCAAAAAAAATAATGAATCATTATTGATGCGCTCCCAAGCTCCTTGATTAACTCAAATGTGAGTTTGAGGTGAAAACAACGGAAGAGCAAAGAGTTGGGGGACATGTTCCTTGGCTCACAACATTTTGAGGGGGTAGAAGGGCGTGTTGGAGCTTCGGTATGGGACTAGGAAAAATGACAAGCACTTAATCACTCACACAGACCTGCACAAAACCAAACAACAAGTTGGTTAATGCAAGTTAGAACACTTTTGATGCTAGGACGAGCCACGGGCAAGTTCGGACTCACAAGACTCACCACGGCCCAAACTTGGGGGAAGTCACCACCTTCCCCTTTATAATATATTTTATGCCTCTACACAAGGCCCATATCAAATGGCATTTTGTCCACTATTAGCCTATGTGTATTATCATTGTTAATTGGGAATCATGTATGTGTTAAAGGATAGTAGTTGCCTCCATGGAAAGATCTAGGAAATTTTGTTGTTCTTATATAATAATCATGTGAACAATCAAATCTCACCGATGTTGGATATGTCCATATCATCTTTTTTTTCACTAACAAAATGTAGCCTACAAATGAAATTAATTAAGGCCCTACGAAACTTCATTTTTAAAAAATACTTAAAATTAAACAAGTTGCTAAGTTTCATCTATTTGCCAACTATAGATAGTTAGTGCATTTGCAAAATTGTAAGGCTTTCATTAATTTTGCTAGCTACTTGTTGCAAGAACTCTATGTTCATTGCCAAGGCTTTAACATCTACACCTTCAAAATTAGGGATTTTCACCATTTGCGTGCATTTTCTTGCTCCATTCATAAGAGTTTATCTTTCACTTCTTTTGTTTCATCATTGTTCATTTCTTTGGTTTTGAAGTTTTTATCATTAGTTATGTGTTTCATATTTTTTTATCCTTTGCCAAATGTTAAAGCATGTTATTACTCCACCACCATAATTGTCGCAACCCTAGCCTTGGGCTCACGACCAAAGCAAGGGCTTGCAAGGTTGTGGGCCAAAAGGGAAGCCCGGGAGTCAGGCTACATGCTCCTAGGAGTGTAGGAAAATTTGAAGGAATGACCTATTTGCATGACCCATTTGGACATCTAAAACACAAGTTATGGCCAAAAGAAGGGCTGGGAGTAAAATTGGCAATTTGACTCCCGACCACTAAAAGTCAAAAATCACTATGATTTCCTCATGTGCATGTGGCGTGAAACATACCGTTGGAAAGCTTTCAATGAGGGGTACAATTTTGCTTTAGACCTCATCTCAATCCAAGGTTTGCACACAAAGCTATACGGCCCCAAATTTGGGACTTTAATAACTCTCCACAAGTCCCAACTTTGGGAATTTCATAATTCCCATTTGGGAGTCTTGAGACAAAATATCATTTGGATGTGGGTCTCGTGGAGAGGCACATAGTATATTATAAGGGGGGAAGGTGGTGACTTTCCCCAAGTTTGGGCCGTGGTGAATCTTATGAGTCCGAACTTGCCCGTGGCTTGTCCTAGCACCAAAAGTGTTCCAACTATACATTAACCAACTTGTTGTTTGGTTTTGTGCAAATCTGTGTGAGTGATTAAATGCTTGTCATTTTTCCTAATCCCATCTCGGAGCTCCAGCACGCCCCTCTACCCCCTCAAAGTGTTGTGAACCAGGGAGTGTGTCCCCCAACTCCTTGCTCTTCTATTATTTTCACCTCAAACTCACATTTGAATCTATCAAGGAGCTTGGGAATGCGTCACCTTAGGCCATTGCTTTTTCATTATTTTTTTGAAAAAGTTATTTAAATCATTTTTTATACATCTTTCAAAAAACATTTAAAATATTTAAAAATTTCTTAATACTATTATGTTAAGGTGTATATTAAAAATAATCTCAAAAGATGTCATAATTTTTCTTTTCAATTTGTGTTTTTATTGTTTAAATTTCTTTTAAATGATGGTTATAAGTCTTTATTAATGAAAATTATATCATTTTTACTCATTAATTGATTCCAAATTTTTATGATATGTACATAATTTATTCACAATAAAATTTTATAAAAAAACTATATATATATATATATTTACAATCCAAAATTCAAAAAAAATAAAGTGGTGGTTATGACTATTAATGGTACATGTTAGTATGATTACACCCTTTATGGGAAAACTATGGCATTTGGTGACAAGTTCCCTTTATTTTACATATAATTCTAATGTCTTATAATTCATTTTGAACCTTTTACAAAATCTCATCAAGAATTAAGTAAAGTTAGTTATTGTAATTTTTTTTTGGCATCCTTGCAATCATGAGTACAATATTCCAAACAATATATAGGCCCCAAATAAAAAAATGTTTGTGGAATACCATTTTCCATCTTTGAAATTAGAAGATTAGCACAAAACGTCATAAACTTAATTTACCTTCCCATGGCACAAAGTCCACTTTACTAAGTATTTTCATCCAAGTCTCACCTACTAAACTCTTTTATTACATCCTTTAAATTACAATTACATGTACTGGAAATTCAATTAATATAAACACCAAATAATAATCAAAACACTAGAAGTTCAATTGATACATACATTAAACAACAATCAAAGCATTATAAGTTCAATTTATAGAAACATTAAACAAGAATCAAAGCATTAAAACACATATATATAACTAATTATCACTCACATTCTTTCAATGCCAATATTCCAAATAGAAAATACACAAATTACTTTTTGGTGTGGGAAAGGTTAGTATTAGTTTTGTTTTTCAAGTTTTTGCCAGAACATTAGTAGTTAACATCCAAAGAGGATTTTTGCAATAAATGATGACTTGTTAATAGAACATCAATATCCATTAGATGCATCCTTTTACCAATTTTTAGGCCCATCAAGGTCAAAACACATAACAATGAACCAAAAAGGGCGTTGAATGTTAAACATAATCAATCAAAATCAATCATTTTTTTCTATTACCATTTAAAACCATAGTAATCATGGCAAGTTAGTCATTTTTCCTTATATGAATGTCAAGGAACTTAGAGTAAAAATTTATTTGATCCAATTTTAAGTTTTGGTTTTAGTTTAATACTTTTGAAAATGTACACCTATTGCATCAGATGGAGTCAATTTTGCAAAGAACTATCAAAAGGATTCATATAATATAAAAAAATTCATTGAAAAAATATAGATGATAAAAACATATTAGCCACACTCACAAAACACTCATACTTTTAAAAATATGGAATTCTAAAACTTTAAAAATTCAAAGAATGTTTCAAAATTGTTTTAGAATTTTTGAACTTCAAGAGTCCTCTACCACATATAAATGTACATGATGTATGAAAAAACGTTATAACTTAAAGTATAATAAAACTAAAGAATGTGAAATTTTAATTTTTGGTGATGACTTAAATTTTTGATCATTTTTCAAAATGAAACATTAAATTTGTAAATAATCTACACACTTTTAAAAATTCATATTTATTCAACAATGATTAATATTAAAAAATGATGCATTGGGGAACATTTAAATATTTTTTAATGCAAGTTACAAAGATTTTGTTAAAAATTTCATTTGCATTTAAAAGTTTTTTTTGGGAAAAAAAAATGCATTCCTTTTTCAGAGTAATCCCTTTAGCTCCTAGTTACAAGTTTTGACCCATCCATTAATAATGACTATGCAAACTTGTGTATTTGGATCCTTTTGAAACTATTGAAAATTGTCCACATAAAAAAAATACCTTATTTTAATAAGATATGGTATGAAACCAATTTTGAAGGTGTTAAGAAGGAGGTATACTGGTGCCACCTATATTTTTATGTTTAAAATTAATCCTCTTAAAGTTGTAGTCATATGGTTTATAAAAGGGTCCCAACTTTTTAAATATCCATAAAATATGACTTCTTATCATAAAATATCAATAATTTTCATATATTGAACCTAAAGTGGGTACACTAATGTCACATGTCATATGGTTTGAATGTTTGAAAATCTTAACACATAGAAAATTGTGTAATTCATATGTTTAAGTGAGAAGGTTGGTGGAAATGTGTAATTCTTTTTTGGCATTTGAAAATATTGAAAGATTGCAAATACATGTAAAAAGTTGGACACTCAAGCAAATCATGACCTTTGCCATCCAACCATCTCCTTATCTCATTAGTAGCCCACATATGTGGTGTTCACACTAAAATGAACAATTTTATTATATAATGCATACATGGGCTTTGGAAAAAAATAACATTTGCACAATTAAAAAATAAACAAGATAATTCCATCTTTCAATTTTCAAAATAAAACATTGGAAATTTTCCATATATTAAAGTCAACATGCCACCTAAATAACCTTTGAATCCACCAATTATACCAAGCTACAACACATGACATGATCAAGTTAACTTGAAATTAATTAGTTTTCACACATTCATGTTATTCTACTTGATAAACTTGTTGCATGGCTTGCCACACATACCTAACTTCATTTTAAAAAGAAAAATATATAGAAGAAAATAAGAACAACATTGAAGCATAAATGAGGTAGGATCAAGGTCTTTGCCCCTTCATGCCCCAAAGTTTATAGATTGCCAAAGGTTTTATTTTGGAGGAAAGACAATCATTAAAATAAAGGAAAACAACCAAAAGGCCATCTATGTGAAATGCACAAATGATTAAAATGAGATATTTTAGAAGAATTTGCTACACACCCTACAAATTGGTACAATCTTGGGGAGGTCTTGTTTTGCAAATTTAGGATACTGTGAGAGATTAGCTTGTAATTTTCAACAAGACATTACTTTTGGAGAAAACATATCTTTTCATTATTGGGATGATGGTATGTTGAACTTAGTTTAGGTAGACTAACTTTAGGTTTCATAAGTCATCCTTTCAAATAATAGTTTTGTGTGGAAAAT
>Ga0116230_10004803_pt1 | contig 13240 bp, 6 predicted proteins | sample S1TSphfallax_3_FD_88678 | JGI IMG/M metagenome (GOLD analysis project Ga0116230, IMG submission 88678) | Host-associated microbial communities from peat moss isolated from Minnesota, USA - S1T2_Fd - Sphagnum fallax MG | ecosystem: Host-associated > Plants > Peat moss > Unclassified | place: USA...
AATTCATTGAAATTTTGTAATAGATGATGGTTTATGTCCCAATTTAGCATTATGTTATAAACCAATGCACATATGAATGATATAATAGTCCAACAAAGTATTATTTTGATTTGCAAAGTCTTGAAACATCTTTGCAATTTCAATAAAAGGAATGAAAAGTACTACAATTAATGATAATTTGTTCATAAAATTTTACACATACAAAAAAAAACATAAAGAACAGTCTTCCCCCATCAAGGATTTCAAATTTTTTTTAAGGTTGTGGAAATTAAATAAGATGATTTTTAAATGTTCATTAGTACATTATGGTATGATAATGTTGATGATTATGATTATTTTAGGTTGAAAAAAGTTGTTCAATTGAAGATTTACTTAGGTTCAATGTTTTTTTAATCATTTGACAAAAATAAAATGAAGTTTTGAATTTTTAAAAAATGGAAAATTGGCATCAAATGAAGGTTTTTTAAAAAAAAAAGGTTAAATTATTGGTTTACATTTACACAAATGCACAATTATGATTCAATTTCATATTCATGATTCTTGTGTCTTCTTTTAATTTTGAAGCCCAAATCATCTATATGATGTGACTTTTAAAATAATTCAAAGTGAATGAAATCTTACATGTTTATACTTTTGATACTATATGTAGTTCCAATTTTCAAACAAAGTGCATACATTGTAGCATGCAAACACCCTAATGTGTATTTCATATGCGAATGTTTAAGGTGTAGTGGTCATATGTGCAACCCATTTGGGCCCACATATGCACTTAAAAAAATGTGTTGAAAAGAAACTTTGTTTTTCATTTTATTTGGTAATCGAAAAAGTTATATTTTTAACACTTGGTTAATAAGTCTTGTCAACAATTTTTTGGTGGATGCACAAACTTGATTAATAACAAACCATCTTGTTATGTCAATTGAGGAGATTATACATAGGTGATATGAATTTGGCATTGTATACATGCACATGGATTTTGTCTTTTTCAAATGTTAATGCAGGTATGTTATTAGAGTTAGTGACAAATGTGTTTTTACATAATTATAAACAGTCTTATGATGAATGTTTTGTATTGTGAAATTATTTGCATGTGCTTATCTAAAGAGCAAGTAAGTCATGTATTATTGTTTAAAGTGTCAAAAATAAAGTGATAGTGTGTAGAAAAACATAGATTTGTTTTTGGAAGGCAACAAATGTTGAATGTGTTTTGGTATTCAATTTTGTAGTTGCATGATGTCATTGGTGGATGCCATGATTAATTTCCAAATTAGCTTGATCTTTTGTTCATGATTGTTCCAACCTTATGGTGAATTTTGTTTATGTTAATGTATATGAAAAACTTTATGAGTTTGTATGTTGCATCATGAAAGGGGGCAAGTGCATGGTTGGGTGGACTACTTTTGGAATAATATTTGTAGTTTTTTTTTTGGTTGTAGGTGTGATTGCAATTGTATATGTTAGACTTTGTCAATAAGGACTCTTTTTTGGATATAGACTTAGATATGTACATGGGCCAATTGATTGTAATGCTTAAAGAAAAAAATGACAAAAACTATGAACTTTTGAAGTCAAATTAGGGTGTGTAAGCCAAAAGAAAAGCCATTGGACTTTGATTATGGTTGATAATTTAATCTTAAGCTTGTTAGGGGTTTGGTTTTATGTAGACATGTTAATGATGACAATATATTTGAATTTTTTTTGCATCATATCAAATGAAAATATGGAGTTATGGACTTTTCAAATCAAGGTAAAATCAAAAAAATTCTTTCAAAAGTCCATAGCATATTGAAAATTAAGTGATTCATGTTGGGATTTTTCACATGTGTTCCACCCAATGACCTTTAAATGTAATAAAAAGTTTAATGGGATTTTTGTAAAAATATTTATAACTATGGTATCCCTATGCATTGCATCACACATCAATGCAATGTAAAATACACTACAAAATGGACTTTAGTGGATGTTTTTTCTTGCCACCTTTTGGTCCACCCAACCATGCATTTGTCTACATGATTATTGTTTGTCTCAAGACGGTAGGTAGAATAACGAAATCTTTAGGAAATCTTGTCATTGGAAGGAGTTTGGAATTATGGAGCCAAGAACTTGTGGGTTTCAATAAGTTTACCATGACATATGAATAAAATTGTGAGCATATTAAAATAATCACCATACACATATAGAGATACCATAGATAAGAAAAATCTTTGCTTGTATAAATTTATTGTGCATTTTAAAGTTTTACCCTCTATGTGATTTTATAATGAATGAAATCAATTGATGGATCTCCATTAATAACTTGATGTTTCTTTTATGAAATGTGGATGTATAATATTGTGAAGGTGACAATTCATGTCTTAGGATGGATGATTATAAGGCAATTGGGATACATTCAAATTACTTAAATCATACACATGAAAGGTGATTTTAAGGTGAAAACATGGCTGAGTTGCTCATTTTTGGTGTCACAATGGGATCAAAGCATGGTTGGGGTACCCAAAGGACTATGTTATTTTATATTCACTAAACCCCTTCACTTAAAACATGTTGAAATTTAATAACACATTCATATTAAAAGTTTGAATTTATTCCTTGATAGATACATTAAAAAGGTACTATTATGTGAATAGAATGTCAATTTTGAATAAGTTTAAAGATTCCTACCAAGTCCCTGAAAAAAATCTAGGACTTTGTTTCAAGAGAAAAAAAAAGTTTAGGGATTAATAAGAAATGTCTAAATAACTTTTTTTGGCCCAAGGTTTTTATCACAAACACCTTATGTGTTAATTTGTGTAAAATATATGAATGTGACAAGAACCAAATTCCCTATTGTAATGTAATTTTTTTCAAAAAGTCAAATTTCTAGGAATTTTGGGCCATTGATAGATTATTATGGCTCACATTGGATAAATTTCACTATTTTCACTTTCATAAGTGAAAACAATAGATACTTTAAAAACCTATATAAAATTTGGAACAAAATTAGTTCATTTGACATGATAATAAAAGGTTAAATGTAATACATGTCATGAGAAAAGTGAAAAAAAAGGTGAATTTGGGAGTCCTTGGAGTGAGTCATTAAGGTTCAAATGTGATACCCCAATCATGCTTAGACCCAATGGTCAGTTTTGCAAGATGGATTATGTTTAGATGCTTGTAGATAATCAATAACACACTTTTTAATTTATCAACTAACAATTGTTAGTACATTAAAATGATGATTACAAAAACATTATTTTATTTTTTTTGGAAAATAATGCATTCATTATTAGTTGTGAATTTTTAAAGCTAAAAAATATGGATTGCTTAGTTGATTAGATTGTTCATAAATTGAAAATTTTGATATTAAATTCCACTCCGAATGATTTGTAGTGATTAATTATGCCTTTAAAATGAAATAATAAAACTAGGTGTGACATATATTTTTAATTTTTTTGACAAAAGGATAATATTGACTTTTGAAGGGTCAAAATTAGACCTTATTTTCAAAAGTCCTTTTGAAATGGAATTTTTGTTTCTCAAAATTTTGTGTTTAATGATTTTTTTAAAAAAAAAAATTATTTTGGCTTTCATTCATGTGGACTTTATGGGTTTTCCTTTTAGGATTTTCAAGTGGCATCCACCATAATAGATCACATGAGCAACTTTTGATATAGGTTTTTGACCTAGGTTTAAGAGGTCTCATAGGTGGGTGAACATTTAGTAGTCAAATATTACAATATTGAAAATTTAAAATCAACAATCATGTCCATTTGACCACTTTAAAAAAAAGTTGCTATGGACTTGTATGGAGTGTCTATTTGCAAAAAAATGAGCCACTCAACCATGTAGTCACCTTTTATGCTAATGGATGTGAAGTGTGCATAGTTGGAAATGTGTATCATAGTTGTATAATTGCAAACCTTTTTTTTGTTTACACTAGTACTTTCCCAACTTTTTCAAATTCATCCACCTTTCAACTTTATAAATTTTCCTAGATTGAACTTTCTTGGGTTCCATCTTTTAGCTTTTTTTAGTTCAAGTTACTCATGTCCCAAATCTTTTCAATCTTTCTCACCATTCATAGGTCCCATTTTTTTACAACCTTCTTGATTTTTTTCAACTTTTTGAATTCATGTTTTGTCCAAACTTTTGAACTTTTTTGGATTCAACTTTTAAAGGTTCCATATTCCCAACTTCATGGGTTGGTCGATTGTCCAATTTTCCAAAAATCCAAAATCATCTTACATAACCTTAACCAATGGAAAGGTATCACCCAAGGAATAGAAATTAGTCATCTTCCCAGCATATCACAAGTTGTTAGTAGGTAGGACGAGTATCATTATTTTAACCCTACTACACATTCACATCATGTAGCTTAAGATACCTTGTCACCATCATTTTTTGACAAAGCTTCACAATACACTACCTTTCCATTCCCTTGTAGTAGTTTCCTAATTCACACTTTTTTCAGCAACTTGTTTGCCTTTCTAGTAACTTGTTGGTGGACCACTAACATTTGTTTCAAAGTTTTCTCATTTGCATTTGTTTATTGAAATTTCTTGCCTTTGTGTTGTCAAAGTTTGGTCAATTTGCATTGTTTGAAATCCACTGAATTCTTTTCTTGTAGTTCTTGCAAGTTGTCACATTTATGTTGCAACTATATGGTTTACAATTGTTTCATCTTCCTTAAGTTTCATCATTGCATCTAGTTTTCTTTTCCATGATGCCTTGTTCCATTTCATAGCTCTTTATATTGTATTTGATCTAATATCTTTTCTATGATGCCTTGTTTTATTTTGCAACTTGATCTATCACAACCAACTTTTTGACAAAGCTTTTAGAGGTTTTGTAGATAATCACTATCCCAAAGCACGATCTATGAATCCATCCATGACTACAAACCTTAGTCATATATGCCTTAATGAATAGATCATTATTTAATCAATTCAAACTCATCACTTATGCCATTTAGTTGAAGCCATGATTATAGTTGTTTATGACATCTATGCCATTTTCATGACTACAATCATGAATGGATGATCATGATTTTGAAAGATCGTGTAATCATGGTTGTTCAATTTTGTGATATTAAATCAAATAATAGTCATGGAAGATGCATCCCATGGTTGAAATTAATTCTTTGAAATAGAAATTACATTATTTTCAATTGCCATGTGGTAGCCTAGGTTAAATTCAGAAATTTATTGTCCATTATAAATCACCACATGACAACTTATTCCAATTAAATTTTTTTTGTCGATCACTTAAACCCATAACTTGTGATTTCCAATGGATCGATGATAAGAAATTATTTTGAATAATTAATTTCCCTTTTTGGAGCTACCTTTGGAAATATATTTTTTAAAAAAATAGTTATTTCCCTAGTATAATTATGAACATACTACTCCTAGGTGCATGCACCTAACTGACAAGGTTTTTTCATATAAGTTTTTTCTTAATTTTTTAATGTGTTTGATATGTTCATTAAAAGAAATTTTGTCATATGCAACTAATTATTTTGCAACTATGTGCAATTAGTTATTGTTTAAACTAAATCAATCACACTTGCAATTACAAAATTGTCGCCATATAACTTTTGTTTTAAATGGTTATGTGTGCAATTGACATGCAACTAATGGTGTATAAGATGGACATGTGTCATAAAAATAATGGTTTAACCTAGTATAAACCTAAGTTAATATACCCAACACATCTACCTAGTCTAATATATAGTGAAATATTAGAGGTATGATACTATTATAGATAGGTTAAACTCGGTAACATAGATTTAGTCAAAGTTAATACATCTATAGGCCATGGGCTAGGTATCCCTAAGCTAACATAACTTAAACTAGGCTACTAATTGATTATAGCTACAATAATTATATATATATATATAATTTAATATTACTTGTCATTATTATGTAATATTAATTAATTAATTGATTAGTAATTATGATAGTTAATTGATTAATTAATATTATTAGAATATTGACATATGGTATTGAAATAGGTAAATATGTAAGCCTAGGTTCTAGGTAGGTAGGAAGGTGGATGTTAAGTAGGTAGGTAGATGGGAATTTTTTTTTATTGATTTTGCTATTTGATCAAAAATGGATTTGAAGGCAAACCATGTGCCTTACTCATGTAGTTGTATACATGATTAAGTGATTAAAACTTAATCATAATCACAAAAATGTCCAAGTTGAAGATGTTGCCTTTTGGCATAGTGAATTTTGTAATGTTTCACAATAATCTTTTCACACCTTGATTTCATAGCTTCACCCTACCTACAACCCACACAACCTTTAATTGCGTGATAAGTTATGCCCATCAACTTGACTAACAAACCACTCTTTATTAGGATTTCTTTGGGGAGCCAATTGGTTTTTAATAAAGATAATGCCCCCATGTGGTTCATCTTGTGTACAATGCACTGATATTGATGCAACACACTTTAATCATTGATCTTTTAGAACACATTCTTAAATAGTATTGCTACCACAAGACAAGTGGTCAGGTGAAAGTATCATTGGTTGTTAGCACTAGGATGTTACACCTTCATTCTTTTGGGCCCATCAAATTTTGGAAAAATACAAAACATTTTTAAAGAATGTTTTTTAGTATAATTCTTTGTTGAATATGTTTATCATATTGTATACAATATGAAAACTGAGTTATATATATGGTGTTCCTATTCATTGCATTTACCAAAAAATTCGAAAATGTAACAATGGTTACTTTCCTTTAATTTTTAAAATTGAAAAGATTTTGATTAGAATTACAAGAATGTCCCCCTCCCCCCCCTTTAGTGTTTTGAAGGAGTTATGGTGTTTCAAAGATTCAATACACATAGTCTCGTAATTAATTCCCCTTGGGAGTCTTGACAAAAATGACCATTTTGATGTAGGTGTTACAAAAAGTTGAAAGTATAACATGGCGAGAAGGGTGAGGAAGGTGATGTCTTTTCTCAAGTCTGAGTCATGGTGAGTTTAATTACAATTCATGGCCAGTATGTGAAAGAAAATTGGCTCCAATTCCACTAATTTCTTTTTATTTTGGTCTAATTTGTGTAAATGGAAAGGTGTTTGTGAGAAGCATGGTTTCATACTAGTCTTCCTAGAGCTCTCACACTCCCCTCTTGTCCTAGGGCAAGGAACTAGGGAATGTGCCCTAAGTTTCAACTATTCCAGTACAATCCAAGCTCCAAGAATTTCCATGACTACCTTTTGACAAGCCCATAGGAACGTCAAAACCTGACAAAGTAAATTTGATAGATTTAAAAAAAAATAATTTGATTGCATGAATCCATGGTTATCAAATCCATACTATTTGTTAGGTCTTAAGATAGATCAAGTTGTTAGACTATTATGGTTTCATTCAAATTATTGTGGCCATCAAATAACATTGGATGCATTATGCCACAACTTATGCGGGTGGATACTGGCCCAAAGTTTGAACCTAAGAATTATGCATGTTTGTAGCAAACAAAACTCTCTACATTAGATGCGTCAATTTGACATGTCATTATAGAAGTTTTTTGGTATAGATTCAAGATAGTCAAGTAGGAAAAGACCATGTGTGAAATTGTGTGTCAACTCACCTTCTAGATGCAAATGGCAAGCATCTTACTCGTTAGCAGTAGTAGCATTGATAAGTTTGCAATTGATCTTATGCGGACAATCATGAAATGAAACCTACATTTTGACGTGAAAAATGTTTTATGAAATGGCATGTGGAATTTCTTACACCAGCTTTGAAAGATGTGTTGAAAGAATGGGCCTGTACATGATGCAAACATAGTAGACATCATTACATTATATGTCAAGCTTCAGAATAATACTCTATAATAGAACATGTTCATTGTGAGAACCATACTAAAGGGCCTTTCTTGGGTTTTTGTTCTAGTGTGGGATCCCATAGGTTTGTGTAGGAGATCCCATAGTTTGATGCTTTTCTAGTTGGGTGATTTACAAGATGCACATTTGGTTATGGGAGTTCAAAGAAAAGCAACCTTTCAAGTAGAGTACAGAAAAGTTTGATAAAACAAAAGATTATTGGAGAACTTTCAGGTAGAGTTATATGTAAACTGCATGTAGAATATCATGCAGCATGAGTACTGAATGCTGCTCCATGACATATTCATGTGCCAATTGATATCGACTGAGGCACAACTGGCCTCTGAAACAGGAATGTGCCCATGAAGAGCACAAAAGTTGCCATTTTGTGTATCCTCAGTCTGAATTGCTCTGTGGCTGCAAAACAAAGCAAACATGTTTGAGAATCAGCCTTCCGACTTGAGCACCATGCAACGGCCTGTTGCAAAATGTCACGGTCTCATATTTATGAAATTGCAGAGAAATGTCCACAACAACAATTTGAAGGTAATATGAGAATCAGTACAAGTCATAACTCATAACATCAGGAGAGTTGCTCACAAACTGTCAGACCATCACCTTCATTGTGAATAGCAGTAAAGAAACAATGCCCCATAATACTGAGAGAACTGTTGTTGGGGCAAAGTTTATTTCATGTGCCAGGATATCTTATGGAATCTATGCCATGGTCCCTGCAAAAATCCTGCAAACAATTACTAGCATATTTTGATGACATAAAAATAGCTTAATGAAACTATTACAGACTGAGAGAACAAAACCAATTGAGCAATTCCTGTTGTAAGACATACATCATCCTTCCCAGTCTCCCTCCCTCCCTCATTTTGTTTTGATCAATGTGGTACAACACCACAATAGTAAATGCTTCACTTCCAGAACTCTGTCATTGGTCCAATACTCTTTTTCTACCCATCATTTACACTATGTCTCACAATCCTGAATACACAAAAATGGATGTTTTGGAATTGCATCATACAAAACTCAGTATCTATCACTCACCTCACATGGAATATCCACTGGTTTCCTTTAAGCACACCTTGAACCTCAATTCTCCACCTTCTTAAAATCTCCTGTGTGGTACTGGTAGATGCTGAGCTTGCCGAAAAAAACTTAAGAGATCAATATGGTAGTCTCCATTTCTGACAGCAGCAAATCATAAGCAGCATCTTTTCTTCCATCTTCATCATGATTGCATCCTGCAGAGGAAAGCCTTGTGGTTGTGTAATATGAAACCCATGTTCAACTGGTACTACTTGTCCACTGTTCAATACATGAGCATGACATAGAGTGCTGGCGCAGAACTTCAGAACTTCTTAGAAGGCAACCACATCCAACAGGACTTTGCAAGTACCCAAATGTCTCTCAAATGAGTATGATTCTCATCACCCAGTAAATTCACAGAATCCAGTTGAATGCCCATTTTTCATAAAGCCCTCTAGCAGCCCAGGAACCAGATGCATGTCCTTCAGTCTGTCATCAACAATCTCTTCAGGTCCTGAAGATATCCACTTCCTCTTTAGCTTTTGGTTTTGGGGATGAAAATTTTCCCACCCTGAATCAATGTCCCCATCACTGCTGACATCTGCTAATGCCACCAATCCTGTCATGCTGAGTGGAGTGTCTCCTTGGCCAAGCATGGGCACTTCATCAGATAGCAATGGCAGCCTCTGAGTCAAGAGCTCTGGAGGCATGTGATTTCTCTTCTGCACCCTTGATGGCTCCCTCACCAGGGAATGTCCTGCTAAACAAAGCGGCAATTTCAGTGGAAAGAGTAGAAGAGGTAATAACAAAGTCCTTGTTTCATGTGTATTGTTCTGGCTTTTAATGTGAAGCTACAACAGAATAAAACTTAAACCCTAAATCCAAACCTAAACCCTAAACTAAACTCACTCAGTTTTCCTTGGATCCCTTTTAGGGGCTATTGTAAACTATACCATTACCTTCTATAGATGGTAGAGCAAGAGCAGAAACGGAAGCAAAACTGTCAACAGTGCATCGTCTTCTGCTGTTGGCATGCAAGCGCTGCCACTCAAGCTCCTGGTCCAACAATCGTCGCTTGGCCCGAACAGCCGATTTGATTCCAAACTGCTCTCCTATTAGAAGCTCCAAATGATAGTCTTCCATAATGGACTTGATAACGAAGTCAACCTCATCATCCTTCATGTGGATCAAAGTGCTCACTGTGAACCCCATCTTCGAAATGAGGGCAATCGTTGCCGGTCGTAATCCGTAATCCTTGAATAATTCTTTCAGTCGACGGGATTCCTTGGATGCAAGTGTGGTCATGGCCTTTGGATTATTACTTGACATAGCTACAGATTTCACTCCAAACAGCAAAGTCGCCTTCTGTGGACATGGACCTAATCCTGTTAATTGGCAAAAGCCTCAAGAGCATAACATATTAGGGTTGCCAAGCTTCCATCAAGAATGCGAAATTCCTGGAAATCAAGGGGACCAGAGAATCAGAGCATAAGAATCTTAAGCTGAATTCATGACTCCACAACTAAAAATCTCGAAAAAAAAGGAAGAAAGAGACCTCCAAACTTGAGTAGTGCCTTGCTTACCCCCAAACCCTATCACCAAAACCCTAAAACAGCAACAACCACAACAATAATGGCGACAGAAGGGTAAAAGGCTTGAAGAACACCTGTTCTTGGGTTGTCATTAATTGGTGTGAGTTGGTGCCGAATTGGCATTGTTCGGTTGGTGTTGGGTGGTGATGCCTCTGGCTTAGGTGTAGAACCGCCCATCACTGAGCATGTACCTATCTCCGAACAATCTCCAATATTTTCCTCAATCCTTAACCAAATTGAGTGATTTTGCGTCATTGGAGGCGTAAACTGGAGGGCTACTAATGTTCTTTGAGCGTCAGAACTAAAGGAGCACCACAGAAAACAAAGGAAGAGAATGAGTGATAGTTTGCTTCAATTTTCTTGAAAAATTTAATTTTTAACCCCTCTCTAGTTCCAGCTTCATATCTCCCTCATTTTCAGTCCATTTGGAGTGATTTAAAACTAGAAGGGTGCACCAACTAGGGCTTTACAAAATTTCTTTATACTGCAGAGACAAAGATGCAACAATCAAAGATTTTAAGCTCAAAATCCTAATCTGTTTTAATTCACCCATCACTAAACACTTAATCCCCTTACATGAAACACCCCATAACTTCCCCCATTCATCTACCACATTGAGCAATTTTTGTAACATTGGAAATGCTAGGTGGAGGGCTACAAATGTTCTTTGAGCTTCAGAAGCACAGGAACATTGTGTGAGGATTCGATCTCCTTGGACTTCTTAAGTGTTCACTCACCAACCTATCTACCCTACGAGAATAAAGGCCCATGTGAAACGGATCCAAGCACAGGCCTGATTCTGGTTAAGCCTGATATCAAGGGCTTTATCAAGCATAAAGACCTGCTCCAAATTGTTTGTTTTTTAATTTTTTCTCATGGTACCTGCCAGTTACCACCTGAAAGATGAAATTAAAAAAGGAGGGCGAGCATTTCAAAAAACAAAATGCCCACAGAACGCTTGTGGGCATTTAGTTTTCTGAAATGCCTGTTGCAAAGTTATAGGTGTCCTCCAACTACACTAGACAAATTGGAGCAGGTCTTTACAGTTTGTTAATCCATGCTTGGTATATGAACGGAAGAGTGGACATTCATTATAACCATTTTATAGTTATGCAAATTAAAGGTCTTTATTTGCTCAAGCACTCACATGGTTGTAACCAGGTTAGATGTGTTATTCAGGTAGTCTTATAGGGATTTTCTTAAGTGGGACATCTGGTCATCTCCTGTTCCACTTCTTCTATACCAGTTCCACTTTGTAATGTGAATCAACAAGTGGGAAACAAATGTTAGCCCTGGAACCACATTTCACAGCAATATTGGATAGTCCCCAATAGAATCAGCTCTTTGGCCCCCCCTTACAACCTGTATGTATAGGAACGTTGAACTGTGGCCAAAGTTTTTGGGTAAAATTGAGGTGCAATTGGGAACATTCTGGGGAACCTGATGAGATCCCCTTGGGAACACATTGGGAACATGAAAGAAACAAAAATTCTCTCCCTCGACACCCCAACCCCCCAAAACCAAAAAGGAGGAGAAAAATGGGCACCCTTGAGTGTGTTCTGAGTCCTCTCATTGGCTGCCTGAAATTTTTATTTCCAAAACTGTTGGTCACCATTTTCTTCTAAGAGCGTGGGCGCTGGGTACCTATTAGGCTCAACATATTCCCATTCCATAGTCCACAACAACATGATCATTCCAAAGTCTTTATATGCAACTTTGGTAACAAGAACATCCGTGCCTTTTTATACACATAGGTGGGCAACAAGCATTCAACAATAGTTTTAGTCATCATCTGGCTTGCTATTGTGTTAAGGGTTAAGAAATGTGAGAATCCATACAGGCCAACACCACATCCCCCCCACCTTTACAAGTCCATGAGTTGAAGGTCAAAACTAACTAAAGCTTCAATGGGTTGCATTGCTTCTTGGTCACATAGGCCGACATTTTATTATATAAAGAATTCTATATAGGTAATCAACTAACCATTCATTAGAATGTGACATAAGTTGTAGTTAGTTCTCTACTAAAGCGGCCCATACCAAGTTCCAACATTCTGAGTATCCTTTTTAATTACTCATGCCTGTTTCAAATATTTAACATGTTTTAAGAAAGAGCTTTGGGAATCATCTCGAGTTGCGTGGTTTGAAATTTCAAACCACCAACGACCCCATTAATGGACTCTTTATTTTTGGTTTAAAACCAAATTAAAGAGTTTTGGGTGGGATTTTTCATGCTGATCTCTTTGTGGTGATCTTAATTCTTTGACTATTTTTGCCCACATTTCTCTAGGAAAAGAGATTATACATGTCATAAACATAGGTTATTAAAAGTCATACAAATGACCATTGGTTTTGTGCCATGTGGAAGATTTATTGAAATGCTAATTCAAACTTGCTCAATGTTAAACTCAACCCAACAATCCAAGAAGAAATAATCAAGAAGGTGATTTAAAATAGGCACCTCTTTGTTTTCACATTGCAAAAACACACATTTTTTTACTAGTACTTTGGTTGTAACATAAGGTGTTAATAACTCTTTGTTTTGATATTTCAAAAACACACATTTTATGACCATTACTTTGGTCATAAGCTCCCTAGGTTTTAAATAACTCTTTTGTTTTGATTTTGCAGAAACACACTTTATGACTATTACATCGGTAGTAACTTACGAGTAAGGTGTTACATAAACTCTTTGTTTTGACATTGTGGCAACACACATTTTGTGACTACCCATAGTACAGGGGTAGTAGCTTCAGCATATGTATGTCAAATAATCAATAAGTTCTGAAGATTC
>Ga0116230_10004806_pt1 | contig 13239 bp, 10 predicted proteins | sample S1TSphfallax_3_FD_88678 | JGI IMG/M metagenome (GOLD analysis project Ga0116230, IMG submission 88678) | Host-associated microbial communities from peat moss isolated from Minnesota, USA - S1T2_Fd - Sphagnum fallax MG | ecosystem: Host-associated > Plants > Peat moss > Unclassified | place...
AGGGGAAGCTCATCGCCAGTGTATCCTCAGCCGATCTTCACGACAGTGTCGGAAGAGAATTCATACGGGGGCACCTCAAGGTTCTTGGGCGCGGGGCCCTTGCGGATGCGCGCGGCGGTGTCATAGACCGAGCCGTGGCACGGGCAGAAATAGCCGCCATATTCGCCTTTGACTTCACCCGGGCCCGCCCCCAGCGGCACGCAGCCGAGGTGGGTGCACACGCCCATCGTGATCAGCCAGTTGGTCTTGCCCTTTTTGGTGCGCTGTTCGAGCGTCTGCGGATCGCGCAGCGTGGCGATGGGGACGGCATCGGCCTCGGCGATTTCCACCGGGGTGAGATTGCGCACGAACACCGGCTGTTTGCGGAACATCGCCTTGATCGCCTGGCCCGGCGCGATGGCCGAAACGTCGACTTCGGTCGAGCTTTCGGCGAGCACGTCGGCCGATGCGCTCATTTGCGAAATCAGCGGATAGAGCAGGGCAACGCCGCCGACCCCGGCGAAGCTGATTGCGGCAATATTGATGAAATCGCGTCGCCTGACGCCTTCGCCGGTTGTCTGCGTCGAGGCCAGTGTTGTCCCGTCAGCGTTTAGCAGGTCCGTCATTGAAAGTCCTTGCCTGATGCCTCGCGCGCGCACCGGGTGGCCCGCGCACGGCTGCATGTAACCCTTCGCTCCTCAGATGAAGCATGCCTCGAACCGGCATGCCCCATTTTTCGCGAGGTTGCGACTGCCCATGCGCGCAATGGCAAAGGACGTGCGACCCCGTGTTTCGGTGGCCTGATAGACACAAATGGGCTGCTTTGCCAACAGCGATTTTGGGGACAGTGGTCACCGCGCGGCAACAAGGATTGCCGCGCGGTGCGACAGTCAGAAGCCCGCCCCACAGGGCCAGTCGGGCGCGGCCAGCCCGGCGACCTTGAACAGGCTGCCCATCGCCTCGGGCGCGGCCAGCCGGTGCGCGGCGGCGCGGATCGCATCGGCCTGGGCGGGCGCGGCGCGGCAAAGCGCCTGCGCCCGCGCGCCGAGCCCGAGCGCGGTGAGGAACGCGCCCTGGCTGGTTGTGCCCATCCAGCGCGCGCCGCAGTTGCTGGCGATCGCGGGAAACACCGAAAAATCGACATGCGCGGTCAGGTCCGCTTCGCCCGGATGGGCAAACGGATCGACTTTGGCATGCGCGCGCAAGGCCTGGAGCGAGCTGCCGTGCGCCGGGGCGGTGCGGCCATAGTCGATGATCAGCGCGGCGCCGCCTTGCTGCGCGAGCCGGCGCGCAATTTCACCGACAATGGCGGCGGCGGCGGGGCAGGTTTCGATGATCGCGCCTTCGCGCTCGGTGGCAAGTTCGGCCGGGACGGCGGCATCCATCGGTCGCGCGCCGGCGATCGGCACCAGCCGGCCGTCTTCGAGCCCGACCATGCGTTCGCGCCAGCCTTGCGCGGTGCGCACCAATTGGCGCACCGGCAGCGCGTCGAAAAATTCGTTGGCGACAATCAGCAGCGGGGCGTTGTCGGGCACACCGGCCAGGTCCTGGTGCCAGCTGGCTGCGGGGAAATGCCGGCGTTGCACCGCGCGCAGCGCAGTGCTCGCCTCGACGAAGTGGATTTGCGGGGTCAGGCCGAAACGCGCCGCGGCGGCCAGCGCATCGCGCGCCAGCGTGCCGCGCCCGGGGCCGAGTTCGACATAACAGACATCGCCCGGCCGCCCAGCGCGGTCCCACAGATCGGCCAGCCACAGCCCGATCAATTCGCCGAACATCTGGCTGATTTCGGGCGCGGTGACGAAATCGCCCGCGGGCCCGAGCGGATCGCGCGCGTCGTAATAGCGCGCGTTCGCTTCGGCCATGAATTGCGCGATGCTGATCGGGCCGGTCGCCGCGATCAGGCGCGCAAATCGGTCCTTGAGCTCCATCAGGCGGGCAGCGACTGGACCGTTACGCCAAGCGGCGGGCGGCGCAATGCGCGCACGATCAGCGCGAGGCCGATCGCGATCATCGGCAAAGTCAGCCACTGGCCCATCGACAGGCCGGTGGCATGCGCGAAATCTTCGAGCTGGCGATCGGGTTCGCGGAAATATTCGACAATGAACCGCGCGCAGCCGTAGCCTGTGGCAAACACCCCGACCAGCAGGCCCTGGCGCCAGCGCGCGCGCGTGGTCCAGAACAGCGTGATCAGCACGGTGCCGAGCACGATCCCTTCGAGCCCGGCTTCATAGAGCTGGCTGGGATGGCGCGCGATATCGCCGCCGCCGGGAAACACGATCGCCCAGGGCAGCGACGGATCGGCGGCGCGGCCCCACAATTCGCCGTTGACGAAATTGGCGCAGCGGCCAAGGAACAGCCCCACCGGAACGCAGGGCGCAATATAATCGCACACCCGGATGAAATCGAGCCGGCCGCGCCACGAGACATAGGCGATGGCAAGCGTCGTGCCGATCAGCCCGCCGTGAAAGCTCATCCCGCCCTGCCACAGCTTGAACAGATCGGCGGGATGGGTGAACAGTTCGGGCGCGTAGAACGTGGCATAGCCGAGCCGGCCGCCGAAAATCACCCCGAGCGTGGCATAGAAGAACAAGTCTTCGGCATGGCGCTGCGCCATCGGCGCGCCGGGCAGGCGCAATTCGCGCGTCAGGTGCCAATAGGCGAAAATGATCCCGACCAGATAGGCGAGCGAATACCATTTGAGCGTGAAAAAACCCAGATCGAGCGCGATCGGCGACAATCCCAGGTTTTCAAACCGGATCGGGGTATGGCCGCCAACCGCGGATGCCGCAGCGTCCGCCGCGATGGTCAGCAGGCCGGCAAAGGCCGGGGCGAGGGATTGGGCCGCGATCGGGGTTGCGACCGATAGTGACAGCACGCAGGGAACTCCTTAAACGTTGTGAAACGGAACCTTTCCGGTGCCGCTGGTGAAGGTCACGGCGCGGGTGCCTTTTGGCACAGGGGCGGGTGGCTGTGAACGTGCAAACGAAGATGGACAAACGACCCATGTTGAGGCGAAGGCCGCATGCGCGGACCAGGCGCCCATAGACCTGCTGGAGATGATGCCGACAATGAAAACCGATCTCGATCTTGCCCTGTCGCGGGTGATGGATGGCCTGGTTGCGCCGGGCGGGATGCTGCAATTGGGCACGCATCGCCAGTTCGATCGCGATCTGCCGCTGATCGCGGCCGCGCCGCCGAGCCTGGCGCACTATTTCGCCTATTTCTGCGCGCAGCACGGCGACAAGGAATTCCTGATCGACGACGGCGTGCGGCTGACGTTTGCGCAAGCCTATGCCGCCGCGCGCACGGCCGCCGGCGGGCTGGTGGCCGGGCACGGCGTGGCGCGCGGCGACCGCGTCGGCATCGCCGCGCGCAATTCGGCCAACTGGGTGGTCGCCTATATGGCGGTGCTGATGGCCGGCGGGGTCGCGGTGCTGCTCAACGGCTGGTGGTCGGGCGAAGAGCTGGTGGTGGGCGTCGACTTGGTCGGATGCCGGCTGGTGCTCGCCGACCGCCAGCGCGCCGATCGGCTGGCCGGCGCGGGGCATGGCGCCCAGGTGCTGGTGATCGCGCACGATTGCGCGCCCGACGCGGGGCTTGCCGCGCTGACCGCCAAAGGCGGCGATGCCGCGACCGCGCTGCCCGAACTTGCCGGCGATGATCTTGCCACCGTGCTGTTCACATCGGGATCGACCGGCACCTCGAAAGGCGCGGTGTCCGACCATCGCGGGGTGGTGCAGGGCACGTTCAACTATCTGGCGCAGACGCTCGTGGTGCTCGGCATCATGACCGAACGTGGTGAAGCACCCGATCCGTCGTCGCAGCCCTGCGCGCTGGTCAATGTGCCGCTGTTCCATGTCACCGGCGAAGTGCCGGTGCTACTGCAGTCGTTTGCCATCGCGCGCAAGCTGGTGATCATGGCGCGGTGGGACGCGGTGCGCGCGATGGAACTGATCGAGCGCGAACGCGTGAGCTATTTCGTCGGCGTGCCGCTGATGAGCTTTGAAATCGCCACGCATCCCGATCGCGGCAAGTACGATCTGTCCTCGTGCGTCACGTTTGCCGCGGGCGGCGCGCCGCGCCCGGTCGATCATGTCGAGCGCATCCGCCGCGAATTGCCGCATGCCTATCCGATCCTGGGCTATGGCCTGACCGAAACCAACGGCGTGGGCTGCGGCAATTTCAACGAGAACTATCTGGCCAAGCCCGGCAGCACCGGCTCGGCGTCGCGCCCGCTGGTCGATCTCGCCATTCTCGACGATGATGGCCGCGCGCTGGCGGCGGGTTCTGTGGGCGAAGTGGCGATCCGCAGCGTGGCCAATTTCATCGGCTATTGGGACAATCCCGAGGCGACGCGCGCGGCGATCATGCCCGACGGCTATTTCCGCACCGGCGATCTCGGCACGATCGACGCGGACGGCTATCTGTTCATTGTCGACCGCAAAAAGGACATCATCATCCGCGGCGGCGAAAATATCAGCTGCATCGAGGTGGAAAGCGCGATCTACGGCCACCCGGCGATTGCCGAAGCCAGCGTGTTCGGGCTGCCGCACGACCTTTACGGCGAAGTGCCGGCGGCGGTGTACCTGGCCAAGCCGGGCATTGCGGTCGATGAGGCGGACTTGCGCGCCTATCTGGCCGACCGCATCGCGCCGTTCAAGATTCCGGTCAAATTCTGGCACGTCGACCAGCCGCTGCCCCGGCTCGGCACCGAGAAAGTCGACAAACGGGCGATCCGCGAAACCTACCGGCATCAATGGGCAGAGACTGTAAAGTGATCATGCGCTAGGATGGGGGAATGACTCTCCCCCGGATTGCCAACCAGCGCGCGATCATCGATCGGCGTGCGCTCGCCGACGATATTGCCGCGCTTGTCGCAGCGCAGGACGACGCGCTCCAGGCCCGCGCGGCGATTGTCGAGATGCTGCGCCAGAGCCTGGCCGCCGGCCGCGAAGAGCTGGTGCGCCGGCTTTCCGCGCATCCCTCGCACGGCACCGAATGCGTCGAGGGCCAGGCGTTCCTGATCGACCAGCTGATCCGGGTGATCCACGACCATGTCGTCGCCAGGGTCTATCCCGCGCGCAACCGGTCGACCGGCGAACGCATCGCGATTGTCGCGGTGGGGGGCTATGGCCGCGGCGAAATGGCGCCGCATTCGGATGTCGACATTGCCTTTGTCACGCCCGGCAAGCCGACCGCGTGGTGCGAACAGGTGATCGAGGCGATGCTCTATTTCCTGTGGGATCTGGGGCTGAAAGTGGGGCATTCGACTCGCTCGCTCGACGATCTGGTGCGCCAGGCCAAGGCCGATGTGACGATCCGCACCGCGCTGCTCGAAGGGCGCTATGTGTGGGGCGACCGGCCGTTGCACGAGGAAGCGCAGCGCCGGTTCTGGAGCGATGTCGCCGCCGGCACCGAGCGGCAGTTCGTCGCGCAGAAACTGGCCGAACGCAACGAGCGGCACAAACGGCTGGGCGACAGCCGCTATGTCGTCGAACCCAATGTGAAGGAAGGCAAAGGCGGCCTGCGCGATCTGCACACGCTGTACTGGATCGGCAAATATATCCACAAAGTGCGCGATCCGTCCGAACTGGTCGATGTCGGGCTGTTGACGGGAATCGAATACCGCGCGTTCCGCCGTGCGGAAAATTTCTTCTGGGCGGTGCGCTGCCATCTGCACATCATCACTCGCCGGCCCGAAGACCGGCTGACGTTCGACTTGCAGCGCGAAGTGGCGTTGCGGATGAATTTTGCCGACCGGCCGGGCAAGAGCGCGGTCGAACGCTTCATGCAGCTGTTCTTTCTCCACGCGCGCCAGGTCGGATCGCTGACCGGGGTGTTCCTGGCGCAGCTCGACGAACAGTGGGCAAGCCAGCGGCTGGGCTTTTTCGCCAAATTGCGCGCGCGGCGGCGGGCGCGGCGCAAGATCGGGGTGTTTGCGATCAACGCCGACAAGATTGCCGCCGGCGGCGACGACTTCTTTGAACGCGATCCGGTGCGGCTGCTCGAGCTGTTCCATGTCGCCGACCGCGAAGGCATGGACATCCATCCCGAAACGATGCGCCAGGCGCACCGCGATGCCGGGCTGATCGATGCGGCGGTGCGGCGCGATCCGCGCGCCAACCAGCTGTTCATGGATATCCTGACCAGCCGCCGCGATCCCGAAACCGTGCTGCGCTGGATGAGCGAGGCCGGGGTGTTCGGCCGCTTCGTGCCCGATTTCGGCCGGGTCGTGGCGCAGATGCAGTTCGACATGTACCACCATTACACCGTCGATGAGCACACCATCCGCGCGATCGGCCTGCTCGCCCGGATCGAAAAGGGCGAAGAGGGCAAGGACCACCCGCTGGCAACCGAAGTGATCGGGCAGATCGTGTCGCGCCGCGTGCTCTATGTCGCGACCCTGCTCCACGACATTGCCAAAGGGCGGCAGGGCGATCATTCGGTGCTCGGCGCCGAAGTCGCGCTCAAGCTGTGCCCGCGGTTGGGGCTGACCCCGGCGGAAACCGAAATGGTCGCCTGGCTGGTGCGCTGGCACTTGCTGATGAGCGCGACCGCGTTCAAGCGCGACCTGGCCGATTACAAGACGATCGCCGATTTCGCCGCGCAAGTGCAAAGCGTCGAACGGCTGCGGCTGCTGCTGGTGCTGACGATTGTCGATATCCGTGCGGTGGGCCCGGGCATCTGGAATTCGTGGAAACGCCAATTGCTGGGCGATCTTTATGTCGCGACGCACGAAATGCTGCGGCTGGGGCACAAGCAATATGGCCGCGCCGAACGCATCGCCGCCAAGAAAAAGGCGGTCGCCGCGATCCTTGCCGAACGCGATGCGCTGATCGGTACGGTCGGCGCCAAGCTGATCGATGCCTACTGGATTGCCGAACCCGAAGACATCATCGCGATGAACCTGCAACAGCTCGACATCGCGCTCGATGAACCGCTGTCGGTCGAAGCGCGCTATTACCCCGCGCGCGGGGCGACGCTGGTCACGGTGATCGCCGCCGACCACCCCGGGCTGTTCTATCGCATCGCCGGGGGCATTCACCTCGCCGGCGGCAATATCATCGACGCGCGCATCCACACCGCGCGCAACGGCGTGGCGGTCGACAATTTCCTGGTGCAGGACCCGCTCGGTCGCCCGCTCAACGAGGATATCCAGATCGCCCGGCTCAAAACCGCGATTGCCGATGCGCTTGCCAACAAGGCCAGGATCTCGCTCAAGCTGGCCGCGCGGCCGCTGGCGCGGACCCGCGCCGAAGCGTTCGTGGTCCATCCGATCGTCATTTTCGACAATGCCGCCTCGGATCGCTTTACCGTGATCGAAGTCGGCGCGCTCGATCGCCCGGCGCTGCTCAGCCGGCTGGCACGCGCGCTGTTCGAAGCGCGGCTGATGGTCCATTCGGCGCATATCGCGACATATGGCGAACGCGCGGTCGACACGTTCTATGTGACCGACGTGCTGGGCAGCAAAGTCACCGGCGAATCGCGGCTGCGCACGATCGAACGCCGCCTGATCGAAGCGGCGGGCGATGCGGATATCAAAGCCGCAGCATAAGCCCGGGTGATACTACAGGCACGCCGCGTAAAGCTTCCATTCACTCCGGCGTTGCGTATCATCGCACCATGACCGAGGCGCGCTATCTTGGGGGTTCGATTCTGCTCGCCATGCCGGGCATGGGCGACCCGCGGTTTGACCATGCGGTGATCGCGATGTGCGTGCACGACGCCAATGGCGCGTTGGGTATCGGCATCGGCGCGTTCCATGGCGGCGTGACGTTGCACGGCCTGCTCAAGGACATCGGCATCAAGCCGGGGGTTGCGCCCGATGCGCCGATCCACGCCGGTGGCCCGGTCGAACAGCAGCGCGGGTTTGTCCTGCACAGCGCCGAATGGGACGCGGCGGGCACTTTGCCGGTTTCGCCGCAATGGAGCCTGTCCGCCTCGCTCGAAGTGCTGCGCGCGATTGCCGGCGGGCATGGCCCGGCGCAATGGCTGGTGGCGCTGGGCTATGCCGGCTGGGGCGCAGGCCAGCTCGAAGGCGAAATGCGCCAACACGGCTGGTACGCCGCCGCCGGCAACGCCGCGATCCTGTTCGACACCCCCGCCGCCACCCGCTGGCACGCCACCTGGCGCGCCGAAGGCATCGACCCTGCGCATCTGGTCGCCGCAACCGGCCGGGCATGATCGACCCGCGCGCCTTGCGCATGTTTCATGAAGTGTGCAGCGCCGGCTCGATCAGCGGGGCGGCGCGCATGCTCAATATTGCCCAGCCATCGGTTTCGGCGGCGATGGCCGCGCTCGAAGCGCGGCTGGGCGCGGTGCTGTTCGAGCGTACGCGTTCGGGGGTGGTGCTGACGCCGGCGGGCGAAGCCTTGCGCACGCGCGCGCAAATGCTCGACCACTTGCTGCGCGATGCCGAAGACGATGTCGCGGCCGCGCGCAACGGCCACGCCGGGCCGCTGCGCGTCGGCGGCACGCCGGGCGCGCTGGTCAGCCTGCTGCCCGCCGCGATTGCCCGGCTCGACCGCGAATTTCCGCAGCTGACACTGACCGTGCTCGAACGCCCCGATCGCGATCTGGCCGGCATGTTGCGCGGCGGCGATATCGAACTGGCGTTCGTCACCACCGCGATCGAAGAGCCGCCGGCGGACCTTGCCGAACGCACGTTGTCGCGTGACCCGTTCGCGCTGATTGTCGGCGCGGCGCATCCGCTGCCCGATGCGCCGATTTCGCTGCGCCAGACGCAAAGCCTGCGCTGGGTGCTGCCCGAAGCGCAAGGCGGGTTTCGCCGCCAGCTCGATGCGCTGTTCCTGTCGGCGGGCGTGGGCATCCCGCGCGATGTGGTGCGCTGCGATTCGCTGCTGACCACCAAGGCAATCGTGCGCGATGGCCAGCGCGTGACGATCCTGCCGATCCGCGTCGCGGCGAGCGAACTGGCCGCCGGCAATTTGCGCGCGATCCCGATTGCCGAAGCCGCCGCCGACCGCTCGGTCGGGGTGCGCTGGCTGCGCGCGCGCGGTCATTCGCCGCTGGCCACTCGGCTGCTCGAGTGGATCGAGCGTCATCCATAGGCTGAAGCTATGGTGGGGGCAAAAACGCCTATTTTACGCGATGCCCAAATCTTGGCATCAGCGCGTCGACAAACACAAACGGGAGAGACGGGCGTGTCCACGCTGTTCACCAACGTGCGGATTTTCGACGGCACGCCCAGCGCGGCGCGCGACGGCAGCGTGCTGGTCGATGGCGAGACGATTGCGCGTGTCGCCTATGCCCCCGAAACGATCGTCCCAGATGCGCAGACGCGGGTGATCGACGGCGCCGGCCGCACGCTGATGCCCGGCTTGGTCGAAGCGCATGCGCATCTCACCTGGGGGTCATCGGTCGAGAAAATCTATCACGCCTTCATCCTGCCGCCCGACGAGCTCGAAGTCGCAGCAACGCGCAATGCCCGCGTGCTGCTCGACCATGGTTTTACCAGCCTGTGGTCGGGCGGCGCGCTGGGTGACGGGATCGAGCCGCGGCTGGCCGCGCGGATTGCCGCCGGCGAAACCCCGGGGCCGCGGCTGGTGCCCTCGACGCTCGAACGCAGCCCCGAAGGCGACGGTGTCGACACCGGCGACGTGTTCAACGGCCGCGGGCCCGAGGCGATGCGTGCATTCATGGCGTATTGCGCGGCGCAAGGGGTCAAATCGGTCAAGCTGGTGATTTCGGGCGAATCCGCGCTCAAGCCCGGCAGCCATGTCGAAGTGCTCTATACGCCCGAGGAAATGGACGCCGCGCGCGAGGCGGCGCGCGACCATGGCCTGGCGGTGACCTGCCACGCCTATACCGACGAAGCGGTCGATCTGGCGCTGCGTGCGGGTGCGCGGATCATCTATCACATGAGCTATATCAGCGATGCGATGGTGGCCCGGCTCGCCACGCTGCGCGACAGTGTATTTTATGCGCCGGCCTGCGGTGTGTCGGTCGCCGCGCTTGAGGCCAATCCGCCGCCGCATATCGACATGACCGGGATGAAAGCCTCGGCCGCCGAGCGGATGGACCTCGAACGCGTGCTGGTGCCAAAGCTCAGGGCCGCGGGCCTGCGCGTGCTGATCGGCGGCGATTACGGATTTCCGTTCAACCCGATCGGCCGCAACGCGCGCGACATCGCGCATTTCGTCGATCATTTCGGGTTTTCCCCGCTCGAGGCGCTGGCCGCCGCGACCGGGCTCGGCGGGCAGCTGATCGGGCTCAGGCTGGGCGAAGTGCGCGCCGGCTGGCTGGCCGACCTGTTGCTGGTCGATGGCGATCCGACCACCGATGTGACGATCCTGCAGGACAGCCAACGCCTGAGCGCCATCATGACCGGCGGCGTGTTTCACAAGCTGGACGTGCCCGAAGCCGTCGTGTCCGCCGCGAACTGAGGTCAGGTGATGCCCGCTGCAAACCAGTTCGATGTTGCCGTGATCGGCGCCGGCCCGGTCGGTGCGCTCGCCGCGTGCCTGTTGGGCAAGGCCGGCCTGTCGGTGGTCGTGCTGGAAAAGGACCTGGCGCATTACCCGCTGCCGCGCGCGGTGCATTGCGATCATGAAATCATGCGGTTGTTCCAGTCGGCCGGCGTCATCGACCGCGTGCTGCCCGATATGGTCGATACCGACGGGCACTTGCATGTCGGCGCCGCAGCGCAGGCAATCCGCTATATGGGCACGGTCGGGCTGGCGCGGCCGTTCGGCTGGTCGAACGACTGGTTTTTCTATCAGCCCGAACTCGAAGCGCATTTGCGCGCGGGCTTTGCACGCTATCCACACGTCGCGTTCAGGCCCGGCGCGCAGTTCACCGCGATCGACCAGGACGCCGATCGCGTGCACGTGCAGTATGATCAGGATGGCGCCAGCCATTGCGTGACCGCGCGCTGGGCCATCGCCTGCGACGGGTCGCGCAGCCCGGTGCGCAAGGCGCTGGATATTACGCTCGACGATCTCGATTTCGAGGAGCCCTGGCTGGTGGTCGATGCGCATGTCGAAGGGCCGGTCAGCTTTCCGCCGATCGCCGGAGTGCCGCCAGGCGCCGATCTGCAGCGGCTGTCGGTGATGATGTGCGATCCGCAGCGTCCGGCCACGGTGGTTCCGGGCCGTGGCAACCACCGCCGCTGGGAATTCATGCTGTTGCCCGGCGAAGATGATGCCGCGATCGCCGCGCCCGACAAAGTCGCCGAACTGGTCGGCACGTGGATGCGCGATGTGCCGCATCGCATCGTCCGCGCCGCGACCTATCGCTTTCACGGGCTGGTCGCGCACCGCTGGCAGCAGGGCCGGGTGTTCCTGGCGGGCGATGCCGCGCACCAGACCCCGCCGTTCTTTGGCCAGGGCATGTGCCACGGCTTGCGCGATGTCGCCAATCTGGCGTGGAAAATGGCCGCGATCGTGCACGACGGCGCCGATCCGGCGCTGCTCGATACCTATCAGGGCGAACGCGATCCGCACGTCCGCGCGGTGATCGGTGCGGCGGTCGCGGCCGGGCGCTATATTTGCGAACTCGATCCCGCCGCCGCTGCCGCGCGCGATGCCGAAATGATCGCGCGCGCGGCCGCGCAAACCGGCACGCACCAGACCGCGGCCGACCTCGTCCCGCCGATCGGCCAGGGCGTGGTGCTGGCGGGCAGCACCGGCGCGGGCGAACGCTTTATCCAGCCGGTGCTCGGCGACGGGCGCAAGCTCGACGATATGACCGGCCAGGGCTGGCGGCTGTTTGCGCGCGGGGCAGCGCCGCGCGCTGCGGGGGTGACCACGGTCGATCTGGCCGGGCTCGACGATGGCGGTGCGATTGCCGACTGGCTGGCGGTGCGCGGGGCAGATGCGGTGCTGGTGCGCCCCGATCACTATGTGTTCGGCACCGGGGCCCCGGCCGCGCTGATCGCGGCGCGCGCCGCCGGGCTTGGTCTGGTGGCGGAGCGTGTGGCATGATCACGCTCGGCGCCGCGCAGGCGATGATCGCGGGCACACTGGCGCATGCGCGCGCTGCGGGACTGAAACCGCTTGGCGTGGTCGTGCTCGACGCGGGCGGGCATCTGATTGCCTTTGCCCGCGAGGATGGCGCGACATTCGGGCGCTTTGCGGTGGCGCAGGCCAAGGCCCACGCCGCGCTGGCGCTGGGCGAGGATACCGCGGTGCTGGCCGAGCGCGCCAAAGCCAATCCGCTGTTTTTCGGCAGCCTGTCGGGCGTGCTCGACGGCAGGCTGGCGCTGTCGCCCGGGGGGGTGCTGGTGCGTGATGCCGGTGGCGCGGTGGTCGGCGCGGTCGGGGCGTCGGGCGATACCGGGGCCGCCGATGCGCAGGCTGTCGGCGCGGGCATTGCCGCCGCCGGGTTCGCGACAGGAGCCGGACAATGATGAACTTGCGCAGCATCGAACTGGCGCTGCCCGGCGCGGCCGAGGCGCATCGCTGGATGATCGACGTGTGGGGCGCGGCCGACGCCGGTCAGCACGGGGACACCTGGTATCTGCGCGGCAGCGGGACCGATCCTTATCTGGTCAGCCTGACGCAAAGCGCCGATTGTTTCGTGCGATCGACCACGTTTGTCTGTTCGCCCGAACGGCTCGAAGCCGTCGCCCGCGCGGTCGCTGCGCGCGGGCTCAACGCCGCGCCTTGCGTTTCGTCCGATCCGGGCGGCGGCGCGGGCGTGGTTGTCGAACTGGCCGAAGGCGAGCTGTTGCGCTTCCTTGCCGGCACAACCCAAGTCGATCCGATCCCCGCGCACCCGCGCGCCAGCCGGCGGGTCATGCCGGTCAAGCTGACCCACGTGGTGTTCAACGCCGTCGATGCCGAAGCGAGCGGCGCGCTGGCCGAACAGGTTTTGGGCTTTCGCGTTTCGGACCGCACCAGGGGGATGGTGTTTGTCCGCTGCAACGCCTCGCACCACGCGACCGCGTTTGCGCGCGCCGGGTTTGCCAGCCTCAACCACATCGCGTTCGAAATGGACGATCTCGACGCGGTGATGCGCGGCATCGGCAACATGCGCGACCACGGCCATACCCCGGCGTGGGGCCCCGGCCGCCATGGCCCGGGCGACAATGTCTATGCCTATTACATCGCCCCGTTCGGCCCGGTGATCGAATATTCGACCGCGGTCGAAAAAGTGCCCGACGATTATCGCGCCGGCGAACCCGACGACTGGACCTGGCCCGACCAGCGCATCGACCAGTGGGGCGTGTCGGACAAGGATTTTGCCGGCTTGCGCCTGGCCGAAGAAAAATTCCGTTTCCGCAGGGAATGGGCGCCC
>Ga0116230_10004807_pt1 | contig 13238 bp, 8 predicted proteins | sample S1TSphfallax_3_FD_88678 | JGI IMG/M metagenome (GOLD analysis project Ga0116230, IMG submission 88678) | Host-associated microbial communities from peat moss isolated from Minnesota, USA - S1T2_Fd - Sphagnum fallax MG | ecosystem: Host-associated > Plants > Peat moss > Unclassified | place: USA...
TATTTAATTAGTAGCCAAATTTGAATGTTTTCTCAAAATTTAAATAAGAATAACACTAAATGTGATTATAAACCCAACCATTGTGGAAAACATTAAAGAAAAAAAAATTCCAATCATGTTGTTACAACTAGGGCAAAGGTTTGTGAAGGTGTGGGCCAAAAATGAAGCCCGGGAGTCACATTTCATGCTTCGGGAATATGAAAGAGTGTGAAGGAATGAACCTACACACTTCCAAATGAGCTCCAACTTTGAAAGTTGGAGTTTTGATGGACTCCCAAATTTTTAGAAAGCGATTACAAAGGTCAAATCCCATTGGATTGAAGAGTTCCTTATATCATTAGAAAGCTCTTGGAACGTAGATATCTAAAATGGGTTCACATGACACATTTGGGTACTTAAAACACAAGTTATGGCACAAAAAAAACTAAGAGTCAAATTGCCAATTTGACTCCCAACCACTAAAAGTTAGGAATCCCCCCGAATTCTTTACGTGTAGGTGGCGTGCCACATACCATTAGAAAGCTCTCAACGAGGGCTACAACTTTGCTTGAGACCTCACCTCAATTAAAGTTTTGCACACAAAGTTATGGGCCTCAAAAGTTACAAAAGCGCCAATGTTGAGAATTTACTTAGGAGTCCCGAGACAAAATGACATTTGAGTGGTAGCCCCATGGCTAATGTCGCAACCCTACTTTGAGAGAATGTGAGGATGAGACTCACACTCCCGAAATGAGGACTTGGGAGTCTTTTGGGACTCTCAAAATTTCAAAGTTTGATTGCAGGGGTCAAAACACCTTGCATTGGGGCGTTTTTTATATCATTGGAAAGCTATCAAAATGTAGATGTTGAAAATGGGCTCGCATGAGCCATTTGGACATTTGCAGCACAAGTTATGGCAAAAATAAAGGTCGGGAGTCAAACTGGCAATTTGACTCCCGACCACTAAAAGTCAAGAATTGACTTGACCCCGATGCGTGCAGGGGGAGTGCGACACATTGTTAAAAAGCTCTCGACAAGAACTACAACTTTGCTTTGGACCTCGTCCCAATCGAAGGTTTAAACAAAGAGTTATAGTCTTGCAAAGTTGTGGGAGTCCAAACCGTGGTAGTTTCAAGACTCCTCCTTGGGAGTTCTGGGACAAAAAGCCATTCGGATGTGGGTGCCGCGGGGAGGCATAGAGAATACTATATGGGGGAAGGTGGTGGCTTCCCCCAAGTCCGAGCCGTAGTGAATCTTGTTAATCCAAAGTTACCCGTAGCTTGTCCTAACATTAAGGGTGCTCCAGAAATTGTACTAACCAACTTGTTGGTTGGTTTGATACAAGTTCGAGTAAGTAACTAAAGCTTGTCATTCTTCTTAGTCTCATCTTAGAGCTTCAACATGCCCCTCTACCCCTTTTAGTGCTGAGAGTTGAGAGCGTGCCCCGAGTTCCTCACCATTCCGATGTTTGAGTAACTCAGACCCATCTTGGGTCTGACTAGGAACTTGGGAGTGCGACAGCTAGACATAAAAAATATTATAACAGGGAAGGTGGTGGCTTTCCCCAAGTCCGGGTCGTGGTGAGTCTTGTGAGTCCGTGTTTGCCCATGATTCGTTCGCACACCAAAGGTATTCTAGCTACGCACTAACTAATTTGTTGTTTGGTTTGTGTAGGTCCGTATGAATAATTGATTTGCTTTTCAATCTTCCTAGTCCCCATCTCGGAGCTCCAGCACGCCCTTCTACCCCCGAAGTGCTTCGAGCCAGAGAACACGCCCCAATTCCTTCTCCTTTCGTTGTCTTCACCTTTGGACTCATAGTTGAGTCCATAAAAGAGCTTGGGGGTGCATCACGTGTACATTTTAAGAAAATTTTAGTACTTGTTTATGTTAAATGATATAACTTGTCAACATTTTGGCATTTTCTTTAGCCTACAAAATAAAATTTTCAAATTTACAAATAATTTATAAATAAATGGAGTACAAGCTTTGACAATAATTAAATCATTGTGATTGACGAGGGAGAATGTAAAAAATGATCAATGACAACCCATTCTAAAATCATTAATGTAGTGGCCTAGTAGATTGTAAGCTTTGAATTCATTAAATCAAAGCAAAGCAAAATTAAAACAACAAAAAAATTAAATATCATAATCAAAGGATGAAAACCCATAGCTTTTGAAAAAGACACCCACCTTTTGAAACACGTGTTAAAATGACCCTCCAAAATGATACATTAATAAAAGACAAGATTTTTTTCTTCAAGCTCTTATTTATTTTTCTTACATTGGAATCAATTTAGCTCTTCCTCCTTTCTCTTACACTCGGAGAGTTGTCCCAACTATTATTATAACATTTATAACCATTTTTCAAAACATCTTGACCCCACACAACACAACCAACAAAAAATGTTAAGAACCAAACCAAATTAAACATTGTAACATGAGCTCAAAACTCTTTCATATTCAAATTTTTCTAGCACACATAAAATGAATCACATCATCACACTCACACTCAAAGAAATTAACATTGAAGTACAAAAAATATATATATATATATAGCCCAAAACATTGTGTCATTTTCTTTTTGATTAACCATAACTTGAATAAGCTTTGAGAACCAACAACTAAAATAGTTAGAAAAGATCAAAAATCATAATAGGAAGGATAAGATAAAAAGAAAAAAACAAGACTTAAGAATAAAAAGAAAGGGCATATAGTAAAGCAAAAAGAAAAATAACATGATGAAAGGAAAGGGGAGGAGTATTTTGGAAGTAACAATGTGGTTGCAGGTGTGCTATCATAGGGAGGTATATTACTTTGTACTCCACCATTACTATTATTCTCTAAAAGAAAACATTGATTTAATGTGTGAGCTTGCCCCCAAAAGATGAAAGTACCAAGTACTAATTAGGGTGTCACTTCACCTTAGCACGAGAATCCAAATATTTTGGGGGATGCCCTTATTTTTGTGGGGTAATAGAATTATCTATAAAGTCATGCCATGTTAGGCTTGAGTTGCACCCTTCATTTGATAATTCATCCCTTCTTGAATGTTTCATCTCCTCCTTATTATTGTCCACGAAGTCATGAAATTTTATTAAATAAAGGTACATGAACTATCATTAGTTTTGAACCTCATGCATTAAATGTTTGTGGCCACGTGGTGTTCCAAATTGCATTTTGAGCCTTCATGCCTACCTCCACTAAATAGAGCCTTTACTTGCAACAACCTAGGAACTTTAAAAATACACTTCATATTCACATTTTATATTTTATATTTCACTAATGAAGAAGGTTGATTAACACCATCCAAATAATTGCCAATTGGAGCATGGTACAAATCTTTTCGTGTTGGTATTGAGTCCAACGCAAAAATCACAACAAAATTACCATGAATTGAGTAAATAAATACATTTGAAAAGACATCTTTAAACCTTTGGGCAAAGGTTTACCTATTGAAATAAGGGTGAGGCATGTATTGTCGACCATTAGCTTAATTATGACAGAGGACATCAATTACCCTATGATTGGACCATAGGGTAAGATGCCAACAAGACATTTGGGACTTATGGTGAACATTTTGTTTTGGTGTTAAAATATTGATAACTTACCTAGATGAGAATTAGGTAAAGTAAGTAGGTTATCAAAATTTTAAAAATTTAAAAGTTGGTTATCAATTTAATTGATTATAAAAAAAATTCAAAACCAACTGATAAACTATTATTGTATTACCTTACATGGTTAGTTCAACACATGTTCATCAAACATTTAATTAATTTTGAATTTCCATTTCAACAAATGGAATATTCTTTCATAATATTTTGTGATTTGGAAAAAACGATTTTTGAAATTTTCAACATTTTCAAAATAATATAACTTATGTTGAACTGTCCAAGGTACAAGTGTAATACCCAAGTTGACAACTGGATTGAAAATCTTCACTAGGCTACCTATAAATTATCACATGTTTATTTGTAATTTAATAAAATATTAATTTATAAGTTGTCATGTGTCATCTTGTAATTCGATTCACAAATAAATTCATAAATTGTCACATGTCCCCTTTTAATTTTTTAAACAATAAACCTTATTAATTTAAGCTAAGTTTCCATAAGGTAATAAACATGTCACGTATCAATTTAACATATGTTATTTTTTATACACATGGTACAATGTAAAATCTAACCTATGTAATTGCATGTTAATTGCATGGTAGTTGCATAAGCCATATGTTTCGCATACGAATGAAATCATATATGTTAACACAACATGAATGTTTCAATGTTTAGGTTTTGACCTTTAAACTTACCTGAATGATTTTTAATATAAATAACAATTTTATTATCATAATATGTGACACACAAAACATCTTTAAAAGGACTATTTTTTTTTCTTCTTTCTTTTGAATTGAATTATTCCTTTTTATTAAATCATTTAAAGCTCGTTCAATGCATGACATATTAAAATAACATTTAGTTCTAAACATATAATGCACACTCCCATTATTGTCTTTGATTTCAAATGGGCATAATGCAATGTTGGAACTATGCAAATTGAACCAACCCAACAATACCATGTTAAAGCTAGAAGAATAATCTATGACTAAGAAAAATAAATTGTTATCTAATTTTGTAAATTATATTTCCCCTATCTATATCCAATCAAGCTCATCATTGTGATGTTCATACAAACTTTTACAATGATCACACAATAGGAAATATTTTTTAAAAAAAATGAGTGATAATGAAAATCTTTAATATACCACAAAATTACTAAGTATAATAAATTTTTGTCTACATATGCATTAGACTAATAATTTTCGATAACTCCCATGGTTGTAAAGTAAGTTCTCCCAATTGGATAAACGTTGAAAGGTAGTTTTTTAGAGAACAAGTTATTTTAATTCATGAAGCCGTTACATAAAATGTGAATATAATTTTTTCCCTACAAATTCATTTACCTAACTATCTACATAATCATTTACTTATTATTTGGACCATGTGTATTCTATTTTGACACTTTTGGTAGTATGTTAATATTGAAGGAAAACAAAAACCAAAGTAAAATAAATAAATAAATATTTAAATGTCAAAGGAACAACTTTGTGTAAGTTTCATATGTTCAAATGCATTAACCTAGTGGAAAATTGCACTCATAAGCTCAAATTCAAAAATTAAATAATGAAATTCAATTCAATTGTAATACAAGTTCTTATAGTACACATGGTTTAAGCCTCGACCATGAAACACAACCAAAACTTGTGAGTCACCTATTGTTAGTTCTATTAAGTAGTTGTGAGATGCATACCAAACTATTTCAAAAGTAATTTGAAACTTTGAAGTTTGAACAACTCCACCCCCAATAAAAGTTTGCACTTCCAAAATATAATGATAGAGGTGTTTCATGCTTGACATAGTTATATTGATTATTCAACTTTGGCAAAAGTTATGGGATAAAGTGTGGTGAGCTATTGTGAACATCTTGGGTAACACATTGGGAGTTTGGGAACATGCCAAAAAATGCATTAAAGGCCTGGGGTGTTCACGCATTTGGAATTTGATGTGAGCACATATGATTGACAACTTGGTGTGCACTTGGTGAGAAGACATTGAAAACATTAAAATCAAAAAATGTTCAAAAACTCCCATTAGTTCCCAAAAAGAAAAAAAATTGATTCTTGGGTGCATGCTGCATCAACTCTTTAGCAAAGAAAAATTTCTTTCCCCAAAAATGTGTCACTTTTCTTCAATTAGACTTAATGCCTCACTCTTTGATCATTCTCAAGTGAACCATCATCTTTTATACAACTTTAAACCTTGAGTTAATCATTTGTTTGGTGAGTAATCAATCTACCTTAAAAACTTTGGGGAAATTTAGGAAAAATTCAATGATATCTTTTCACACGGCAATGCATGCCGCATGGTATTCTAATTTATAGGTTTGCATTTTGGCCTTTGAGGCCTACTTGGCCACATGGGTCTTTAACAATGTTTATCACAAAAATCTAAAGTATGACACTGGTGCAGCTATTCTAATAATAAGCAAGAGGCCTCACTCTAAAAGGTCAAGTACCAATGTACCCATATTATGTACTTGTTGGTTCATTTGATGTTAAGTCATAACCCCCAAAAAACACATTTCCTTTGTGCATAATTCCCAACAGGGATTATGATGACCATGTGTGAACCCAATTTGTTTTGTTGATGACAATTGCTTCTATACACTTGAATTATAAACTTCCATCAATGGTCATTGGGGAAGAAGCATTGGCAAAAATGCTTACATAATCTAGGTTTGAAAAATAAGTTTAATTGTTATGTCACCCAGAAAAGGGAACAAAACCTTAGGCATTAACATATTTTTATTAAAGTTATCGGTAAAGTAACAAAAACACAGCTTAGCTCCAAAACCCTAAGTTTGGTCATACACAGGGTGAGATTAAAAAAAACATGTAAAAAAATACTTTAACATTCAACAGGGGATGAAACTCAAAAAATCATCAATTTTGGTGGTAAATTGAGTTTCATCCTATCTTTTCTTTTTCACGAAAGCCTCCATTGATGCTACCTATATTTTCACTACTTCTAATTGTCCAACTAATATCATTAGTTTCAAACCTCATGCATTATATGCTTATGGCCACATGGCACTCTGAAATTTCAAATTGCATTTTGAACCCTCATGCCTACCTCCATTAAATAATGAAATTCAAGATTAAATGCACTAGGCTCGAGAACATTTATAGTTATAGTACACATAACAATAATAGTGATCAATTGAAAACATTTAAGAAAAGAAAGGACAAAACAAACTCAATTTAACGCCAAATTTGTCGCTAAACTGAGTTTCATGCCCCATTGAAACCCAATGTATTATTCTTCCTATTTTAAAAATCATGTCCCTTATGTGACCAAGCCGGGGTTTTGGTGTCGTTTTTGCTTGACTTCATAGATACCTTATTAGCTTCAATGGTCATTAAATTCATTTTTTAAAATGTTGAAATTTATAAAAAGTAATTTGTTTGGAATGCTAGACTAATGGATTCTACAAGTGAATATTAATGATGGTGTTTCATAGTTGATTTCCTTATAAACAAATTAATAAACCATCTCACAAGTATGTTCACATCTTGGCTTCAATCATGGGTAATGAAATGTTGCCGATACTTTTGAAGGTAAGATTTCACCAATCTTTGCTATCTTACTAATCTAAGCTAATGTTTTCCAAAGTCTTTCCCAATGGTAGGGTAGTTGAGCAAATTAAATATTGAATATTAGCTACAATGAAATATTGTGCACATTGTGGTCTCAAAATGTTAAGTCACCTTGGAAGGCTCTATTATTCTTAGATGCAAACCTTGAATTGATGTAATAAATGAGATGTATTTTTGAGGAGGATAAAATGTGGAATTGGGTTTATTGTGAACTTGGATGCATGCTCCTTTAATGTGGCTCTTCTAACATGGGCTTTTAGGCTTTAGTTGATGACCACCTTGTCAGGTCTTACTAGGAATGTTTTTGTTCTATTTTCTAATGTAGGTGATGATCCACTTTGCATAAGAAGACTAAGACATTAACCACTAGTTTAAAATGAAAATAAACCTTTTTAAACATACTCATATTTTTTTGGCCACATACTTGAACCATGTATATAAATCTAGCGATTTTCCTCAAAATTTTATTGAATTTTCCTGTTGAAAATCACAATGACCACTAATTTAACTCTTTTAATTATTAAAAAATTGCACTATATAGCCAAAAAAAAAAACATCAATCTTGTTGCCTTCCACGTTGGGAGGAAACAAGATCCCTTTATCATCAACAATGGATGTCACAACCATCACTTTCCATACACAAAGAACCTTAAACCTGAAGAATTCGTTGAAACAAATATTGGATTTGCTACAAAGACTATCAAAACTTACGAGTGTTAAGACCTAATAGTTTGTTGAAACAAACACATCAATAAGTGAAGTTCGAAGCAATTATTTTGTAGTTACAGTAATGTTGCAAACTTGATACTAGCATTGTTACACATACGAGGTTGTGGAACAGTGGTTGTGTAAATAACTCACGCACAATGAACCAAAATTGTTGCAAAGAAGTGCAAAGAAACACTTGTTTTTGCACAAATTTTCAATGAAGGTTTGCATTTTTTAACCATTTGTGTTCGTGGTTTTTTGTGGTAACATGTTTGATTGCAATGGTGGGGATGTGTTGTGGCACATTTTTAATTGGTATGGTATGTAGCGTGCTTTTCCATGGAATTTAGTTTATGTGGTTGCATCTATGGAATGGTTTGGAAAAATGGGGTTATTGATATTAAAGAATGATGATATATTGATGAAATCAAACACCAATGTGCTGGTGGTGGGCGTCTTGTAGATGTTAGCACATCAACAACAATGGTTCAAGAAGTATCAACGATAACACTAGCTACAATAGATGGAGGGAACAAAAGAGTGATAATAGTTGCTTCTACATTGTAGAAAGTCCCAATCTTTGCAAAACATGATGTCAAAGCCATGGCGTAACAGGTGCCATCTAATCTAATTTCCATTACATGGGGCCTATTGGGTGTTGTTTTTGGAAAGGCTTATGCATGACCACAAGTACTGGAGTTTTGCAACCTTGGGCTTGTATGCACGATGCATTGATTATACATTAATCAGTGCTATCTAGATTGTATCACACAACTTATATCCTGGTTCTGCTGATAGGGGGTTAAAACCCACCATGTTTATGCTTTGGGTAGGAGGATATGTGCCAAATTCATGACTGAATGTTGTCCTTGGAAGGGTGTGCATATCATGTTATGCGGAACATAACACATTTTGGGTCACATGGCAAAGGAGGAGGTGTGTCGTTTCAACTCACCAAATGTTAGTGTGAATAATTGCACGATATCTCGAAAGGTCTATGATGTAAATGGGAAAATTCAACCTCCCAATCACAAATTCAAACCCAGTGATCATGTCATGGTTTGCATTAAAAACTCGACATATTGTCCATTGTTTTTTACAACCCCACAATCCATTGCCTTCATCAATACTGCATTAGTGAGATGCATATGTGTTATTGTTGTTAAAGCTGGGTTCTTTGTGTTGAAATTACAACATGATTTTTAAAAGTATCTAGTTAATGTTTTGATTTTTTTTGGTAGGATTTGAAAACTTCACAATAATCTTTCCTTTCTTATAGCTCAAATGGAACATTTGTTAACCAACAAAAGCTTAAAAAGAATGGTGCAGAAGTTAAACTCCAACATGGAGACATTGTGTTGCTTATTGTTCCAGTAAAACATGGTGAATCTCTATCATCTAACCATGCATATGCCATTCCCTCATTTGGCTTTTTCCTTTACCATTGCTAATATATGAATTACATGCTTAGGAATTCCAAGAGTTAGCTATTTGGTTCTTGTTTGTATGTGCCTTTCAGAAAATGCTTTTACATTTGTCTATAGAACGGTGCTAACATGGGAAAACATGTTAGGGATAACCTCTTAGGATGACCCCATTGACACCACAAGAATAACAACTTTAAAAAGGAAAAACACCCCATATTGTAAGTAATATTGCAGCCATGAAGCTAATATAAAAAAAGTTGTCAATAACCCTAAATTTTGAAAGACCTAATTATTTCAAAAGCCACACACCACCACACCATAGTCCTAAGTTTATTGCAATATGTTTGTGAATATGGTGCATTTTAGTCAAAACATATTGGAGTTGTATTGTAGATGATGTGGAGGATGGAGGATGTGCCAAGTGTAAGCAAAGTCAAGCTATTGGAAATGAAGGCCCTAAGATCCCAATTTCATTTAATGATGTTTAGAACCTACAACATTCAAGTGAAGTGAGCTTCACACCTTGTAGGCTTGATGAGGAGGTGTAGGTGTTTATTTTACTGGGATCTTTGCTTCTATGAGTTAGTTGGCGTCAACTTCAACTTAGTTTCATTTTTTGTTCAATGGGTGTTTAAACTAGTAGCTATGGTCATAATTTGTTATTGTGTGATGCATTTTTTTTTCTTTTTGATGCATTTTTTTATTTGACATGGGAGTAGGAGCTTCATCATTAGTTAGAAATACAAATCTTATCGTTGAGAAATTGCAAACAAACTACCGTGCATTTTGAGGCAAATCATGATGTAGTGGGTGTCTTCTTTTAAGTTTTCCAGACTCCTTTAGAAACTAGTTGATTGAATAATGTGGCAAATATTTCTAATATGGGAAAAGGTTGTACATTGGTATTGTAGGGTAGTTTTTGAAAATTCAACTTGTTTTGTTGCACAAGAGTTAAAAGAAGTTGAAACATTAATTACCACGAAGTATGCAACTCATATTGAAGACATGCAAGCACAACTTTTTGCTACAACAAAAAAGCTCAAGGAGTCTGTAATCACAATCTTGCATTAGCAAAACATTATTGAGGATTTGAAGTAGCATATGGTTGTTGCTACCAAAGCACGCCTTCATGCTAAAGAAACATTGTAGAGGTTTTGAAATGGCCCAAACATTTACAAGCTACAAATGTTGAATGAAATGGAAACCAGTAGCCTCTGCATGTCTTTATATTGTAATTATCATGGTAGCATGATAATCAATATACCATGTTGTTGTTATTGTGTTTATAGTCACTAAGGAATTTTGGAATTGGAGAATCGACTAAAAGATGCATAGATTCAACATAGCAAAGACAAGGCAATATAAGAGGCCAAATCCAAGGCATCCCTTGACCGTTTGTGTATTGAATTAGTAGAAGAATTGAAACACATCTTCCAACTTGTTGCTATTCGGCGCAAGGAACAATAGGACACCATTCTAACTATTCAAGTTTACATTCTAGGCTAGTATTTTGTGACATATTTTCCTATTTTTAGTTATGACTTGCATTGTTGTCAACATGGAACTAAACACTATATCAATGATCTTTTTGGTTTAGTAAAGAGATTCAGCCTCAATTTGTTTCTTGTGGGTGTAATGTCCATACAATATACGTTGTAAACATATGTTCAAGATACATGTATAATAGTCATTACATAGGAATCAAAGATGGCACTGAAACTCAAAGCTAAAAATCTATGGGAGGTAAGTTGTAAGGCAATGTATGGAGAGCTTCCAGTAGCTCTCCTAGTTGTTGTTCTCTAACCTTTTGAAACTTCTTTGTGCAGATCCTAAGAGTTTTTCCACACATCATAAAACATAATGGGGATTAATCCATTTGGGTGAAGAATATTTGCTCGTCCACTATGTGTGGATTACACACACATGAGGGTGATGGATGTAATGAGTATTGTCTATTTGATTTTATGATAGGATATGGAGAAGGTGGTAGTTGTTGTTGTCGAAGAGAAAGTATGTTGTGTGGAAGCTTAACTCTAAGAGGAGGTGACCCATAATGTAAATTCTCAAAATGTAAGTAATAACAAGTACTTATGACCACAATGTTAACAAGCAAACAATGCGCCATGAACTGCTATTTTGCAATATGAATTAAAAGTATCAACAATATTTTAATTATATCTCATTATTTTATGTATGAAGAGTTGTGTATGTATGTGTTGACTTAATTTTTAAATTGATTAAAATTTATAATTCAGAAACTCGTTAAAATTGAGGAGGAGCTATAACAAGCATGTTGAGAGTGTGAACATGAGAAGGTTTTGCTAATTATGGTTACATTCCTAATTTCTTTGTGCCATGTAGCTATACTTTATTTCAAAAAACCTACATTTTAACAATAAAAAAGATTATTTACTATTCATTATAGACTAGCTAGTAGATGATAAATGTACATTATGAATGTGGAAAATTATTTTCAAAGTATGTTGGCATTCAGTTTGTAAGTTGAAGATGTGTCGAAGAGCACATAGCTAAGGAGGTTGCAAAAGGGTAGGTTACAACTTTGGAGATGGAAATGAAGATGGAGATGGAGGTAGTAATTAAAGACCTGGCATTTGAAAAACAATGATTATAAGACACAAGAAAATGCATCCTGCTCTAGTATGTGGGTTGGAATGTAGTGGGTTTTTGTTTACACATAGGGTTTGTAATATTGGTTTGTTTGCTAGTTGTTAATACTTATTCCAACTTTCTTTGAATGGATGGGTGAAGAAAAAATATCATCTCACTACAATGGACTTTGTGTTCAATCCTTTGTTGTCCAACATCAGACAAACTTTATGTATAAAGTTCACATTGGCCTTTTATTGCTAGTCGAATTTGAAAGATGCAACAAGATTTAATGTAGAACAATATGCACCTCTATTATAATGAAAAGTTGTTAGTAGTAGAGATGTATTAATCTACATTGCTAGGCAATTGGGTTTGCAGCTTGGGAACTCATATGCAAGCATTCCATTCAACAGTTACAAAGGTTACGACCTTGTAGCAAAAGCAATAGGAGCAATTATTCCAATCCAACAAATTGGCATTTGATGTAATAGTTGTTGCAAACTAAAAAATTGTGATTGTAACATTTGCTTAATATAGTCCACCTAGATAGGTTAGTAAATTGATTTATCTATTTATCTCCCTAACTTTATTTACCTACAGTGGGTAGGTAGGTTTAAACTAATTAGGCAGCTAAGTAGGCCTAGACTAGAAAATAGGTTAGTTTTAAAAATTTTATGTTATTTCAATTTTAGCCTTTATTTTGAATGTTTTAATGCATTTACTTCTATAGTTTTCAAATTTGGAATAAAATAAAATAATGAGAGATAAGTTTTTAGTTGTAATCTAATTGCATCCTAGTCGCATCTATTAACAATTTCATACTAACTAACAAATGTTAATTGACTAACTATGTTAGGTGAGGCCAAGTTAACCTAAGTACTTAGGTTATGTTTAGTTTAGTTTATTTCTTAATTATATCCATATTGAATTTTAAGTTAAGAATTAAATTTTTTCAATGAAATTAAAAAAATCAATGAAAATAATAATTTTGGACTCCAAATATCAATTTTTGTATTAAAATAATTTTTTAAAAATTCAAATAACAATTTTTGAAGTCACATAATAATTTTTAGAAGTGAAATATTAGTTGTTAGATTCCATATATGAACAATATATATAAATATGCACAATACACACGCAAATATATTTTTATTATGTTTTAATATATCTTAAATATGATTTTAATATATACATAAATATATCTTTTTATTATATTGCACCATATTATACCTCTAGTGATGAAAGTAATTTAATGATTATTGTGATTAATGGGACATATAAATCTATTCTTGAATGAAGA
>Ga0116230_10004809_pt1 | contig 13236 bp, 8 predicted proteins | sample S1TSphfallax_3_FD_88678 | JGI IMG/M metagenome (GOLD analysis project Ga0116230, IMG submission 88678) | Host-associated microbial communities from peat moss isolated from Minnesota, USA - S1T2_Fd - Sphagnum fallax MG | ecosystem: Host-associated > Plants > Peat moss > Unclassified | place: USA...
AGCAGACAGAGGATAAGCGCTCCCGTAGAGAACTGGCGATGTGGCTGAGCGGCGGGATTGCGACCACATGTTTTCTCTGCTTCCTTGCCGGTTACAGCAGCCGCCCGCACGGAATGGCTGCGGAGGCGGCAACCCGGCTGTTCTGGATCGCAATCCCCGCATTGCTCTTCAACATGATGGTGATCAAACTGGGCGAGCCGTACCGAAGGGGGCTTGGGTGGTTATCGTCATTGATTCCCCTCATCGGGGTGGCTTCTGCGGCGATTGGGATCAGCGCCTTTGTCTATTCGACCGACCATGTTGCCGGTGTGGTGAGCGTTTCAATGATCATCATGTTGACGGTTCTCATGGCAAAGGCACGGGATCATGCAAAGAAGGTCGAGGCAAAGCAGCCCACTCAACTCCGGTTGACGGATAAAGCTGCCTGATAGAAATGCTGCCCCCCGCCACAATCAAATCTATCCAGCCAACGCCGTCAACTTTTGGAAAAACCGTGCTGTGCGGTAACATGGAAACCGACGCATAGGTTGGTGCGACCCCACGATCAAGTCGTTGCTGCCGCTGGCAGCAGTTGGGCCGGGGGACATGGCCTGTGTTGAAGATCGACCGCAGTCATGGCAACCACGCCTGAACAAAAAGCTCGCCGGAAGATCGACCGACTGCTGGAGCAGTGCGGCTGGGTCTTGCAGGATTATGATGAGATGAACATCACGGCGGCGGTCGGCGTTGCCATTCGGGAATTTCCGCTGTCCGGCACCGGTCACGCTGATTACATGCTGTATGCGGAGGACCAAGCCATCGGCATTGTTGAAGCCAAGCCGGAGGGATACACGCTGACCGGGGTGGAAACTCAATCGGCCAAGTACGTCACCGGGTTTCCTGAGCATCTTCCCCGGTGGTCACTGCCGCTGCCGTTTGCGTATGAATCCACCGGCACGGTCACGCAGTTCACCAGCGCCTTGGACCCTGATGCCCGCAGCCGGGAAGTGTTCGCATTCCACCGGCCACAGGAACTGATCCGGCTCGCCAAGCTGGGCACCGAGCAGCTTCGGTTTCACCTGCGCCAGATGCCGCCGCTGGACACCACCAAGTTGTGGGCCAAGCAGGTGACCGCCATCACCAATCTTGAAAAATCACTGGCTGAAAATCGGCCCCGGTCCCTGATCCAGATGGCCACCGGATCGGGCAAAACTTTTACCGCCTGCAACATCAGCTACCGGCTCATCAAGTTCGCAAAAGCAAAACGCATTTTGTTTTTGGTGGATCGCAACAACCTCGGTAAGCAAACCCTGACCGAATTCCAGCAGTTCGCCTCCCCATACAACGCCTACAAATTCACCGAAGAATTCGGTGTTCAGCATCTCAGGAAGAACACCATCGATCCCGCCTGCAAGGTCTGCATCACCACCATCCAGCGGTTGTATTCGATCCTGAAGGGTGAGGAAGATTTCGATGAAGCCAATGAGGAAGGCAGCCTGTTCGAGTCCGCTCCGTCAGAATCGTTGGTGAAGGAACCGCTGCCGGTCGTCTACAACGCCAAGATTCCGCCCGAGTTTTTCGACTTCATCATCATTGATGAATGCCACCGGTCCATCTACAACATCTGGCGGCAGGTGTTGGAGTATTTTGATGGTTTCCTGACTGGTCTCACTGCCACCCCCAGCGCCCAGACCATCGGTTTCTTCGGCGGAAATCTGGTCATGGAATACACCCATGAACAGGCCGTTGTCGATGGTGTCAACGTCGGGTACGACGTGTATCGCATCGACACGGAGATTACCAAGAATGGGGCCAACCTGGCCCGCCAGCCCGGCTATCTGGTCCCCCACCGTGATCGCACCACCCGCCGAAAGCGGTACGCCGCCCTCGATAACGATGTGCTCTATCAGGCCAGCCAGTTGGATCGTGATGTCGTCAACGACAGTCAGATGCGGCTCGTCATTCGCACCTTCCGTGACAAATTGCCCGAAATGTTCCCCGGTCGCACTGAGGTGCCCAAAACGCTGGTGTTCGCCAAGACCGACCTCCATGCTGATGATCTCACCAAGATCATTCGTGAAGAATTCGCAAAGGGGAACGACTTCTGCCAGAAGATCACCAGTAAAACCACCGGCAAAAAGCCGGATGAATTGCTCAATGAATTCAGAAATTCCTACAACCCCCGCATCGCCGTCACAGTGGATATGATCGCCACCGGCACCGACGTGAAGCCGCTGGAATGCCTGGTGTTCATGAGAAACATCAACTCAGCGTCCTACTTCGAGCAGATGAAGGGCCGGGGCTGCCGGATCGTCAATCCTGATGTTCTCCAAAGCGTCACCCCTGACGCTCGGCTCAAAACCCATTTCGTCATCGTTGATGCCGTGGGTGTGACCGAGAGCGAGAAGACCCTCAGCAAACCCTTGGACAAAAAGCCCGGCGTGCCGCTGAAGGTGGTGCTCACCACCGTCGCCGCCGGCGCAGTCAGTGATGAAATCGTCTCGACCTTGGCTGCGAAATTGACCCGGCTGGATCGTGAACTCGATGATGATCAGCGTCAGCAGATCGCCGCTCATGCCAATGGCAGCACCCCGGCGCAGTTGGCCCAGAATCTTCTCGCCAGCATTGATCCCGATGCCGTCTCCCAGAAGGCGGTCACCAAGTTCAATCTTCCGCCCGATGTTGAACCCACCGAAGAGCAATATGCCGCCGTGGAGAAGGAAGCGATGACCGCTGCCCTCCAGCCATTTCACAACCCACGCCTGCGGAAAACCATTGAGATGGTCAAAGGCATCGCCGAACAGGTCTTGGACGAGGTGAATCAGGATACGCTTCGCTCGGCTGGCTTCAGTGCCGCCGCCCGTGAGAAGGCACAGTCCATCGTCACGTCCTTCAGGCAGTTCATTGAAGAAAACAAGGATGAGATCGAGGCGATCAAACTTCTGTACAGCCAGCCGCATCGCCGGGGGCTTCGCTACCGCCAGGTGAAAGAACTGGCCCAGAAGCTGGGCATCAATCCTTTCTTCGTGGACCCCAAGAAACCCGAATCAGTGCTCCGCATCTGGAATGCCTTCGGAACGGTCGAACCCGACAAGGTGAAAGGCCACTCCAAGCATCTGGTGGACCTTATCGCCCTCGTGCGCCACGCCATTGGCAAGGAGACCCTGCTGGTGCCGGTTGAGGCTGTCGTGGATGAACGGTATCAGCATTGGCTCACTGAGAAACAGGCGGCGGGCACCGTGTTCACCCCCGAGCAACGCAAATGGCTTGATGCTGTGAAAAACCACATCGCCTCCAGCCTCGCCATCGAGCAGGATGATCTGGAAGAAATCCCCTTCAAGCAGTTTGGAGGGTTGGGGGCGGCGTTTCAATTGTTCGGCGATACTCTGCCGTCTTTGCTTAATGAATTGAACGAACGATTGTCGGCATGAACGAACCAACCCAAGAAATCTGCGGAATGCAAATGGCGAAGCTGAGCGATCTGGCAGAGGTTTCGCCATCGAAGCAATCGCCATCACTGCCCCCGGACACACCGTTCCATTTCATTCCTATGAAGGCGGTGAAAGAAGAGTTTGGAGGAATCGATATCCAAACCATGCGTCCTCTGTCCGAAGTATCCAAGGGATATACACAGTTCATGACAGGTGACGTGATCATGGCGAAGATCACTCCCTGCATGGAAAACGGAAAGCTCGCAATCGTTCCCGACCTAAAAAGCCCTTGGGCCTACGGCTCGACCGAATTCCATGTCATCCGGCCCAAGGCTGGGGTGGAAGGCAAATGGATCGCCTACTTCCTCTCCCAAATGTCCTGTCGTCGTGACGCTCGCAATAAGATGTCCGGCAGTGCAGGTCAGCTTCGAGTACCCACTGCGTGGCTCGAAGCCCTGAATTTGCCGATTGTCTCAACCAACGAACAGCGCCGGATCATTGCAAAGATCGAGGAATTATTCAGCGATCTGGACGCCGGTGTGGCGGCTCTGGAGCGAGTGCGGGCCAACCTGAAGCGTTACCGTGCCGCCGTCCTCCATGCTGCCGTCACCGGTAGGCTGACAGAGGCATGGCGAAAGCAAAACCCTCAAACTGAGGCGGCAGACAATCTTCTTGACCGAATCCTCAAGCTGAGAGAGCAGCGGTGGACCGACCATCAAGTCGAGAAGTTCAACAAGGCTGGTAAGGCTCCCCCAACCGGATGGCGTAAAAAGTATGAGCCACCACCGGTCCCCTCATCACTTTTTCGCAACAAACTGCCGCCTGAATGGTGTTACGCATCGGTCGATCAATTGACATCAGGTAGCCGGACGAGCGGCTACGGCGTGCTGCAACCGGGTGACGACCTGCCTGATGGGATTCCACTGGTGCGTGTGTGCGACGTGGCTGAAGGCAGGGTTGATGAGGGCAATCTAAAGCGGATCGCCCCTTCAATCTCTGCTCAGTACGAACGGACGGTCTTGCAAGGCGGTGAGATTCTCTTGACCATCGTCGGAACGATTGGACGAACCGCAATTGTTCCTCAGTCGTTGCATGGTGCAAATATAGCCAGAGCAGTTGCAGTCATCCCGACGACCGAACTCGTAGAGGCACGATTCATCGAACTATGTTTACGAGAGTCCTCAATGCGTACTCGCCTCACAAAAGCAGCGCACGAAGTCGCACGTAAGACGCTGAATCTTGAAGATGTGCGTGCTGCATCATTGCCACTGGCTCCGGTCGAAGAACAACGCCAGATCATTGAAGAGGTTGACCGGAGATTCTCAGTGGTCGAAGCCGTCGAGGCCGAAGTTGAGCACGGCATTATACGAGCCGCCCGACTGCGGCAGTCGATCCTGAAGCGTGCGTTCGAGGGCAAACTGGTGCCGCAGATTGACGGCGAAGATCAGCCGATGCTCACGAGCAAGCAGCCACCGTTGGCGGCGTCCCTAAGAAAACGTGGCAAACGCATCTCGCAGCCACCTCGGATCAAACGGAAGCACCGCAAGGGTATTGCATTTGATCGCTGTGCGGTGATGTCGTATGCAATCAATCGGCTTGGTTCCGGCAAACATTTCGGTCGCACCGAAGCGATGAAGACACTTTATCTGAGCGAGGCGTGGCTGGGCATCGATCTGGAACTGGAACCGGTGCGGGAGCAGATGGGGCCATTGGACAATGCAATTTATAAAATCGAGAACCTCGCTCGGAAGCAAGGCTGGTTCACCACCAGAAAAGCTGGCCCGATGATCCGGTATGAAGTCGGCCCAAAAATCGCCGACCGGTTGGCGGCGGGCAAACGAATCCTTGGCGACAAACTGACCGAATTTGACCGGCTGCTCAGCGCAATCGAAAAAATGGACACGGACCGTGCAGAACTCTTCGCAACGACCTTCGCCGTTTGGAATGACCTGCTTCTCGACACTCAATCAGCAGATGATGCGGCAATCGTCGCTGGTGTTCATGGATGGCATCCATCGAAGATCGGCAAATTTCCGGCAGATCGAATTGTTCGTTGCATCGACTGGATGAAACAACACCATTTTGTTCCAAAGGGAACCGGTCCACGTTCGACCGTTCTGGTTGGAAACATCAAAGGCTAACCTGCTTTTCGCCGCACACCCGGATGAGGAATGGTCGAGATCAACAAATTCATCACGAAGATGGAGCAAGGTTTGACCGAAGCGTTTCTGTGCGGCGGTGTCGACCAGCACAACTATGTTGTGAAATCCAAACGGGCAGGCAAGGAGACGCTGATCCGGGAACATGTTTGCGGACGGTTGGCAGCGGCGTTGGGGCTGCCGATTCCGCAGTTTGAGTTTGTATATGTTCCCAAGTCAGTGGCGATGTACTCGGTGAACACGGAGCTTTCAGATATATCGGAGATGCCGGGGTTTGGTTCGAGACAGATCACGACCGAACCGGGTAATTACAATGCGCCAAGCCTGAGCAGCCTGAACGTGGCGGATGTGAGAGATGTCGCCACTGATGTGCGGGCACTGGTGCTGCTGTTTGACTGGTGGGTGCTGAACCCCGACAGGATCGACGGCAACCCCAATCTTCTTTGGGATGCACAGCAACACGATCTGCATGTGATCGATCACAACCTGACTTTTGACGGCAATGCGGCCAACGATTTCTGGGATTATCACATCTTTCGTGAGGACCGGGGCAGGTTATCGGACCCCGGCTTTCGTCAGGTGCATCAGCCGATGATGCTGGGTATACTCCAGTCGCTGCCGAAGGTTTGGGCAGAATTACCCGAAGATTGGCTGGATGGGTGCATCGTAACCCAAAACGATGTCGATGGTATTCTGCGACGGGTTCAGTCGGAAGACTTTTGGTTGACTCAATGAGCAATCTGGTTTGCAACTACACGATGGTTCGCTTTCTCCCTTACCGGGAGACGGGAGAATTCGTAAACGTCGGTGCGATTGTTTATGCGCCCGAAGCGAAGATTTTTCAGTTCAAGCTGACCGGGAAATCCAACAAGCGGGTCCGGGGCTTTTTCCCTGAAATGGATCAGACGGTTTATCGTGCAGCCATTGAGGCGTTGCGCCGTGAATTGATGCGCCAGCAGATGCAATACGCTGCGATGGATAATCTTGCGCATGGGTTGGATACGTTTCGGAATCTGCTTCGACGGAAAGAAACGCTCCTGCACTTTGCCGAACCGGGGATGAGAATTGGCACTCCAGCCGATGTTCTCGATGCGATTTATGCCGACTATGTGGAACGCAATTTTGCCCAGACGGTTGAGTATCAGGAAGGAATGATGCGGAGCCGGTTGGGCAAATGGCTCAAAGAATGGGGCATCAAGAAGAAGTACAAAACCGATCTGACGGTTGGAGACACCTTGTTCCATTTGACGTTGCCCTTCGTTCACGCTGAACAGGGAAAGGTGATTGCCGCCATCAAACCGCTGGATTTGGACCGTGGTGAACCGACAAAGATTTATGATCACGGTGGCCTTTGGATTCAGCGTTTTAAGAGATTGCAGGAACGAAATCATTTGCCTGAGCGGATGATCGTTCCGGTTCGCATGCCACCGGCGGGTCAGAGCATTGCGGCGGATCAGATATTTTTAGAACTGATCCAGTTGAATGTGAAAGCCGTGAGCTTCAACGATCAGCAGCAAATCCACACACTGGCTGATGCCTGATCGGTTCTTTCTCACATGTCGAACGACACCCAGCAGATCGTCAATCGGGCTTGGAATTACGCACATGTGCTGCGTGATGACGGTCTCTCATACATGGCCTACACGGAGCAGATCACGTTTCTGCTGTTCCTGAAGATGGCTGATGAGATGACCAAGCCGCCGTACAACCGACCGGCGTTGGTGCCGCCGGCGCTGGGGTGGCCGAGCCTGTTGAAAATGGAGGGGCATGAGCTTGAGACCCACTACCGGAAAATCTTGGATGAACTGGGGAAGAAGCCGGGCATGCTGGGTGAGGTGTTCAAGAAGGCCCGAATGGAGATTCAGAACCCGGCCACGCTGAAGCGGCTGATCGTGGACCTGATCGACACCGAGCAGTGGACCCGGATGGAAGCCGACGTGAAAGGCGACATATATGAGGGGCTGCTGGCCCGGAGTGCCGCCGAGTCGCCCAAGGGGGCCGGCCAGTATTTCACGCCCCGTGAACTGATCAAGGCCGTGGTGGATGTGATGCAGCCAACGCCGGAGGACACGGTGGTGGACCCTGCCGTGGGCACTGGTGGTTTCCTCCTGGCGGCGCACAGTTATGTTGTGAATCGCCACGGCGAGGATCTCGATCCCGATCAAAAGAAACATATGCGCCGGGATTTCGTGAAGGGCTGGGAACTGGTTGCCGCCACCGCCCGGCTGTGCATCATGAACTTATATCTGCATGGGATCGACAGCGACCCCTGCCCGATCAGGAGCGGGGTGGACAGTCTGGCAAGCGATCCGGGGGAGCGGTTTTCAATGGTGCTGACCAATCCGCCATTCGGGAAGAAATCATCCATCTCCGTGGTGACCGAAGAGGGTGAACTGGAGAAGGATGACACCGCCTATGAGCGGCAGGATTTCTGGGTCACCACGAAGAACAAGCAGTTGAACTTTCTCCAGCACGTCAAAACGCTGCTGAAGATCAATGGCCGGTGCGCAATCGTGGTGCCTGACAACGTGCTGTTTGAGGGCGGTGCCGGTGAGACCGTGCGCCGGAACCTGATGAAACAGTGTGATGTCCACACCCTGCTGCGCCTGCCCACCGGCATTTTCTATGCGCAGGGGGTGAAAGCCAATGTCCTGTTCTTCGACAACAAACCGGCACAGGAAGCGGCATGGACCAAAAAGCTGTGGGTGTACGACCTGCGCACCAACATGCACTTCACCCAGAAAGAGCGCCCCCTCAAGCGGGCCGACCTTGATGATTTTGTCGCCTGCTATAAACCCAAGAACCGGCACACCCGGAAACCCACCTGGACCGAATCCACCCCGGATGGGCGCTGGCGGGTTTATGAATACGATGATCTGGTCAAACGGGACAAGGCCAGCCTTGACCTGTTCTGGCTGAGGGACCAGTCGCTGGAGGACAGTGATGATCTCCCCGAGCCGGACGTGCTGGCGCAGGAGATCGCAGATGACCTCCAGACAGCGACCGACCTATTCCTCTCTATTTCAACGGCTTTGAAGTAATGAGCCGGAAAGTCTGTGCATGGCAAAAGCACTTCTTGATCCCGTCGTTGGACTGTCGCTGTCGTTGCAGGCGAACCGTGGCATATACGCTTTGCTGCTTGGATCGGGCGTGTCGAGGACGGCACGGATTCCAACCGGGTGGGAAGTCACCCTCGACTTGATTCGGAAACTCGCTACCGCACAGGGGAAAGATTGTGCTAATGATCCGGCATCATGGTACAGAAAGACCTTTGGCGGTGAACCCGATTATTCTGATCTGCTGAAATCACTTGGGGAAACTCCAGAAGAACGGAGCCAACTATTAAAGGCGTATTTCGAGCCAACAGACGAAGAGCGTGAACAAGGCTGGAAGAAACCTACACAGGCCCATCATGCAGTAGCACGGCTCGTTGCGGCAGGCTATTTCAGAATCATCTTGACGACCAACTTTGACCGCTTACTTGAGCGAGCCATCGAAGAGGCTGGCGTGACTCCGACCGTCATTAGTACGCCAGAGGCGATTGCAGGGTCTTTGCCTCTGATTCACCAGCGATGCTGCGTGATCAAACTACATGGTGACTATCTCGACACCAGAATCAAAAATACTGTTCAAGAGCTTTCCAAATATGATCGTGGAATGGATCGACTGCTTGATAAGGTATTCGACGAATTCGGCCTGATCGTATGCGGATGGTCAGGCGTCTGGGATACAGCATTGCGTGGGGCCATCGATAGATGCAAGTCTCGTCGCTTTTCGACATTCTGGACTTCAGTAAGCAGCCCTGCGAAGGAAGCGATTGACCTCATTCAACGACGAGGCGGCCAGATAATTCATATTGCCGGGGCTGACTTATTCTTCCAACAGTTGCAAGATAAGACTGAAGCGCTTGAGGCTTCCCTCGCACCGCATCCTGTCACAACTACCGCTGCCGTCGCTACACTAAAGAAGTTCATTGCAGAAGACCGTTATAGCGTGCGACTACATGACCTGATCTTTGATGAAGCTGAAAATGTTCATTCGGCCATCTCAGCAATCAACAAAGGCATTCTGGGGCATGGTATCAAGAATTCCGAAATCCCGAATATCTATAACAATTACCGGCAAGCTGCGACCACCCTAATCGAGCTATTCGTTCATGGGTGTTTTTGGTCTCGTCCTGAAACCGACTCGCTATTTTCCACCGCTATCCAGCAGGTGTGCCGCCAACCGACAATCCAGTCTGGCTCGGTATTGCATGAAGGATTCGCCCATTATGTGGGTCTAGTGCTTTTGTATGCGGGCGGTGTTACGTCAATTGGGGCAGGTAAGTTCAAGCTCTTTGAGAGTTTGCTAATCCAAACCAAACTTCGAGACCAGCGGCGTACCGCTCCGCTCGCATTGGCACTCAGTTGGTCCAGTCTTACGGACTTTAGCAAGACTATTTTCCCAACCGAAAGAAAGTGGACGCCCTTGAGTGAGCACATGTTCATTGCTATACGGGAACCTTTGCGTCAGTATTTTCCAGATGACGCCGAGTACGACGACATGTTTGATCGCTTTGAATACATGCTTGCGCTTCTCGTCGCTGATCAAAGAAGCAAGCCTTCAAGTCCTCTGGCATTCTGGGGACCGGTTGGCCGTTTTGGATGGAAGGCTGTCAGGCGAGCGTATGAGGGTTCAATTGTCGCTGTGATTGACTCAGAAATAAAGTCTTTGGGTGCGGACTGGCCACCATTGCAGGCTGGTCTGTTTGGTGGCTCACTTGATCGCTTAGAATCTGTGCGCACCACAGTAAGCGATGCGCTTGCCAAGTTACAATGGTACTAGCAGCGATCTATCCTTTGCCGATGTCCATCTGTTAAATGACGACAACCTATCATGAGAATGTAGGCTCGCTGATCTCAGATGTGTGGGGAAGCATATGTCACGTCGCCGCCAACAATCCATCGTTCAAGACATCTTTGATCTCCTGAAGATCATGCCGATCTGGGTCGGCCCCATACTGGCAATCGTAGCTTTTTCCCTCTTTCGCTTCGTGCTTCCATCAGTCGGAAACCACAAGGGACTGGGCTACGACTCGAACGAGTTGCTGCGACCACTTTTCCAGATGTTTTCTTGGATCATCTGCGCTGCCATCCTGATGGCGTGGTTTATGGCAGAAATCTGGAAGCTGATGAACCGTCGTCTTCTTGATGCTCAGACCGGCCTCGCCAGCATCAAAGACATCAGTTGGCGAGACTTTGAACGGCTGGTCAGTGAAGCGTACGGTCGCAAAGGCTACTTGGCAGAGGTGGTCGGCACTGACTGCGGAGATGGCGGCGTAGACATCCGCCTGACAGGCAACGGCGAGAAGGTGCTCGTGCAGTGCAAGCAGTGGAAGGCATACAAGGTCGGCGTCCCGACCGTCCGTGAATTGCTGGGTGTTGTGGTGAGCGAAAGAGCAAATCGTGGCATCGTCGTTACATCAGGTCGATTCACACGAGATGCCGAATCATTCGCAGTCCAGAATCCTCGGATTGAACTGGTAGATGGTGTGGCACTGGCAGAGTTGGTCAGCGGAGTTCAGGTGATTCCAAGCACTGCGCCTCAGCCGTCGAAGCGAACGCCGACGACACCAAGCTGCCCGCAATGCAACAACCTGATGGTGCTTAGGACAGGACGCAAGGGTCAGAATGCGGGTTCGCAGTTCTGGGGCTGCTCAACATTTCCCAGATGTCGGGGCACAAGGCAGATTGAACATCCGTAATCGAATCTGGCATTTGAGGGCAGGTAACGAAGAAGGGTAGGCTTACTGCTGTGATTCATTATCATTTTGACGAACAGACTCGGCGGCGGCTTCTACTTGCTCTCCAAGACATGACGGACCCGCACTCGGGAGGATTCAGGCAAATGCTTGGCGAAGCGGCACACAAAATGGCGAAGAAATATGGTTCGCTCGTTGCTCCTGCTTACATAGCAGCTTCAACAAACGATCCGGTCTTGGACCACTTCTTCTTTTGCGAAGATCGAATGGTGCTTCCATTTGTGGAAGCGTGCTTTCGCTCGTTTCATTATCTCGGTGTTCATGACGGAGGCGGATTGCTGCAGTTCGGGGGCCATGCAGCGGGAGTTGAGGAAATTAACGGAATCCTGAGAGAACAGAGTATTGGTTATCAGTTCACGCCATACGTCGAGCGTGAGACTGGAAAGAAAGGGTTTCTTGGAGGTGGGCGTCAACTGGAAATTGAGTATCCGAAGATTATTGTGTTGGACAACGAATTCACGTTCAAACAAGCCGTGAAGCCTGCCGTAGAACTCTTGCATGATCCCAGATTCAAAATTGCCAATGAAGAATTTCTGAAGTCTTACGAGGACTATCGTGATGGTGACTTAGAGCATGCGATGACGGCCTGTGGCTCGTCATTCGAGAGCGTGCTGAAGACGATCTGCGCCTTGAAGGGATGGACAACGGACCCGCAATACAATCCGAAGGCCACTCTCGCCCCGTTGGTTCAGTTCTGCATTAGCAAAAAGCTCTTTCCAGCCTTCTATGAGAATTCGTTCGTGAGTGTGGCGACAATTCGCAATACGCTCTCATCAGCGCATGGGCGTGGTGGAGCATCGCCGCCGCCCACCGTCATGAAGGAGCAAGTCGAACATCTATTGAGCCTCACCGCTGCCCACATGGTATTGGTGATCGGATTGGCACGGCTCTAGGCAGGCCAACGACTACTGGCTCCCGCCTCCACATTTTAAGCTACGCAGCGAGCGAAGTGTCAACCACGGTTTACGGTCCAGCGACAATCAGCATCGCTGGCACCCGGATTTTCACTTCAGCAGTCACCTTCTCATCGTCATCAATTGGCTGCCTCTCTACCAGCATTAAAAAGCCGCTTTCAGTCCGCAAACACCATCAAGAAATTTCTCAGGGACAGTTTCTGACCCGGGATAGTTAGGTGGGCGAGGTGTACTCGCTCACTTAACGAATCGGGCCATCATGCAGCTAATCGGACTGGTTGGACAATCTCGGGGACGCTGGAACGAACGCCATGCGATCCTTTCTCAAATGCTGGCCCTGACCAGCCCTGAGAAGGATGTGGCAACTGGCTTCTTCGCCTGCACGGTCCCCCGCAGGACTGGAAGCGCTCCCCGGCTGATTTATGACCGAGCATTGCTCCCTGCGGGTGCATTCATCGTCCAGTCCCTCCGGTGGCGTTCCCTCAGTCAATGTGGTGCCGTCCTCGCATACGTGAAGGACGCCGGGGCCAACGACACCAGCATCTCGATTCCGCCGTTCGTCTCCACAGATCGCAAATGGGCAGCGATTGAACATGGAATCGTGGTCCCCAGCGATCTGTCATCCCAGAACAGAGTAAACGGCAGCGTACTACTCGGCCTGAGAGACGATCACGACAAGGCGCTACAGATCGTGGACATGCTCAATAGCGGTGTTCCACCGATGACCGCCGCCGTCGTCGATCTGACGCTAGAGCGGTTGCATATCGGCAGGATCGGCCAGCCGCTCTGCCTGTGCCGCTGGAGGGGTGAAACATGCTGGTTTCTGGCCCCCTCCTTCGACCTCTTTCACGAAGCCGTCCGCACAGTCCTCGGCCCCCAATCGCCCATCGTTGAAGCGGCAATACCAGTGGCAGATGGAACGCTGCTGACCTTGATGACCGATGGAGTGG
>Ga0116230_10004812_pt1 | contig 13229 bp, 12 predicted proteins | sample S1TSphfallax_3_FD_88678 | JGI IMG/M metagenome (GOLD analysis project Ga0116230, IMG submission 88678) | Host-associated microbial communities from peat moss isolated from Minnesota, USA - S1T2_Fd - Sphagnum fallax MG | ecosystem: Host-associated > Plants > Peat moss > Unclassified | place...
CAATCGTCGTCGATGCGCGGTAGTCCCTCGACGTCGCACCCCATGGTGATGATGCGGTCGGCTACGGCGAGGTGTTCCGCGTCCAGCAACTTCGGCCGGGCTGCGGAGATGTCGATTCCATCCTCGGCCATGACCGCGACGACTCTCGGATCCGGGACATCGGCAGCGATGGTTCCGGCCGAGGCGATGACCACGTCAGCGCCGACGAAGTGCCGCACGTACGCTTCCGCCATCTGCGAGCGGCCGGTATTGTGACGGCAGACGAAGAGCACGGATGGTTTCATGACGTCGCGCTTGGCTGCGGATTCGTGATCATCACCGTCTCCATGGTGGATCTCGATAGCGGAAGAAGATAGGCGAAGAGTGCGGTTGCGGCGAGTGCGCCGGCGAATTGCGCGACGATGAATCCCGGCGCGTCGGACGGACGGATGCCGGCGAACGTGTCGGTGAGCGAGCGCGCGACCGTGACGGCGGGATTGGCAAACGAGGTGGACGGCGTGAACCAGTACGCGCCGACGATGTAGGCCGCGACGGCGAACGGCGTGACGGCGGGTCTCGAGCGTACGCAACCCCAGATGACGGCGAGCAGCCCAAACGTCGCGACGAACTCGCTGACGAGCATCGCGCCACCGCTCCGATCGTGGTGCGATGCGAAGAACATGGGGAGACCGAACATGGCGTTTGCGAGCGCGGTACCGGCGAGCGCGCCCGACACCTGAGCGATCATGTACGGCACGACCATCGTCCACGCAATTCCGCCTTGCCACGCATCGGCGAGCGTCACCGCCGGATTGAGATGCGCGCCGGAGATCGGCCCGAACGCAACGATGATCGCCACCAACGCGCCACCGGTAGCGATCGCGTTGATCAATAACTCGAGGCCGACGTTTCCGCTGCAGAGACGCTGTGCCATGATGCCCGATCCGATCACCGCCAAGAGCAGGAAGGCGCTGCCGACGAACTCGGCCACGACGGCGCGGAGACTCACGTTAGGTACAACACGCAGCGACGATGTCGTCGCGATCGTCGGTATCTTCGTGCACGAAGTAGGTTTCCCAACGGCGGCCATCGGGATCGCTCGCCCACACTTTGGTCTGACTCGCATAACAGCACGTCTCTTCGCGTTCGACGTCGATCGCGTAGCCGGCGGTTTGCAGGCGTTCGACCTGCGCCTCGACCGCGTCGGCCGACTCGACGACGATGCCGAAGTGTTGCCCGGGAGGCGCGACGGCGCCACCATCGAGATCGAGCGCGAGTTCGAGGCCGGGATTCTCGGTGATGAACAGCGCGTAATCCGGCAGCGTTTTCGCCGGCGTCGCCGCGAGCAGCACGGAGTAGAACGCGACGCTCGCATCGAGATCGCGCGTTGCGAGGTTGAGATGCATCTTCATGCGATCACTCTTTCGGGGAGGACGGCGCAGAGCGCGCCGCGCAAACGCTCGCCGGCGTCGGGGGCAAGCCGGTAGTAGACCCACGTTCCGCGTCGCTCCGAGACGACGAGGCCCGCGTCGCGGAGGATCTTCAGATGATGCGACACCGTCGGCTGGTTGAGCGGGAGTGCCGAGGTGAAATCGCAGACGCACACGTCGTCGTCGGCGCGAGCCAACGTGGCGACGATCGTCAGCCGATGCGGATCGGCGAGCGCTTTGAAAAGCGCGGCGTCCCCGGAACGATCCGCCCGGTCGACCTGAGCCGGCGGGCAGCATCGTTGCATCGACATATATCGATACTACACACTATATTGGCGAACGTCAATATAAGGCGAAAGGCCTCATTCTCCGGCCTGACGAGCGATGACGCCGAGCAGCGCGAGTTCGAGCGCGGCGCGGAGTCCGCTGAGTCCCGTATCGAGGTCGGGCTCGGGCGCCGCGAGCCACGCGCGGTTTTCGCTGAGATAGATGTCGAGGATCACGCGTGCGACGAGCGCGGGATCGACGTCGGTCCGGATCCGGCCGGCGCGTTGATTTTCCCGGACGAGCGCGTCCAAGCCGGCGCGCAGTTCGTCTTCCGGCGGCGGAGCGCCGTCGTAGGTGAGAGCCATCGTTTCGCGCACGGCGTGGCGGGCCAACGCCGGATCGGCACCCCAGAGCTCGTACCGCGGGCGAAAGACCGCCAGCAGTTGGGTGATCAGCGGCTCGCCCGTGCGGAAGGCGGCGAACGACGCGGCGGTCGTGTCGTGCAGCGCGTCGCGGAAGACCATCGCGAGCAGGGCGCGCTTGTCGGGCGCGTAGGCGAAGAGCGTGCCGATGCTCACGTCGGCGCGCTCGGCGATGGCGCGGGTCGTTGCCGCCTCGTAGCCTTTGGCCGCGAATTCGGCCCGCGCGGCCGCCTCGATGCGATCGCGGCGCTCGCGCTTTTGGCGTTCCCGCCGCCCCGGTGTCGCTTGCGCGGAAAAGTCGAGCATGTTATAAGTTTAGACTCCGGTCGATTCTTCTCCCGTCCGGTGCGAGGCGCATGATGTATCCGTTTTCAACCGACCAGACGATCCCGCGGAACCAATGGTACGTCGGCGCATGGAGCCGCGAGGTCTCGCGCACGCCCTTCGAGCGAACGCTACTCGGCGAACCGGTCGTGTTCTACCGTACCGCGGCCGGCGCGCCGGTCGCCGTCGCGGGACGCTGCCCGCACCGCCGCTTTCCGATGGTGCGTGCGGGCGTGGTCGGCGACACGCTGCAATGCGGCTATCACGGCTGGACGTTCGACTGCAGCGGCGCGTGCGTGAACATCCCCTCGCAAACCGACTTCATTCCGCGCGGCTTTCGCATTCCGACGTTTGCCGTCGTCGAGCGTTGGCAGTGGATCTGGATCTGGATGGGCGATCCGTCGCTCGCGGATCCCGCGCTCATTCCCGACCATCGCGCGCTCCATCTCGAAGCGACGGATTGGCAAGCCGACGTCGGCGGTGTCGAATCGCTCCGCGCGCGCTACCAGTTGATGAACGAAAACGTACTCGATCTCACGCACGTGACGTTCGTGCACGCGGCGACGATCGGAACGGAGACGATCGCGGCGGCGCCGATCGACGTCGAAGATCGCGGACGGTCGCTGCATTCGGAGCGGCACGTGATCGGTGAGTCGCCGACCACCTTTCATCGACGCGCGCTCGGGCTCGACGGACCCACGGATCGCGTCATGGTCACCGACTTTTATCCGCCGGCGTTGCTCGCATCCGGATCGCGATTCTTTCATCGCGGACAGAGTCGTATCGAGGGCGGCGCGCTGTATGGCGAGTTCCGCGTGTTCCACGTGCCGACGCCGGAAACGGAAACGACGACGCATTATTTTTGGGCGTTCACGCGCTCGTTCGGGCAAGGTGACGCGGCGCTCACCGCGTTCTTGCACGCCGGTTGGCTCGCCGGCGTACGTGAAGACATCGACGCGATCGAAGCGAACGAACGGATGGTCGATGCAGGCTCCGCGATGCACGATCTCTCCGCGAAATCCGATGCCGGTGGCTTACAGGGACGACGGATGGTGCAGGCGATGATTAACGCGGAAATTTCGCGTCGCGACTCGGTGCACGGCGCGCAAAGAAACTTGCTGGAAACCGCACGATAAGTTTACTCTCGGAAGAGGAGTTCGCCCGCACCGTTTCGCATGGGATAGCTGACCGAATTTCGGTTCCGCGATTGGGCGCGCGGCTCGTCAGCACGATGTGCTGCTTCATCGTCGCCCACACCCGGTCGTAGGGCAACCTACGACGCGACGGCAACAGGGCTCGCTTTTGCGGGCCTTGTTGTTTTGTTGTGCGAACACGCGGGGCGTGCCCGAGCCACGTATCATTCGCTTGCCGTCCGGCGGCGCGCTTCACGTCGAAGGCGTCGAACGCGGACCGTCGGTCTTGTTCGTCCACGGCGTCGGCGGTGGCGCCTGGTCGTGGGCGCCGCAACGTGCGGCGTTCGCCGCAACGCATCGCGTGTACACGTGGGAGGCGCGCGGCCACGGTGCGGCGGCGCGGGTGATCGACGCCGGGTTCGCCGATTATCTCGTCGACGCACGTGAAGCGCTGGCGACGATACCCGACGCGCCCGCGATCGTCGGCCACTCGATGGGCGGGTTCATCGCAACGATCCTCGCGGCCGACGGTGGCCACGTGCGCGCGCTCGCGCTGATCGATCCCGTCTACAACGAGGAGAATCGTTCGCACGTGAGCCCGGCGCTGCGCCCGCTCGCCCACGCGATGTTCGCGCCGATCGTCCGGTCCGCGCAGCGCAACGGCCCGCTGGCGCGCGCGATCGGGCGCGCGATCTTCAACGGCTCGTTCACCGACCGGCGCTTGCGCGAGGCGGCGTGGAAGTCGCAGGTCGCGCAAGTCCCGATCGAGTTTCCGCGCATGTTCGATGAGGGGATTGGCGGCGTCACGGGCGTGCCGTTTCGCGCCTATGCGCGCGACGTCGCGGTGCCGACGCTCTTGATCAACGGACGCTTTCCGGCGCTGCGCGACGCGCTGCGCGAGCGGCTCGGCGCAGCGTTCGCCGACGAGCACATGGACGGCGGCCACTACCTGCAACTCGACCGTCCCGATGCGGTGACCGAGCGGCTTCGGCGCTTCCTCGACGAAACGCCCGCGACGTGACCTATCGGCGACTCGTCGTTCTCTTGCTCACGATCGGATTGCTGGCGTCGCTCTACGTGGCCGCGCGGCGAGAGCGACACGAGCATGCCGCGCGCACCGTCGAGCTGGTCATGGACGACGGCGATTTCGTCGCGCTCGCGCGTTCCTACAACATCGATCAGGTCCGGTTTCTGACCGAGCTGCGGCGCGCCGGGCTCACCTCGCTCGCGGTGAGCGAGGAGCTCGGCGCCAACATTTCGTCCGGCACGGGTGGCGCCGTGTACGCGGGGAGCACGCTGCAGGCCCAGGCGCGGATCACGCCGTTGACCGATCCGCTCTTCGCGGCGCTCGCGCGCTCGAACGCGCTGCGCGGCGACACGATGTACCTCATCGCCTACGATGCGCCGACCGCGCAGCGGTACGCGGAGCAGGTGTCGATCAAGTTCGCCCCCACGGCGGTGCGCGTCTTGCGCGCGCGGCTCCCGGAAGTCTGGGCGATTCGCTCGCAATCCGACTACATCGCAGCCGAAGGGTTCGGCTTGCCGTTCGATCGGATGGCCCTCGCGAAACAACTCGGCTTGCTGCTCGTTCCGCGCTTGCAGAACGACGAAGACTTCACCGGCTCGCAGATCGGCCGCTTGATCTCCGACAGCGTTGGCACGCAGAAGGCGAGCACGGCGATCTTCTTCGGATTGCGCAACGAGGTGCTGGGCTATCCCGAGAAGACGGCCGCCGCGGCGATCGCGCTCGAAGAGCACCACCTCAACTTCGGCACGATCGAGAGTTACGATCCCAAGCAAGATCAGCTCGGCAACGAAGATCTCGCGAAGCACATGCCGGAGCGGCTCGTGCGCGTGCAGGCGATCGCCAAACCCGAGGCCGACAAGCTCACGCCCGAGGAGATCGTCGCACGGTATCTGCTCGGCGTGAACGAGCGCAACATCCGCGTCGTGTACCTGCGGCCGTGGGCGCATCAATGGAACGGGCGCTCGATCGAGGAGACGAACGTCGAGATCGTTCGCCGCATCGCCGAGGGCACGCGCAAAGACGGCGAGCGTCTCGGGAAGGCGTCGCCGTTCGCCAAGTTCGACGTGCGGCCGATCGAGATCGTCCTGGTCTCGCTCGCCGTGCCGGCCATCGTCTTGCTCGTGCTCTCGATCGTCGGCATCGAACGGCGCTGGCTGCTGCTGCTCTTCGTGCTGGGCGACATCGTGCTCGTCGCGGGCGGCTACGTGACGCATCACGACATGCTCGTGCGCAAGTTGCTCGCGCTGACGGCCGGGCTCGCGTTTCCCGCGGCGGGTTTTCTCGCGATCGGGTGGGCGTTCCGCGAGGCCGACGGCCCGTTGCGCACGGCCAACGTGTACCTGCGCGGTCTCGGCGCGCTCGCGCTCTCGATCCTCGTGACGCTCGGCGGCGCGCTCGCGATCGTCGGTTTGCTGAGCACGCTCTTGACGATGACCGAGATCGATCGATTCGCCGGCGTGAAGTACGTGCTGGTCGGCCCGGCGCTGCTCGCGCTCGTGCTCTACTTCTGCACCGATCGCTTCGCGATGAAGCTCGAGTGGCGCACGGCGATCGACGCACCCGTGCGCATGGCGCAATTGCTGCTCGGCATCGTGCTGTTGGCCGGCGCCTACCTCGTGCTGCAACGGAGCGGCAACCAGAGCGACATCGCACCGTCGTCGTTCGAGCTGGCGCTGCGCTCGCACCTCACGACGCTGCTCGAAGTGCGACCGCGCTTCAAGGAGTTCGCCTTCGCGTTTCCCGCGCTGATGCTCGTGCCCGCGCTCGTCCCCGCCGACCGCCGCCGGTTCGGCTGGCTCTTCGTGCTCGCGATCGGTCTCGGTCTCGGCGACGTGATCGACACGTTCTCGCACCTGCACACGCCGCTGCACATCGGCATCCAACGGCTGGGCCTCGGGGCGATTCTCGGCGCGCTGATCGGTCTCGTCGTCATCGCGGTGTACCGCCGGCTGCGGGTCCGGTGACGGGGCCGCGTTTCTTGATCTCCGGCTACTACGGCTTCGGAAATCTCGGTGATGAGGCGTTGCTGGACGTCATCGTCGGGCGGCTGCGCGCGCGCTACCCGGCGGCCACGATCGACGTGCTGAGCGCCGATCCCGCCGGCACCAGCAAACGCCTCGGCGTCACCGCCACGCCGCGGGCCGACATCGGCGCCGTGACGCGGGCGATCGATCGCGCCGACGTCGTGCTCTCCGGCGGCGGCGGTCTGTTGCAGAACGTCACGAGCCTGCGCAGTCTCATCTACTACGCCGGGATCATCCGGCGCGCGACGCGCGCCCGGAAGCCGACGATGATCTTCGCGCAGTCGGTGGGGCCGCTCGACGTGCTCGGGCGCGCGGTCGTTCGCGTGTGCTGCGGCGGCGTCGCGGCGGCGACCGTCCGCGACGAGCGCTCGCGTACGCTGCTCGCGCCGCTGATCCCGAACCTCACCGTCGAGCACACCGCCGATCCGGTGTTCGTCTTCGAGCCGCCCTCGGAGCCGCTCGATCTGCGAGCGGAGGGGCTCGATGGGCCGGGTCCGCTCGCGATCGTCTCGGTGCGCCGATGGCAGCACCGTGAGACGACGGTTGCCAACGTCGCCGCGATCGTCGACCGGCTCGCCGAGGAGCACGGCGTGCAGGTCGCGTTCTTGCCGCTCGGTGGTCCGCCCGACGCCGACGTCTCGACCGCGATCATCCGCCGCGCGAAGTCGGCGCCGGTGCTCTTGCCCGACGTGTCGCTCGCGCAGGCCGCGCAGATCATCGGTCGCGCATCGCTCGTCATCGGGATGCGCCTTCACGCGCTGATCATCGCCGCGCGACTCGGCATCCCGTTCGCCGCGATCCCCTACGATCCGAAGGTGACCTCGCTGCTGAGCGATCTCGCGTATCCGTTGCCGCCGCTCTTCGTGCCGGGCGAACGCGTGACGATGCCGGCACTGTTGCGACGCGCCGACGACGCTTGGCTACAGCGCGACGAACTTGCCGCGCACCTGCGTGCGGTGATGCCGGAGATGCAGCGTCGCGCCGAACGCAACTTCGACGTTTTGGATGAATTGGTCACGCACGAAGGGCCATACGTCTGAAGGCGACGTCACGCGCATGACGCGAACTATGGAGCAATGCCTCGCGTCTTTCCGGCCGGCCGGTATTGTGGTATTCGCCTCGACGTGCACGCATCGTGGTTCGTCATCTACGCGTTCGTCGCGTGGACGCTCGCGAGCGACGCGCCGATCGCCGCGCTCGGCCGCGGTCCTTCGATCGCCGTCGGTGCGATTGCGGCGCTTGCACTCTTTGCGAGCGTCGTCGTGCACGAGTTGGGTCACGCGCTCGTCGCGCGCGCCTTCGGCATCGGGACGCGCTCGATCGCGCTCTTCGTCTTCGGCGGCGTCGCCACGCTCGAGCGCGAGCCGCAACGTCCCGCCGTCGACGCGCTCGTCGCGCTCGCCGGTCCGGCCGTCAGCGCGGTAGTCGCGGCGCTGGCCTACGGAGCGCTGCGCTCCGTCGATCGCGTCGTGCCCGCCGGTCTCTCCGATGCCGCCGCGACGATCTTCGCGTACGGCATCTGGGTCAACGCGATGCTCGCGATCTTCAACCTGATCCCCGCGTATCCGATGGACGGCGGCCGGGTATTGCGCGCGCTGCTGTGGTGGCTGCGCGGCACGCGTGACGGCGCGACCGCGACGGCCGCGCTGGTCGGCATCGGTCTCGCGCTCGTGCTCGCCTTCGCCGGCGTCGTGGCCGGCGTCGCGACGCGGACCTGGCAGTTCGGCTGGTACGTGTTGCTGGCCGCATTTCTCGTGCGGCAGAGCTGGGAGCAGTATCGCGCGCTGCGGCCGCGCGTCGCGACCGTCACGCCGGCCTCACTGCCCGCACCGGGAGCCGGCGCCCCCGCGTAGCGACTCAGCCCGCGGCGGGAGCCGCGCTGCGCTGGAGCCGTTTGGGGAGCAATTCGAAGAGCAACTCGATCGTTGCGACGATCTCGTGGAAGTTGCCCTTGGGGTTTGCCTCGATGCGATCGAGCGCGACGGCTTTCACGTTGAGCACGGCCGTCTCGATGATGGCCAGCTGCTCCGAACACTTCAGCGATGCTTCGGTCACCGACCGGCTCGCGGCATCGACGTCGTTGCACTGGTCGATCGCCCGGCGGAACTCGGCGTATTCTTCCATCTTCTTATCGTACGCGGCGCGCAGCTCGGGGATCTGCTCGCGGAAGCGCACCACCTCGGCGCGATAGGCCTCGACGAGCCGCTTGTTGCGGATCGCGACGACCTTTTGCATGGCGTCTTGCGTCTTGGCCTTGGCCAACATGCGTTTTTCTTCTTCGGAGTAGCCGCCGGCCAGGATGCGCTCGCGCAGCTCTTTGTCGGCCGCCTCCATCTCCGTGCGGAAGGGCTGCGGCGGCGTAACGAACTGAATGCGCCGGCGCTCGATCTCGATCTGCCGCCGTACGGCCGCCTCGGTTTCGCGCACCTGGACGAGGCACGTGCGGAGCCGGTCGATCCACGACGTCTCGGCGCGCTCGTTCTCGTCGAAGCGGATCTGCAGCCCGCAGCCGAGCGTGGCGAGCACCTTCATCGACCACATCATCGCCGCGCCGTAGAGCGGTACGATCCGCACCTTCGAGCCCAGGGCGACGTTCGGGAATTCGCCGACGATCCCGATCAGGCGTTCCCCGTCGTCGACGCAGACGACGGTGTTCTTCGCCGAGTACTGGCGCTCGAGCACGACGAAGCCGTCGATCTTCGTCTCCGGCATCGGCAGCGGGATGACGATATCCTGATAGCCGCGCGCCCAGGCGGCCTGCCAGAGTTTGTCGCGGATGTCGCCCGGCGTCTCGCCCGCGCTGGAGAGCGAGTCGATGAGTGCATCGACGCCATTGCTCTGATAACGGGCGTTGCTCATGGCACGCTTTCTTTGCTCCACGCCGGGGTCGTTGCCTGCTACGACGACGCTTTGCGCGCCGTTGTAGCATGGGCGCCTTTCGTCCGGCGCGAACCTGAGCGGTTCCATGCCCGAGACCCAAACGCCGCGGCGCGACTACCGCTCGACCCTCAACCTGCCCACGACCGACTTCCCGATGCGGGCCGAGCTGCCGAAGCGCGAGCCCGATCGCGTACGCTGGTGGGCCGAGCGCGATACGTACCGGAAGCGTCTGGCGCGCAACGCCGGCAATCCACCGTTCATCCTGCACGATGGGCCGCCGTACGCCAACGGCGATTTCCACATGGGTCACTTCCTGAACCGCTTCCTCAAGGACGCGTTCGTGAAGATCAACCTGCTCGACGGCAAGTACGCCGACTTCATCCCCGGCTGGGACATGCACGGGCTGCCGATCGAGATGGAGACGCTCAAGCACCTCAAGCTCGACTTCCACCACGTCGACCCGCTGGAGCTGCGCGCGAAGTGCCGCGAGCGCGGGCTCTACTGGCTCGATCGTCAGCGCAACGCGACGTTGCGCATGGGCGTCTTCGGCCGCTACGAGGGGCCCTACATGACGATCGCCCCGTCGTTCGAGGGCGCGATCGTCGACGTGCTGGCCGACCTCGCCGAGGCCAAGCAGCTCTACAAGGGTCTGCGCTCGACGCTGTGGTGCATCCACGACGAAACGGCGCTGGCCGAAGCGGAGATCGAGTACAAGGACCACGTCTCGCAGGCGATCTACGTGCGTTTTCCCGCAAGCGACGCGCAGCGCGCGGAGATCCTCGCGCGCACGGGTGCCCCCGACGACGGCACGCCGCTCTCGATCGTCATCTGGACGACGACGCCGTGGACGCTGCCCGCGAACGTGGCGATCGCGCTGAAGCCTGACGCGCCCTACGGCGTGTACCGCGTCGGCGCGGAAGACGTGCTGGTCGCCGAGGCGCTCGCGGCGCCCGTGCTCGCGCGGATCGCGGCCGATGCGCCGCTCGCGTTGCGCGGCTCCGCGCTCGGCGAGGCGCTCGACGGCACCGCCGTGCGTCACCCGTTCCTCGATCGCGACTCGGTCGTCGTGACGGCGGACTACGTCGAACTCGAGACGGGCACGGGTGCCGTGCACACCGCACCCGGTCACGGCACCGACGACTTCGACACCGGCGTGAACTACGGGCTCCCGGTGCTCAACCCGGTCGACGGCGCGGGGCGCTTCACCGCCGAGGCGGGCCCCTATGCCGGGCTGAACATCTTCGCCGCGCAGCAGACGATCATCGACGATCTGCGCGCGGCGGGCTTGCTCGTTGCGCACGAATCCTACGAGCACTCGTATCCGCATTGTTGGCGGTGCAAGAATCCGGTCGTGTTCCGCGCGACCGCGCAGTGGTTCATCGCCATGGACGCCAACGGTTTGCGCGCGCGCATCCTCGGCGAATTGCCGAGCGTCACGTGGACGCCCGCCTGGGGCGAAGAACGCATGGCGCAGATGATCGAGAAGCATCCCGAATGGTGCGTCTCGCGTCAGCGCACGTGGGGCACGCCGATCCCGGCGCTGATCTGCGATCGCTGCCAGCAGTCGGTGCTCGATCCGGCCGTCGCGCGCATCGCCGCGGATCGCTTTCGCGCCGACTCCGCGAGCACGTGGTGGACCGAGCCGGCCGAAGCGTTCATGCCGCCGGGCTTCGCTTGCCCGAACTGCGCGAACACGACGTTCACCAAAGAGATGAACATCGTCGACATCTGGTTCGAATCGGGCGTGACGCATCGCGCCGTGCTCGAGAACGCGGGTCTGCCGTGGCCGGCCGACGTGTACCTCGAGGGCGGCGATCAGTATCGCGGCTGGTTTCGCTCGAGCCTCGTCACCGCCGTCGCGACGCGCAACGCGCCGCCGTACAAGCAGGTCGTGTCGACCGGCTGGGTGGTCGATCAGGACGGCCGCGCGATGCACAAATCGACGGGCAACTACATCGGCGCGATCGAGGGCATGGAGAAGTACGGCGCCGACGTGTTGCGCCTGTGGGTCGCGTCGGTCGAGTTCACCGCCGACGTGCGCCTCGGCGTGAAGCTGCTCGAGAACGTCGCGAACGTCTATCGCAACCTGCGCAATCGCTTCCGCTGGTATCTCGGTTCGGTCGCCGATCTCGCGCCCGAGGCGCTCGTTCCGCGCGCTGCGATGGAGCCGCTCGACCAGCTCGTACTGGCGAAGCTCGACGCGGTCGCGCGCGACATCGTCGCGGCGTATCGCGAATTCCGTTTGCACGACGCCTACATCGCGTTGCAGAAGTTCGACAGCGACGATCTCTCGTCGTTCTACGTCGACGCGCTCAAGGACCGGCTCTACACGAGCGCGCCCGGATCGCATCGCCGTCGCAGCGCGCAATCCGCCGTCTTCGAGATCTTCCGCACGATCGCGGTGCTCACCGCGCCCGTGCTCTCCTTCACCGCGGAAGAAGCGTGGCAGTCGTTGCCCGAAGCGCTGCGCGGCGACGCGGAGAGCGTGTTCGACCTGACGTTCCCGCAGCACGCAGTCGTCGATGACAAGGCCCTCGCCACGTGGGAGCTGCTCAAGTCGCTGCGCGCGCAGGTCGCGAGCGCCGAGGGCCTGCGCGACTTTCAACTCGACGCCGAGGTCGCCGTGCCGGAACCGTTCGTCGAAGCGGTTCGTGCCCTGGGTGACGGGTTGCGAGAAGCGCTGATCGTCTCACAGGTCACGGCCGTGGGCATGTCCGGTACTGCCACACCGATGGTTGCAACCGTCCGGGCAGCGGGCGAGAAGTGCGAGCGCTGCTGGAAGTTTCTCCCGCTCGGAACCGACGTCGATCACCCGACGATCTGCGCACCCTGCGCCGAAATCTTGCACGAGCTCGAGGCCTGAGCCCAACCTATTGCAGCCGCTTTCCGCTCGCGAGCATCGTCACCGCTTTGGCCGCACGCCGTTCGCGCGTTTCGGGTTGCTTCGCCGAAGCGATCCAGTCGATGTACGCTTTGCGATGCGAATACGCGAATCGCTCGAACGTCGTCGCGGCGTCGGGCGCGCCGGCGAGCGCGCGCGCCAGTTCGCCGGGAACCTCGAGGCTGCGCTCCTCATCGTCGCGTGACATCGTCACCATGACGAGGTCGCCGGCGGTGGCCTTCGCGCCCGTGCGCATCGGCTTGCTCACCGCCATGCGATGGGTGCCGTCGCCGACCGCGAGCAACGAACTGCGAAAGGCAAAGCCGTTGATCGTGCCCGTGACCGGGACGCGTCCGCGCGATCCGAAGACGGCGGCGGCATCGAACGGGATCGTGATGAATATCCACGAGCCGCCCGGTCCGCGCGCTTCCAATGTTGCCTGAAATTCCCGCATTGCCGCTCCTCCAACGGTTGCGGCGAGGCTCAGGCGCTCGCCGCAACCGGGGTCTTCGCGAACGCCGGTAGGACTTCTTCGGCGAAGAGACGCAGCGAGCGCATCGCTTCGTCGTGCGGCATCGTGTTGAAGTTGATCTGCATCGAGGCGTGATCGAACTCGCCGTAGAGCTCGCGGGCGCGGGCGATCGTCTCGCGGATCTCGGCCGGCGTGCCGATCCAGGCGGCGGCGCTGGCGATTTGGGTGTCGATCGTTTGCGCGCGCAGGCTCTGCACCATGCGCTCGTAGCCGGGATAGTCAGGTGAGGAGATCGCGCCGTCCCAGTCCGACGAGGCGGCGACGATCGCTTGGAGATACGACTCGACCTTCGGCGCGGCGATGCGGCGCGCGCGGTCGCCGTCTTCGTCG
>Ga0116230_10004814_pt1 | contig 13229 bp, 7 predicted proteins | sample S1TSphfallax_3_FD_88678 | JGI IMG/M metagenome (GOLD analysis project Ga0116230, IMG submission 88678) | Host-associated microbial communities from peat moss isolated from Minnesota, USA - S1T2_Fd - Sphagnum fallax MG | ecosystem: Host-associated > Plants > Peat moss > Unclassified | place: USA...
AGGGACTTTCCATGGGGAGAAGGAGACAAGTCCCAATCATGTTCTCCTAGGGAACAACTTCCCAAAGAGAAAGTGAACAACTTTTTTAGAGAAAAAGTGACTAAGTTAACTTAGGGAACAACTTCCTTCCGGAAGTAACTTTCCGAATGTTAAAAATTAAAAACAAAGATAAACTTTGTTCAAATAAAAAATTATATCATTGGAAAGTTTCAAAGTGTAGATATCAAAAGTGAAATTGCAATTTCGATTTGAAATTACGAGCTCAAATTTATAGGGCAAAAAAATCAAAAATAAAAATCCCTACATATGTAAACATTTTGGATTGTGGCCCCAGCTGATGTTGTTTTTACAACTTCTGTGGGTTTTGACATTTTCAACTGCGAAGTTTGCGGAGTTTTTTCTTTTCTTTTTTGGTCAAGGTTGCATTTTGCAAAGAGGGCATGACCACACAAATGTGCCCATGCCCGTGAAGGGCTATGATGGTGGATCCACAAGTTGTTTCAACAACAACAACAACGCAGGTCTACAATATGTTATTGTTAAAGGAAAATGGTCGGTAACTGCAGAGTTTGTGGTGTTGTTTAGAGACTGTGCATTTTTCAACAACAGTGTGAAGCTGATTGTGCCTATGCCAGATGCAGGGCTCTGCTGTTGTTTAATGCATGTTATTGAAACCACAATACAAATCTACTTTCTTCCATTATTTTATGAAAAGGTGAAACACCTATGGAGGTGAGTGGTTAGCAATGGTTGGCTGGGTATCTGCTTGAGTTGGTAAGAGCTCCTTCTGTGCAATTGTAGAAGATTCTATGGTCAGTAGACTGTACTAGATTACCTACTCTAGTGCTACCTAGAACTGAATAGGAGTTTAAAAACTTCAAAACCGGTGTCGGCCAGTTATTTCTTTTTGGCAACAACTGACAGGGTAGGTTATCAAAAAATGTTTTAAAATTTAGACATATCAGTTAGCAGTATCACTGTCAAAATAATATCCTCAATTATCAACTAACTTAATTATTTTTAAAATAATAATCATCAATTATACATAAAAATCAATTCCCAAATACATGGTTGAGAACTATTGGTTATACTACCTGTTATACATTGATTATAATTTTTTAAAACATTAACTCTTTATATATATATATATGTATGTATATTTCCTGTTTCTAAATTGTCTTTTGTATACATGTTTAATACTGACCATACCCAGGTCATCCAGGTAGGTTATTAAAATTTTAAAATTCAATACTGGGTGAGTAAGTTGTTTGCCAGGTTTCAAAAGACAATACCTGGCTGGAGGGTTATTGATACCTGGACCCAGACCCGACCAGTTACCTGGGTCAAAAAGCAATAACTGCTCAACACTGGTGAAAACCTGGCCACTAAAAGCTTTTAGTGTAGTTGCAGGGCCACAGTGAACTAGCACCCACCAGTGCACCATCCACTGGATGCCCGTTATAAGTCAGTTGTGGATGAACCTCAACTGAGTTAATATTTGGTTTCACCCTGATATCCAATTCTGTAGGAAATAGGTCTCATATATAGGTAGATAGGTAGGAAAATAGGTAATAACTACGTAAGGAGATGGTTTATTCATAGGTAAGGGATGTTTTTACTACCTACCTATCAACAACCCACTTGTGGTTGTTAGTGGGTAGGTAGAAAAAAAAGCAACTGAGCTAACCACCATGGTTAGCTAGGGAACTGGAATCCAACAGAAAACAGTTTCCTGACCACTTACCATTCATCCTTCATGGTGCGCTGGTGGGTGCTGGTTCACTGTGGCCGGTAGTTGCAGGGACTTGGGTGAACCAACACCTGCCACGTTTGTACCATAGTAAAAATTCCAAAACCCATTTAAGTTATTTTCTAAATATTACAAATATGCCAGGTGTAGATGAAATCAAAGTCTCTGAGGTCAAATCTAACATTTTTTGGGCTTAATTTTGCTACTAAGACGCCTCACTCAATAAGGTGGTACCAAGTCTTTACCAATGTATCTAATTCGTCAGTAGGTACTCAGTATATATAATTTACAGTGTTTGTAGGCGATTTTCAAAATTATATATCTTGGAAAATGTATCTCTCAAAGTTCCTGCAAAATTGGTCCATATCAAATCTAAAACTAATGAATATTTTTATTGGCGAAGATGAAAAATTCAATTTAGCATAAGGCCCCAGGGTGGAGGCATTCCAAAATAAGGACCCTAGGATGAGGCAATAGTTGAGTCTAACGTCACATTTTGGGAATGGCCCTCAGTTGTGGGCCTTACCCATCGTAAAGCATGAGGCAAAACTTATCATAAGCCTAGACATGTGAAGATCATGAGGTGATAGGAACACAAGGCACCTTATGTATAGTGGAAGGAAAGGAGGGCCAGAGGTCATTTGTTTGTTGGAAGGCATGGGAAATGAGGCCAGTAGCCAGAGTTCCCTCTACCTGAAAACAAATGAATGCCTGGTGGCCGTGCCCTTCCCCTAAGTAAAAGAATCTGAACTAATTTTAGGTGTGAATCTTCCATGAGAGAAATGGATGTGTGGGGAGAGAACCTTGCAGATTTGTAAGATGCCTCCCAGCCTGTGTGAAAGTTCTGCCCAGGGAGGTACCTGCAAACACAAAGGAAAAAATTAAGTCAGGTGTTTTGTCGTGTGTTTACACATACAAGAACCCTAATACACCTAATCTTGCAGGTTCAAGGTGCCTCCTGTTTTTGGGGAGGCAGTCTTTATGTGTGTAAGGTGCCCTCTACATACACTACAAAATTTCTCTGAGTGCTTTATGCATGCATGTAATTTGGACTTTGGACCTTCCAGATGGGCCCAAACCAAAAGCTATATATAATGGCAAGGTCAAGAGTAAGCTTGCTGCCCTGCAAAATTCATCTGTAATGTGGCAATCTGAAATCATTGGAATCAAGTGGATTAGATTCCAACATGGTGTGATTGTGCCCTTGGGATTATGAAGATTTATAGCTCTATAAAGTTTGCCTGAATGTGGAAACATCCGAACTGAGAGAATTCTATTGAGTTTGTTGTAGTGTCAGGCGGTTACCTACGTTGGTCTGTTATAACTTAGGACAACTTGTTCTGGTTAGTTAAAAACTGAATCAGAACCAGCTCTAGTTTTTTGAACTGGTTCCGGCACTGGAAGTGGAACTAGATTATTTTAAGAACTGGACCAGTGTGGGGGCGGGTATTTGTTTTTTATTATTATAGTTGGGACCAGGCATTTGAAAATTAAAAAATCAAAGAATTGCTTGGGTCTGGTTTTTTTTTCTTTTAGGAGATTTAAAGAATCGCTCGAGTTCAGGTCTTAGAAACCCAAAGAGGGGCAATTATGAGGTGGGGGCAGGGGCGAAGGTATGTGATTAATCAGATATAAAGCCCGGTTCTTTAACAGAAACCAGGACAGGTACAAAAAGGTTCTTTTATCAAAGTTTTTGGAAGATCCCCTTAAAAACACATGCTGGATCTTTAACAATGTCCTCCAAAGTTGGGTTTTTGCCAAGTCTTCAAAGCTTTGACAAACAGGGTATTTGTAACAGCTAAAAGAATCTGAAGATTTGTTTTCTTTCAATATGTGAAGGTAGCACAATCCGGGTATGAAATTATTATTGATTCAGATTTTTGAGAGACACCCTACTTTGTTATTCTCCCTGGGTAAGGTCCAGTTACAGATACTTAAATTTTTTAAATCATCAGTTATAAGGTGATGGCAGGTGTTAACTTTCAGAAAATGCCAGGTAGGAGGGGGTCCGAGTTTTGAAAAAGTAAGACTCAACAGGCATATATGCATATACTCAAACTGATACCCGATTAATACTCAATGCAAAAACAAATACGCACCCACACCGGTAACTACTAAGTAAGTGCATAAATATTCAAGGCAAGTAGTGGATAATGTGAGTGGTTACTGCATACTTAGCTAAGTAGATAAGCACTTGATGGGTACTAAGTAGGGGGATGAATGTGAATGGTTGATAAATAGGTAGCCATAGTTATGGGAACATGGATATAATAGAGAAAATGTTTCCTATAGTTCAAAGATGTTTTGACGCGTGTGATGGTAATTTGATTAATTGGACATCAATGACAAAAGGAGACTGCAATGTCGTCCATGTATTCACCTCTATACAAAGAGAAGTTGAATTGTCACTTCTAATTATAGAGGGCAGAGGCATTGCTCAATACAAATAGAAGTTCAAATTAGTGATAGTTAAATAGAAAAAGTTCCATGAAGTTTCCAACAAAAATGAACTCATAATTCACAATAACATCTAAGTACCAAATGTGTGACATTAATATCTAAGTACACAACACCTGAACTAGCTACTCCCTTATACAATTGTACTTTCCAAACTTCCAAAATGACCCAAATCAACAACAATTCACACGACAAGTGCAATTACTACAACCTATGATCTAGGGACTTAACTTTAGTGATGTCATTCCCCCACTCGACATGCTCTCATCATTCAATCCAAAAGATTCAGCAATATCAATAGTCACCTGGTCATTTGGATCCAAGTCAGAGAACCTGCACAATGAATTTAACAAGCCTATATCAGGTTACTGTAAAGAAATCACAGAATCCTCTCACAGCTTGAGCCAAAATCAAGGTGAGATTATACATGTTAACCTTCTTGGACACCCCTTACCACATAGGACATCATTTCAGACTTTTGTCCAGTGTCTTACTCTGACCACCTATATGTTGGCCAGGGCAAAACCACACTCACACTGGCACCAACTACCACGATGAAGACAAACAGATGGGCCTGAGTGATCCAACACCCACCAGTGCACCATCCAAAAAATCTTGTTCTAAGATTTCATGGATGGGATGAAACTATCCCCCATGGGTCAGTCCAATGCTGCAAGTCTTAAAGCCACAATGATGACGAGCTCGACTCCTCTTGTCGTGTTTTTTTTGTTAAAGTGTTGCAAGTCCTTAGGGCCACGACAACAAAGAGCTTAGCTTCTCGTCGTCATGCTCTTTTATTCCAAAGCTGCAGGTCATTCAAATACATAACAACGAGGAGCTTGGCTCCTCATTGTCATGTTTTTTTAAAAATTATAATGTTGCAGGTCCCAGGGACATGATGATGAGGAGTTCAACTCCTTGTTGTCATGCTCTTTTGTTGCAATGTTGTAGGTCATTCAAGCACACGATGACGACGAATTCACCTCCTCCTCATCATGTTTTTTTTGTTCCAATGCTCCAAGTCCCCAAAGCTACAACGACAAGGAGTTCAGTTCTTCGTCATCATATTTTTTTGTTCCAATGTTGTAGGTCACTCAAATGCACAATGACAAGGAGTCGGCTCTTCGTTGTCATGTTTTTTTGTTGTTGTAATGCTGCAAGTCCCAAGGACACAGCAACAAGGAGTTCAATTTCTTGTCATCGTTGTTGAGGGTCCATAAGGCCACGACAACGAGGAGCTCAATTCCTTGTTGTCATGTTCTTTTGTTCCAGTGTTGTAGGTCATTCAAGTGCATGATGACGAGGAGTTCAAGTCCTCGTCATTGTGTTTTTTTTGTTCCAGTGTTGTAAGTCCCAAGGACATGATGACGAGGAATTCGGCTCCTTGTCATTGTGTGTTTTTTTGTTTAAGTGTTGTAGGTCCCCATGGCCATGACAATGAGGAGCTGAATTCATTGTCATGTTCTTTTGTTTTGATGTTGTAGGCCCCAAGGACACAACAATGAAGAGTTCAACTCCTTCTCATCATGTGTTTTTTTGTTCTAATTTTATAAGTCCCAAGGACATGACGACGAAAAGTTCAACTCCTCCTCGTCATGCTTAGTTTTGGTCAAGTGTTGTAGGTCCCCAAGGCCACAACAACGAGGAACTCGATGATGATGAAGAGTTCAGTGACAACGAGGAGTTTAGCTTTTCATTGTCATGTTTTTTTTATTCTAGTGCTATAGGTCTTAAAGACATGATGATGAGGAGTTTGGCTCCTCGTTGTTGTGTTTTTTTTGTTCAAATGTTGCAGGTCACTCAAGCCCACATTGACAAAGAGGTCGGCTCGTCATCGTTGTGTTTTTTCTTATTCAAGTGATGGAGGTCCCAAGCCCATGACAATGAGGAAGCAAACTCCTCCTCGTCGTGTTTTTTTTTGCCCAATGTTACGAGTCCTAATGTTGGTGGTCCTCTACTTAACATTTGTTACACAACCGGTGGTTGTATTCTTCTTGTCTTCTATTACAGTTGATGGCAGTCCTCTTTTTTTTTGCTACAAATGAAAGAGTGGAAAATGAACCAATAACTAAAATAATATTGTGTTTGTGTTTTTGTGAGATGCAAATTCAAAAGAAAGCAAATAATGTTAGAGCAAATCAACAAGTTTTAGTAGAAGCTATAGATGGTATGGGAAGTGTCACAAATGAAAGAATTTGGAGGCTAGGGTGATGGGATAGCAAACGGGTGTTAAAGATGTGGTTCCATTGGTTCCAAATGAGATTGTTGAGGAGGAGCAAGTGGAACTAGGTGAAGATGTTGGGGAAACATTTAAAGGAAATGCTAATCAAATTGAAATAGATTTGGAAAGAATTGTTTTGATGATACATGACAAAAAAAATGTAATTCATGCTGTTCCATTGCCTGAATGAGAGGATGCAAATCAAGATGTTGAACCTCATGCACATATTGATGGAGGTGACATAGCCATTGAACTTCATTTATTGTAATTATTACCCCACCCATCATCTCAACTAGAGAGGATGGGTGGGGTATTTTTTTGTCAAATTTGTCATTGTAATACCTTTTTTAATTGTGGTCCATAAACCTTTGGTTACCCTACTTGCCTTCTCCATTTGAAAAGGTGGGGGGGGCATTTTTCTTTTGTATAAGTTTGTAGGCAATACCTTTAAGCTTTATAAGTGATATTGTTATTTTTAAGGTTTGCTTCATTTTACGCAAATTTCAACACTAGAGTTTAACAATATCCTCATATTGTGTTTTTATTATTTTATCTTTATGTGTAATACCCCTCATTGTGTGTTATAGTCTTCTATATACGTATGCAATACCTTCATTATGTAGGGGATAACCTTCATCCATAATATTAAGTCTCACATTAGGTTTTTTTTTTTTTTTTAAATTTCAAATGTGGTTGGCCCTCCTTTGATTGCCCTCAAAGGTGTCCATTGGGCAAGGGATGGGCCAAAATTTGCTAGCAAGCTTGATGGGTGCTATGCATCCTATATGGCCAAGTACAATCATTGGTATGACATTTGCAAGCATGCCACAATGTGATCATGGAGCCAAGCAAGCTCAAACACCCATTTATTAAGGAAGAAGGCATGAGGCATCGAAATCACACATCCATGAATGTGCATGTCTTAAATAACCCTTTGGCCCAATTCCAATGTAATGAGTAGAAGGTAATTACTAATGCTAAGAGACACACAAACTTGGCGTGGGATAGGCTGCAAGTTTATTTGCAATGCACACCTAAGGTCCCTATGCCCGCACTTGTTAAACTAGCCTCTAACCACATTCTTTAGTTTCTTGGCATGATTGCATGGGTGTGGGGGCCATCAACCCTTTCAACATGCAAGCCAAGTTGGAATGTGACAAGGACCTTGCACTTATGAACCAAGTTGGAGCGTGACGAAGACCTTGCACTTATGATTTAAGTAATTCAAACTAAATATGCAAAGGCATTCAAAGGCACTTGGATGGAACATGACTAGAAGTCTACATCAAATAAAACGATCCAACATAAAGAGATTGGCCTCCTTACACAATACCATGATTCAAAAATGATTCATGGTTGGTAAATTTTTAATAATGCCATATTTAATTTTATTTGAATTCCATGTTTTAAGTTTCATATGAGATATTTATTATATTGTGTTGTTTGTTTTAGGGTTTGAGGCACCATTAAAGAAGTGTTTGTGGCTAATGTTATGGACGTAACATTGGCCAATCATGAAGTATTTGCATGATGGCACACCCATGATGTAAAGGTTGCATTAGTGTGGTATAAGAAGGCCGATGGGATCCCATCCTCCTCCAATATTGATATAAATAGCCCATAACTTATAATAACTTTGATTAGGGTGTTATTATGGTCTTTAGGATTTAAGGTAACAATTTATCTTTGAGGCAACCACTATTTACCATTATGACATGTTTTCCATTTTAGGGTGGGGTTGTTTTGAATTTGGTCATTTTTTGCATTTTTGTAACACATGTCACCCATGTTTTTCTATTTAAAGGATTTTACTTTCATTTACTTCATCTTTTATTAATAATTTGAAATACATTCTGACATTTTCTTATATTTATGTTTGATGAAATTATCAAAGATTTGATTATAGTCTTGCACTAAAAAAAAACCTTTTTTTTACCCCCAAAAATAAGAAATTCAAACCTAGAAAGAAAGTAATACCCTCATGAAGGTACTCTATAAACACCATGGATTGAATTATTTTGGTCCAAGCTATTGGAAGGGCATTGCTCATTTGTAGAATTACTCAATGCACATGCAATACCCCTTTAAGGTTATATTAGAAATCCTTTACTTCCATAACATATCTAAAGATTCTTGCAGGGGTATTACATAACCATACCAAAACCTAGGAAGGAAACTAATACCCTATTTGGGTAATCCATAAACACCATGGGCTCCTAGAAGGGTATTGCATTGCCCAAACAAAACCTAGAAGGAATGCAATACCTTCATGAAAGTAATCTATAAACACTATGGATTGAATTATATTGGTCTAAATTATTGGAAGGGTATTGCTTATGTCCAAAATTATTCAATGCATGTGCAATACTTTTGTTAGGGTATATTATAAATTGTTTAGGCTCCATCACATATCTATTAAAACATGGAGGGGTATTGCATAGTCATACCAAAACCTAAAAGGAGAGCAATACCCTATTTGGAGTAATTTGCAAACATTATCAAGGTTTCAATTATTTTGGTTCAAGCTATCGAAGGGGTATTCCTCATGCCCAAAACTATTCAATTCACATGCACTACCCCTTTATGGGTATTCCATAAAAGCTTTGGGCTCCATAAAATATATTTTAGAATTTGCAAGGTTATTGCATAGCCTTAGCAAAACTTAAAAGGCAAGCAATACTTGCATCATTTTGCAATAATATTATAAACCATGGAACAAAAGAATGTTTTTAAAAATATTCATTCAATGTTCATTGTATGATGCTAGACATAATGATTCAAGAAAATGCAGGTATTGCAAAGTTCTTCACATTGATGTTAGAAGGTCAACTTGAACAAAATTATGGAATTTAAATGCAATATTTATATCATTATATTTGCATTCACTTTCAAACTTGGAGGGGTATTTCATAGCCCTAACAAAACCTAAAAGCAACATAATACCCACACCATACGTGACAATATTTTAAACCATGGTACAAATGAAGGTTACACCTCATAACTTTATTGAAATAAACCTTACACCATCAATGTGACCAATATTGCAATACCCTCATGTGCATATACTAACAATTTTGCATTGGTCCATTTGTAAGTTTGAAAATGTCTTTCTAATATATTTAATGTTTACTTAAAAAATTTAACATACATTTTTATTAAAATATTATATATTTAAGAATTGCAATAAATTTGATAAATCCACACATTAAAAAATTAAGTATATCATTGTTTCATATATTGTAAAATAAATTTTACATAGAGTTCAAAAATTACATTGACCATACATACATAATATTAGGTACTTATGTTTTAAAATTCAATTAAAACTTTTATTCTTAAACCCTAAACCCTAATTGAAGGAAGTCAAGGTTCTTGTTGAATGATTTTTTTTTTGTTCTAAAAAAGGAGATAATTGAGTCATTATTGAAATCAAATATTCGAACAAAAATTTAATGAATCATAAACACAATTTTCATAGAGTCAATTGTTATAACCCTAACATTGGGTTCGCGACAAAATGTGGAGTGAAAAGGCCCATGAGGCCAAGAAAGTGTGTTTAAGGGTGAAACACACTTTCACAAATGGGGGAGAATGCAAGGGATGGAGCCCAATGACTCCCAAGTGCACTCCCTCTTTGAGAGTTGCATTTGTCTTGAAATTGTGAATGTTTAGAGCATTAGTTAGAAAGGCAAATAAGCACCAAATTGGGCCCCCAGGGCACCATTAGAAAGGTCTTGAAGCATAGATGCTTAAAATGCCATCACATTGTTCATTTAAATATGATTTGCATGAGTTATAATCAAAATAAGGGGCCATAAACCCTTTGAAAGTAGGGGTCAAATTAACTTCAACTAGGGTGTGTTATACATCATTGGAAAGATCATTTTGAGGGCTATAAGATATTTCCCTCATATTTCCAAAATGGATTTTATTTAAGAACAACACGAACGTTCAAAGTTTTGGGACAACTAGAGTCCTAATTTTGAAACTCCCATTTTAGAGTCCCAAGGAAAAATGGCATTTAGATGTAGTCCCCATGGAAAGGCACATTGTATACTATAAGGAGGGGAATGGTGTGTCCTCCCAAAGGTTGTGGGCCATGTAAGTCCACCGCACCACTCCCATTCAACTTGCATTAACTGCCTTTTTTTCTTGGTCATGCAAGTTGATCTCATCTTGAACTTTCACTTGTGAATTTGTCCTAGTCCCATCCCAAAGTTCCAACACACCCTCCTACCCTCAAAGTGTTACAAGTTAGAAAACGTGCCCCGATTCTCTTCTTTTTCCATTGTTTCATTAAGGGGCCCACATTTGGGTCTCTTAAGGAGTTTGGGGGTGTGTTAGTAATATTCTATTCCATGCATTAATAAAATATACAATGTTAATCATTTATTTATGGGAAATTTTAATTATATTTGACAGTAAAAAACACCATAAAAAATTACATTATACATAACAATGGGTTTATATTACTACTTAATATAAATATTTAATAAATATTTAACTTATTTAAAAATATATCAAGACATTATATGGACTAAAATGAATTAACATTATTTTTTTGTAACAAGTAGTTTACTAGCCTAATACTTATGTTAAGCTAGGTTGGTCACTTTGGTCAATGTTCATTTTAACATATATCTAATGTGTTTGTTTAAAGCAACAAACATAAACACTAATTTTAATCAAGAATAGGTCATTTGATTTTCATGCTCACAAAGAATAAATAACAAATCACAAAGAAAATATTTTTGAAAATTAGAGCTTAGTTTGAACTTTCAAAGAAAGCACACGTGATTATAAAAAAACTTACATTATAAAGAAGGATTTACTTTTTTTAACTACACCACCACTTGCATTACCTAACAGGGTTGTGTAAACCAACATGACGCACCAAGTCAACACATGAATTAAGGGTTTCGACAATGGGGGTGATAATCTGCACAAACATTGAAGGTCATGGGAGTGTGAATGAAAATCCATGTGGGAGTTAGGAAGCATGTGCAACCTAAGAATATGTTTGGAGTTGGAAAACATGTGCAAATTGGGAATCACAAGTCCCAAGAGTGGGGGCGAGAGTTCACACATGAGTCGAAGGTCCCCAAAATGTAAGACAAGAGTCTAGAGGTGTGCACGAGCCCAAAGTCTCAACAAGAGTTAAGAGGCACGTGCAAAGTGAGACTTGAAGGTCTCAAGAATGGGGGTGAAAATCTATACAAGAGTCTAGAGGTGTGCACAAGCCCAAAGTTTACGTAGGAATCAAAAGGTGTGTGCAAACCAAGAGTCAAAGGTCTCGAGAGTGGGGGTGAAAATACACATGGGAATTGAAGGTCCTAGAAGTGTAAGCAAAAAATTGTGTGGGAGTTGAAAGGCACGCGTGAGCCAATAGTCTACATAGGAATCAAAAGGCACATGTGAAGCGGGAATCAAAGGTTCTAAAAATGGGGGTGAGAAATCGTGTGGGAGTCAAGAGTCCTAGGAATGCAAGTGGGAGTCCATGTGAAAGTCAAAGGTCCTAGGAGTGGGGGTGGGAGTTTGTGCGAAAGTCTAGGGTCCTAAGAATGTGAGTAAGAGCCATGGGCAAATCGAGAGGGGGGGAAATTGGGAATAGGGTGAAAATTGAAAATACAAAGTGAATCAAGAATCAACGTAGGTTAGCCAAGGTTTAGGAGTGTGGGCAAGAGTTGAAAGTTCGGAGGTAGGGCAGGCCATGAAGCCCTATCACAACACGTATAATTCTATTGTCAAATATTATCAAAAAAAATTCTCATATGGTCAATTCCCTCCATGATCGATGATGGGGACAAGTTTTTTAGAAGGATTCATGGGCAAGTTGGTCGTTTGAAACAAATTATGTGTTGCATACATGCCTGAAATGATTCAAATGATCAATATTTCAAAACCCTAAGGGATGCAAAAAACTTAAAGAAACATGATGACTATTTTCAAAATGGAATGGAGGATTGGACATGTGGGTGGGTGGGTTGTCACCATTTTCTACTCACGATGATCTTTTGGTGACCTAAGAATTTGATCTTGGTTCGTTTCAAGGCTTCCTGTGCATGTGCAATAACAACATCTTTGCAACACACAAACAACAAAATTTGCCCTATTGCAACTTGAACACAAACACCCAATGGCTTGAATTTTTAAAAATTAGTAGAGATTTCAAAAAAATTATTTTTACGTCTCATGGTTAATGGACTTATCAATAAAGTAATGAACATATTGCATTTACACATATTGGGCAACACGGACACACAAGATTCACCAGGGCCCGGACTTGGGGGAAGCCACCACCTTCCCCCTTATAGTATACTCTCCACCTTTCCACGGGGCCCACATCCAAATGGCTTTTTGTCCCGATACTCCCGAATGGGAATCACAAAATCGCCCAAGTTGAGACTCCTGCGACTTTGGAGCCCCATAACTTTACGAGCAGACCTTGGATCCAGATGCGGTCTAAAGCAAAGTTGTAGCCCTTGTCGAGAATTTTCTAACAATATGTCGCACATTGTCTGTAGATAATAAATTGGGTCGATTCTTGACTTTTTCTGGTCGGGAGTTAAATTGGTAGTTTGACTTCCGGCCCTTCTTTTGGCCATAACTTGTGTTTCAAATGTCCAAATGAGGAATGCGAGCCCATTTTAAACATTCACGCTCTAAGAGCTTTCCAATGATATAAAGAACGCGACAAGCCATTGAGTTTTGACCCTTGAAATCGCTCTCTAAAGTTTCGGGAGTCCACCGGGACTCCATCTCCCAAAGTGGGAGTTACCTTGGGAGTGTGAGGGTTCACTC
>Ga0116230_10004815_pt1 | contig 13228 bp, 12 predicted proteins | sample S1TSphfallax_3_FD_88678 | JGI IMG/M metagenome (GOLD analysis project Ga0116230, IMG submission 88678) | Host-associated microbial communities from peat moss isolated from Minnesota, USA - S1T2_Fd - Sphagnum fallax MG | ecosystem: Host-associated > Plants > Peat moss > Unclassified | place...
ATTGAAAAAGGATGGGCAAGAGAGACTTGGCATCAATTCTCTAGGTTTTGGAGAAAACTGTTGGCTCATACAGTGAGTGTTAAAGTCAACTTAAGCATGGGCAATGAGCCCTTGCAGTTTGAGAAAATTATAAAGTAATACTTTTAACTGAGGTCTTTGAAAAACTCGCACATCGCGTTGAATTTTTTAAGTTTAGATTCCGCCTATTTTTGCTGGTGACTACATTCGCATCGTTCTTTGGTAAAATTTCTGGGAGCCTAACATTGACCGCTTCTAGCATGAGCTTATTCTGCTGCCTTGGCTTTGGAATTTTTTGAAATGCTTTCCCTTGGCCGATTGCCACTTCTACACAAAGGGTCGATAAATAACGCAAACCTTCTTCTACCGTTAGAGAGAGTTCTTTACACGCCTTCTCTAGTTCTTTAGTGATCACATAAGCTAACATCACGACCAAAACATGCCCTCTCGTATTCTCTTCGCTTCGCACATAAACAGGTCTTATGTCTAAATCGCTCTTAATTGTTCCAAATGCTGATTCCAAAAAATATAAATCTTTATAGCGCTTATGTATCAATTTTGCACTGATATCATTTTGAATGAGCTCTGTTTTAATCACGTAGCATCCATCAAGTTTCGCTTGCTCATTCAACGCCGTTGATAAAACCCTCTCTTCTATACTGACGCTGAGCTATCCTTGCACTTTCAATTGAGTGATTTTCGTATTAATTACTTTAATTTCCGTCTTTACTTGCGCTTTTGGATGTTCTCTTAGATAAGTATTTTTCTTTTCGATCAATGCCTGAATACTGCCTTTTTTACTTTCGCGAGATTTTCTTATTTCTTTAACTCGAATCGTGTGAAGCTTTAGAACATATCTTATCCTATTGTCTATGACTTCTGTGACTAAGTCATCAAATAAGCTGTCTTGAATCACTTCTTGTTTGATCAGCGTTTCTATTTGACCCTTCGTTATGGCTGTGATGTCATGAAAACCGTATTCTTCTAACTTTTCTATTTGCCCCCTCTTGATCATCCCTCTATCGCCAAGGTGACATTCTTACACGCAAACCTTTCTTTGGCCTTTTTAACCTGAGACGCAAATGTCGCAGGATCTTGCGTATTCCCCTTAAAGACTTCTGTTGTCATTGGTGTCCCATCGCCAGAAGATCATCATCCCACAACGATCTGTTTTTTCCCTTTTTTCTTATCCCTATTATATCCCCACCTAAAGATGAGCTGTTGACATCATACAGTAAATGAGGCCTTTTGTCGAAAAACTGTTTATTAAAAATTTGATCTTCAATAGAGGCTTGATTTTGATCTAACCACGTCAACTTTTTGTACAAGTCTTCTTCATGAAAGCCTTTATTTAGGTCTATCACAGAAGCAATAGCATACGTTTGGGCTATCCTGACCGCGGAAAGTCTTGATCCTTGTTCCAAGACCCTTATGATGACCTGCCATAAGGCTAACTGTCCTTGGCGATCATTGCCGAACTGGATGTATTGTTAGCCATTTTTTTAACTTTCTAAATACTCTCTAAAAACCTGCTAATCTGAGGCATTTTGTCCTCTCTTATTTTTCACTTTCCTCCAAAGGAGGTTCTTTAGAGACTTCGTTTTGCTGCTGGATAAAAAAGGGCGCGGCCGATTTTTTAGATAAATCTTTTTCTGCCCATTCAAGCGCGCTGATGCCTAAGTTTTTGATCGCAGCATCAGAAGTCTTCTTCATCGCCTCTTTAATGAGCTTTTCCCCTTTCTTGCCCTTCCCTTTGGTCAGTAAGAAGCAGATTCCCAAAAACGTCTGAGCAAGATGGTTATCCGGCTCTAAATCGGTCACTTTTTCAAATAAGCGAGTGGCCTCTTTAATCTGCAGTTTATTAAGGGCGATATACGCAATGCCAATTTGAGGAGCGGTATTGGAAGGGCTCAGGGTCTGCGCCGCTTGAAATATCCGCGTTGCGCTTGTTTCATCCAATTGCTTAACGGCGATAAAACCTGCTTCAATTAGGAGAGCAAAGTCCTCTTTGAATTCTTCTATTTTTTCTTCATCCATCGATCGAATGATCCTCCCACTTTTGCTATTTTGCACTTCTTTTAGTCGTGACGCGAGAGATCACTTTAAGAAGAGAATGATACCCATGAAGAAGAAAGCCAAAGTGATCAAATTCTTTCTGGCTGTCGCCCATGCGGAGAATTTCCTTAATTCTTTGAAGGCGTCTCTCAACCTTCTCATAGATTCCTTTTTGCTTTGCTGGATCTTTCAGCTCATTTTCGAGCTCAAAGACAAATCCTCCAACCGTTTGTTTCTTTTTTTGATTTTCTAAGCCAAACATAGTGAAGTCCTCGTAAAATCAATAATCAATGCGAAAGCGATCTTGTCCCCTCTGCAGCATGACCTGTTGAGGGGTGATGCTGATAATCTTCATCCCATCCAACTCATCTCCTTCTGAAAGAATCCGTCCATTGATGACAACGGTCAGCTTACTCCCTATACGCGATTTTCCTTTAACGGGATAGTGGTCTGAAATATTCGCCACCCCTGGTTCAGCGATTTGGTTGCGTACCTGATTCGTCACAACCCTGATTCCTGGAATTTGCTTAATTTTGGCAATCATTTCGTTCAATCCCTGAAGTTGATTGGGGGGAGTCGTCCCAGTTAAAACGATCTCTCCATTAGCCATTTTAGGGACAACATCCAGAAGTTTGGCATCATGAAGCAAGGCTTTGATGGCGTTGACGACATCTTCGTCTACGACAATTTGTTTTTTGAGGAGATCGAGGTAGGGGAAGTTTAAGCTGAGATAAGAAGATAACTGCTCGGCTTCCCTGCGCGTGCGCAACTCGCCTGTAAGAATAAATTGTCCAGCTGCAGGGGAGTGAACGGTAATTCCTTTCCAAGTAGGGTTGTTTGACAGCAAGGAATTCACTTCATTCAAGACTCCCTCATCGAGGATCACCCCGGCATCATCGATATTTTTAATGAATGTGAGCGTCCCTAAGTGATAAAGAAGCTGGTTTTTGTCTGCTAAGTTAGAGAGGTGTCCCAACAGCAAGAGCCCTCCATTAGACTTATTAAATGTCCAACGAATGGCAGGAAAAGGTTTTAACACCTGTTGAATCAATTCTCCTCCATTTTCTTGGGTTTCTAGAACCACAGGTTGTTCATAGAAGAGGCGAAACGTTCCAATTGCAGCAAGGGTAAACAGCCCAATGATCGCGGTCAAGACAATATAGGATGCTAACTGGCGAGGAGGCTTTGGAGGGGCAGGCATGACAGAAGGCTGGAGCGAAAGGGTCACTTGGGGAGGACTTTCAAAAGGCTCTGGCTCTGCGGAGGGAGGGGGCGGTTCCGTTTTTTCCGATTCGTGTTGCAAGACCTTGACAAGGGAGGGAAGAAGGGGAGAGATAATGGTCTGCATTTCTCCTTCCCGATCGTACACAACAAAAGAGGTCGTTCCCAAGGCAATGAGGGTGCTTAAAGGGAGCAGCTGTTTTTCTTCGATTCCCTTGCCATCGATGAACACGCCATTCCGGCTTTTGAGATCCTCAATCCATAGCGTCTCTTCCTGTGTGACGGTGATTCTTGCATGCTGTCTGGAGACGCTGATATCTTGAAAGACAATGTCGCAACTTTTGGGATCCGTTCCAAGGAGATATTCCTTGCCCCCCTCCATGTAGAATTCAGCCCCGTTATTGGGGCCCCCCACAACCTTGAGAAGCCAGCGTCCCGTCTCGATAACTCCAAAGTCAATGTCTGTCAAGGAAGCTAAATCCTCTCCCTCTTCTTCCTCTTCTTTCCCCAGCACAGAGTCGCCTCCAAGCGGTGCACGAGGAGGGAAGGGAGAATTTTCAACGGCTTCTTTTTTCTGTTCGAAAGAAACGCTTGCATTCGATTCAGCTTTAGGGGAAAGCTCTTTCTCAATCATAGCGGGAGAGATATCGTCGTAGAAACGCAACACTTGATTGCCAATTTTAAGGAGATCTCCTTGGCGCAATAGACGGGGACGCCTTTCCATGTCTTCCTCATTGACGAGAGTGGGGTTGGTGGAGCTTAAATTTTCGACCACCATCCCTTCAGGTGTGCGCCGAGCGATGAGATGTTTGCGGGAAATTAATGGATCCTCAATCAGGAGCTGACACTCCTCAGGGTCGCGCCCGATGACCCATGTCTCATGACCTTCAAGAAGTAACGATAATCCTTTCAAATCGCCTTCTTCTACGACTAATCTTGCAACCATAGTTCACCCATCTTCACGCGATCTCCTTGCTCTTCTGTTAAGAAGAGGTGGAGATGGCGTCTTTGGTTGAGAAATAGCATACCATAGTCTGGATTCACTCTTCAAGCGAACGTTACGCTCTCCCGTTCAGAGGAAAGGGAGTTAAACGCCTGCAATGTAGACCTGAACTCGCTTCCGCCAAAAATCGATGACGCTGACAAAGTCTTCCAATTTCTCTTTAAAATCTTTGAAAGAGAGATTGTCATCAAGACCAAGGGAAAGAGTCAACAATTTTCCCTCTTCATTCAGCCCGATCGCTGCGCCCCGCGTTCCCAAGCCGAATAAATTAGCTTCCATGATTTGAAGTAAAAAGGGATCGACATGTTGCGTAGGGCACTCTCCAATGACTCCTTTGAGGAGATAACCATTGTTGATTTCCATCGCCTCGACTGTGATATCATCTTCGAACGGGAGGAGATAACGATGGTTCTCGGGAGAGGGGATAACCTCCTCCATGGAGAGGTCCTGCCTTAATTCATGAATAAGCTTTTCGAGCATGAGAGACTCCTCCAAAAGTTATAAGGAATAAGCCCTCCCCGCAGGGAGAGCTGGCTTTAAGGGCTGACGTAATAAGCGCTACCCTTTGTTGCTAACTAAATGTGCTCTAACATATGCCTCCGCCACTTGGACAATTAGTTGAGCGACTCTCTCCAATTGAGCTTGAGCATCGTCTTTGGCTTTAGTCGTGCTTTCATTTAATTTATTTAGGATTTGAAGCATCGCTTCGTTGATTTGTTTTTGTTTGTCCAGGTCTCCTTCATGGAATGTATACAAAGATGCCAAGGCGCCGCCAAAACCAGTCAATAGAGCCTTATATCCCTCTGAATTTGCTTGGGTGATTTGATTTTTTCCGTACGTTTCCTGGTGAATGTATGCATTGCGGTCTGACTCCATCTTACTTATCTTTTCTTCTTTACTTGCAATTAGTTTTGCGATTTCAGCATTTCTGTTTTCAAGTTTTTGTTTATCCTCTAATTGTTGCTGAGTAAGAGCTACAGGAGGAGGTGGTGGAGGAGGTGTTACTGGAAGTGGTGGTAGAGGTGCTGACGGTCTGGGAGGTGGAAGATTTGTTCCTGGAAGTGGTGGTGGAAGGTCTTGTGGTGGAGGAGGGTTTTTAGAAAATGTAGGTCGATTAAGACTATCGTCTATTGTTTTAATTTTTTCTAAATTTTTTTCTATGGAGATTATATTCTCAAATTTTTCTTTTGCTTCTGAAAATGTGAGATTTTCTTTATTAGATAAATCAAGATTTCTTTTTTCAAGAGTTCTATTTTGTTGAATGAGGCTTTCCCTGTCGTTTATCTGTTGCTGTTGCTGTTGCTGTTGCGGAGAAAGATTAGAAGGAGGCGGAGAAGCTGGTCGAGGAGGAGGTGGAGCTGGTGGAGCAAGAGGTGGGGGTCGTGGAGGAGCTTGAGGTGGGGGTGGAATATTGGATTGCTGCGTGTTGTATGCATTTATTAGTTGGTCATTACGTAGCTTTTCATTTTTCAAAGAGTTGATCTCTGTCTGCAGAGGGGTGACTTTTTGTTCGCCAAAGTCTGGGTGTTCATTCGCTTTTTTTATGATTTCCCCTTTATCCTTCAACATAGTGCTCGCTTGAGTAAAACTGACAATCGCACTGCCGACTTGAGTGATGGCTTGGGCCATTTCTTTGCTAGCTGCCGTGTCTTTCTGTTCTTTTGACAAATTTGCATTTTCCATTCCCAAGTCAAATATCTTTAGATTGAGGAGTAGGTTGCTCACTGCCTCATGACTCTTGACCTCAGAAAGGACTTTTTGAACCTCAAACATCACCGCAATAAAAGCTCCTAGATGGCTTGGATTGGCCATCCACGGATTTTCTTTCTTAGCGCCTTCAACAATCGATGCCAAGGTAGCCATTTGTCTCTTAGCTTTCTCTGTAGGATTGGGCAATTGGGGGCTATCAATGATCGGCGCTTTCGCCATGGCTTCCGTTTCAAGCCCTTCTTTTGGAATAGGAACGATTTGGTCTCCCACAATGCCTGGCTCTGGCGGTTGTTCCGACACGACTCCAAGAAGATTTTGTGGGGTATAGTCGTCATACGACGGATCTTTTTTACCTGTTATATAGTTCATATTCATCTTCTCCTGCTAAATACGAGGATCCCATTTCATGCGTCACTTTCTAGAACGAACGCATGGCATGACAGCATAACTCATGCTGTTGCAAATGCATTTTGCGTCTCTTTTACACCTTTCTCCAACAATTTTAGATGGTCAAGCTCCAAGGCGATTTTGCCCTTTAATGTCGCATGTTCAGGAGCTTGCTCAGCTAAACGACCCGCTTGCTGCAGAACGGCAGAAGCTAGCGCGGATTGTCCCATTTTTGTGAAGCAGTCGTACATATGGTAATACGGAAGTGGATGGGTTAGGTCTGAGACTGTATAAAGGAAATAGTAGCCTGCTGCCTCTTCATACCTTTTCAAATGATGGAGAGTTGCGGCAATGGCAAAGGTCAAGCGAGAATCTCCCGGATCCAATTGTTGGAGAGAATGGAAAAAGGGGAGCGCTTCTTCATATTTTCCGCTTTGAAAAAAATGATATCCCTGCAGATAGATTCCATCAATGAATGAAGAAGGAATTTCAAGAGCCTCCTTGAGAGACAAACCCTCCCTATCCATCTTGAGAAGCGTCTCTTCGATCAAAGGAGCGGCTTTAGAAGGAATGTTTTCCTTGCTCTCTATCACTGCATGAACCAATTCCCTCAGCTCTTGAGTTCTTTGATTATCAATATTATACGCCATATTCACCCCCTAAATTAACCTGAAAAAGCAGCTTTATTTAATGCTTGAGTTTCCGATTTGAACGCTATGTCTATGGCTCGTTGAATGCTCTCCAACCACTCATTGCGGAGGTTGATTCCTTGCTGAAAACTATTCAACATCTTGTCAAATAATTTGATTAAGGTTTGAAGGACTTCCTGAGCTTTCTCGCTTTCGCCCATGTCTCGGTAGAGATCCGCTAACTTGAACCCAAGGTAACCAAGGTAACATCCACGACCGACTTCCAGTCCACAACCAAGGAGTTTAAAGATCGTTTCGAGATTGCGAAGCGCTTCCACACGATTTTCCCATTTTAGCAAACTTGTCAGACCTTTCCAGGTGTCTAGAGTAGCTTTACTGATGTTTTTTGGTAAATCTTTTATATCTTTGAGCATGGCATCAAAGTGTTTCTCCACACTGTCTGTCACCATTGATAAAGTTTGTGTGATGAAATTAATGCGTTCAGACGCCCGCTCGATTAGTCGTACCACTCTCTCCATATTTTGTATTGCCTCTTGCGCAGTTATGTGGCCACCCAGTTGTGCTTGGTATAAGATCTCTGACAAGTTTTCTGTTAAACTACTGACAGCAGACCCACGTTGGCCTATAAGACGACCCATCCATTTCAGGGTATCAACCTCTTGCTTAACACAGGCGGCCAATTGGTTGCTCAGATCTTTCAATTTTTCAGAGGATTCCTTAAAAAAGTCGAGCCCCTTTGAAGGGCTTTGAATAAGTTTTCGAGTGGATATCAGAAGATCTTCTACCGTGTCGCTCATTTGTGTAACGATCCGCTTTCCCCACTGCCCAAACTGATCAAATGAAGATTTAAGGGTTGTCATTAACTGCGCAAGCATCTTAGTTAAGTTGGCAATCAACTCCTCGATCACCTTGATGGCGCCATTATCCGCGATTGCCTTGACAAGCTCTTTAACTCCAGTGACAGCGCGTTGTACAGCTGTTGAGACAGATTCAGCGGCCGCTTTTAGCGTGCTTCCGATCGTTTTGGAGGCGGCTGCAGCATTTCCTTTTGCCATGATAGCCATCATAGAAACCATTGTGATAGCCATGACGACCATTTCTGCAATCATTTTGCCCATGGCATCATCTTTCTTAATCAAGCCTGTTTCCAGCAACGTGGTGCTGAATACTTCTGGAATCACGTTGCTCGACATGATGGTCATCGTGACGGCTTGAATGGAGAGTTGCTTGATGGCCATAAGCGCGGCCTCTTTTATGAATTGACTGCTTATAGAAGTCGCCACTGAAGTAGAACCAGACGCTATTGCGGGAGCAGCAGCTCCGGCAGTGGCTACAATCACAATGGCAAGGGCAAGGACAACGACAGTGACGATTAGCGCTTTGATGAGCGTTCTCTTCCAGGCATTCTCTTCTCCAGGAAAAGTTTTTTCTAGGAATGCATTAAAAGCCTCTATGAGCTTGTCCATGACTCCTACAGTAGCATCTACAATAGTATAAGTAAGCATTGCAAGGCAAACAACTGCTGCAGCTGCAGCCACAGCTGTTAGAAGGCCTGCCGAAGAACACGCAACGGCCGCAGTAATGATTGTGGCAATACCAGCAATAATGGGAGCAACAATCTTCATGATTTTGTTCTTTTTTTCCTTCTCTCTGGTTATTGATATTTCTTCCATGGATTTGTTTAAGCTAATATCTATTTCTATACTTTTTTCTTCGCATCGATCAGCTTTATTTTTTGAGAATTCCATTTCCATGTCTGCATCGCTCATCTGCATCTCTCTCAATACCCCTTTCAACTCTCGCAGAGCCTTGGAGATGATGGCAATTAAACTTCCAACTGCAATGCGATGGGGATCATCAGGAGGTAACGCATCGCTGGTTTTTTTCGCTGCCTTATCAAGAGACTGCAGGAATGTGGTAAGATTCATGAAGAGAACTTCTTGATGGGTCTCAATATTGACGGGGGCAACGGGATTGATGATGAGAGGAGTCCACTCTTTACTATTTGTTGAATTGGGAGCCCATGAAGCGGGCAAGCTCCATGCGCGTTTTGTTTCCTTCATCGCTTCTTTCGCAATTTTTTCGTTCTCTTCGCTCAACGTTCCAACGGAATTTTTCACAACTGCATCTATGATCGCTTTGAAGCTGACTTGGAGATCGGATAGGGGAGGGGGAGATTCTCTTTCCTGACTTTCTTTTAAAAGTTGATCGCGAACTTTATCCATGAAAAATTTTTTTGCTGCCATTTGCCAGCTTGGCTCAAACGGTTGTGGACCGCTTTGGCCCTGGGGATCAGGGATCGGAATCTGTGGACGATCTGGAAGGGCGTTAAAAACGTCTGTTTGTCTTGGCGGCGTGATGGCAAGAAGTTGCTGGAGCACAACATCTTCACCGATCGCATCTCGGATTTGGGAGGATCTCGACGTGGCTTCAGTGCCTGGCGTGGAGTTAGTGCCTGGCGTTGAGTTAGGAGAAGGGAACGTATCGATGCTTGAACGACCTAAAAAAGGCCCAAAACCACTTTCCATAAACACCTCTTAGTTGAGTCAAAGATTGAGTTGCATAAAAAATGCCATGTCTACTGATTGCACTTCAAGAATCGCATTTGGGCTGAGCCAAAGCCTCTCGCTTCGAGGTTTCTATCGTCGAATCGCGAGAGCTTTCGCTTTGTCCAAATCCCATTCCTGAAGTGGAATGGGTATTGCTTACTCTTAAGGGGTCAACCTCCTTTCGGATTATTCCTTGGAAGAGAGAAGCTCTTCATCCATGGGAGTGGACGTGACTTGTTTTTTTAAACTTTCCAGGTTGAGTTGCGCCCGTTCTTTCATTTTTGCATATTCAGGTTTCTCTCCTGCCTGCTCAATGGCCAATTCAAGACAGATCATGGCAGATAAGTATTCTTTCATTTGCGTAAAGCAATCGGAGGAGTGGTAGTGAGGAATGGGATTGTACGGGTCAAGAACGCTGCACATGGTATAGGTTTGAATCGCATTAAAGTATTCCTTCAGCATATGAAAACAAGCGGCTAGCCCTAGCGTATACTTAGGCTCCGTCGCATTGAGCATGATTAACATGCGAAAAAGATGAGTCGCCTCAACATATTTTCCGGTGTTATAGAAGCGGTAAGCTTGAGCGTAGATATTTTCTAGATAGCCGCTTGTCAACCCCATGGCATCTTTCGGGCTCATCCCCTGCTTAAGCACTTTGCTGGTAATTTCACCTAAGGCATGATCAAATTTCTCCCTTACTTTTTCGGCAGCGCTCCACGTCTCCTCGTTGATTCGGGGATCGGCTTGGCGATAACTCTTCATAGCATCCTCCTTAAAAGAGTGTAGAGATTACTGATTGATTTTTGCTCCAATTCCGCGCAGGAGATCGATAAAGGCGGTCACAAAATCAGAAGCGGAACTTCCTCCATCTTTTAAACCTTGGAGCAGCGTTTGTACCTTTTTAGCCTTATCTTCTTCCATTCCCCTATAGTTACGAATAGCTTCAAGCATATTGGAGAGTTTTGCGTTGATACTGCTGATGTACTCGCTCTGCACTTTTTCATCATTCCCTGGCGCATGCTCTTTTCCGAGGACGGTAATTTGCGTTTGAAGAATAGTATAGGCATTCAATTTTTCTGTGATTTTTGACAGGCGTTCAGCAAAAGCCGTTGCCGCTGTTTGCAACGCTTGACTGAGCTCTATTAATAGCGAAATGACCCGTCCAATGCTGAATTTCTCCTCCTTGGTTGTTTCGACAAATGTCTCTGTGAGTTTATTAAACAGCTCCTTTAGCGCAGGATCCTGCATGATCAACTCTTCGGGATTCAAGTCTTCGCGATTCAAGGCTGTTTCACTTGCGGTTGTTACCGCTGGAAGAGATTCATTTTTTTTAGGGTCAGCTGGGGTAAATGTATATCCCCCTATCCCTTTGCTTTCGGATACATTCATCGATTCCCCCTCTATTGAAAGAGAGAAAATGGCTACCTTCTTCTCTCTCAATGACTAAAAATGCATTTCAGGCATGGTTCAAATTTCAGTCACAGTTAGGTCACAAGCAAGATCGCCAAGATGATTTGATTTGTGAAGCCAATAGCCTCTAGCCATTGGCGAACAAGCTGTGATTTAACGATGACTCAAGTTTGAACCATGCCCAGTTTTAAACTTATTGAGCAATAACCATGCCACCTCGCTAACGACTCACTTTTTGAGCTGAGGTTTGGATCATTTTGTCCCATGCTTTCAATGTCGAGGGAAGGATATCGAACATCGTTTGGAGTTCAAGATTTTTCTGTTTCAACTTGTCCGACAGTTCTGCGCTCAAGTTTTGGTTGGCTGAGAGAGCTTTATCGAGATTCTGATTGACATTGCCTTTTTGCCCACCCATGACCCAGTCTTCTGCCAATTTATCTAAACCTAGAGCCTCATCATAATCGTACATAGGGGGGATGATCGGCTCTCCTGTCATGGGATCTTTGATGAGGAACTTATCGTCCCAATCTGTTCCTATCTTCAATGGCTCCTTGTCAGGAAATTTTTCTAAAAGATCGTCCAGCACCTTTTTGAGGGTATTGGCTGGACTTCCTTCTGCATTAAGATCGGCACCCCCATCGATTAAAGCCTGGAGCTCTTCGCTGAGACTATCGCGCAATTTGAGGAGTCTGAAGATCGAATCGGGTTTTAGATCTGGGGTGACGCCGTATTCTTTTCTAAAATATTTATCTGCACAGTTGGTAAGTTCTTTAAGATTGTTTTTGTCCTTGACCCAATTCTCGAGCTTTTGATCAGTATCTACAGCTCCACCCAACTTCTCTCTAATTATCTCCCTCAGTTCTTCTGGGATGTCATTGAGACTTTCAGGGGGAAGCTTAAAGTTAGGGGGATACTCGATCTTGAGTTGATTGAGAATTTCTTGTAATGCTTGAATATTTCTGATCACTTGAATCGAAACCTGAATTTGGTCTTGTAGATCTTTGACCTGTTTTGCATAATTATCGTACCCCCACCTAGCAAAGTCCAACAACATATCGCCCAATGTTTTGTCGCCTTTCCCGTCCAGTGCCCAGTCCAATATCTGCCTGATGGTGACCTCTTTTCCATCAACAGTCATGGGTTTTTTTAGCGATTCCAATGTCTTAGGATCGATAGAGGCACTGCTATAAGGATCAATGCCTGCTGCTTCAAAAAACATAAAAAGGAATTTTTTCTCATCCTTCATTTTGCCTTCCAGCAGCCCTTCCTGTTCGAGCCGTTCGAGTCCTCTCATGGCCTCTTTCAGTTTCTCCCCATCTTCTTTTGTAAAGCTCGATTTATTGAGGAGCTCTCTGATCGATTTCATCAGCTTCTCATATTCGGCCTTCGCTTCACCCAAAAGACTCTCTTGACTTGGAGGGGTGCTGAAGACCCCCAAGCCGCTTACGAATTCTACTCCCATAAATCCCTCCTAAATTTTTTATTTGTTAAATGGGAATATCGATCGGTTTTTTCTTCCCCTGGTCTCCATAAATGATTCCTGCAGCAAAGACGAGAAGATACGCAGGATCCATGATCTTCAACGAGAAGAAATAAAAACTTTCCATCGTTTTAATGCTCTCCTTAAATGTTTCAGTCGCGGCAGTGGCGAATGTCTCGTTTTGTTCGATGTGGAGGTGATAAAGTTGTTCCTTGATTGCACTCACCCATGAAGAGGGAAAACCGGCATGGGGAACATCTTGAGAATCAGGATGGGGAGTTCCAAAGAGAGTTTTGGCGATTTCTTCTGTGATGTGCTTTGCCAATCTCACGCCCAATTGAGGGATGAGCAATTGAAGGGAGCGTTTTTCGATGATCGCCGCTAATTCACCCGGAGAGAGTCGCGCAAGAGGAGTCATTGATGCAACGTGAGGTCTTGTTGTTCTTGCCCCGAACTGATCTGGAGGAACTGACTCACCTGAAGAGAGAGGCGTAGGGCGAGCGATCGGCGGAGCCTGACTCCTGCTCCTTGATACGGGTGCTAATTTATCCTTTGGAGATCCGACCTGATCTAAAGGGGGTGTGAAGAGAGAAGCGGTCGGTTCAGCTTGGGGTGTCGCCTCCGATAGGAGGGGTTGTTTGGGGAGGGAAGGGGTAGGCGAGACCTCTTGAGTCGGCGCAGCCTGACTCGGAGGTCGACTTCTTGTGGCCATCGGCGTCAACTCTCTTGGAGCGGGGGGTGCTAA
>Ga0116230_10004816_pt1 | contig 13228 bp, 17 predicted proteins | sample S1TSphfallax_3_FD_88678 | JGI IMG/M metagenome (GOLD analysis project Ga0116230, IMG submission 88678) | Host-associated microbial communities from peat moss isolated from Minnesota, USA - S1T2_Fd - Sphagnum fallax MG | ecosystem: Host-associated > Plants > Peat moss > Unclassified | place...
AAAAAAAATAAAATCATACATTTTTTTTTCGGGGGGTGGTGTTGAGTTGGGTTGGATTGGCTTCGGGGACATGTCGATCTTCCTGTCTACAAATCAATCAAACTCTTGGGAAAAGAAGCTCCCGGGGATCCCTGGGGGGTTTTTTTTTTTGGGTTGATTGCAATGTAAGAGGATCGTGAATCGTTGTGTGTAGAAACGCGTGGATGGAGGGCCCGGTTGTTGCAGAAGTGGCTGGATTTGTTATGCGACTATAATGTTCAGGTTTCATCCCGTTGCAAAGTGTGTGAGAGAGTGACATAGAATCAAGTGCGACGGACGGGCGGGCGGGCGGGCGGGCGGGCGGTCGAGTGGGTCGCGGGGCCCCGGGAGGGCTGTGGAACGGGATGATGGGGTTTTGGAAAGTGAAATGCAACAATTGCGGGGTTTTGTTCGCGATTGCGTTTTCGGTGTCCATCGTCGCTGCAGGCTTGCTAGGGTTGCACAAGCCGTTGCTGAATGGATGCATCATGACATATATGTACCCGACTTATATTCCAATTCCGACAACTCCCGCCACTACTGCCTCCTCCTCCTCCAAAGAGAAGTATGGTCTTTATCTCTATCATGAGGGTTGGAAGAAGATCGACTACCAGCTGCATCTCGTCAAGCTCTCGGGTGTCCCTGTCCTCTTCATTCCAGGCAATGGAGGCTCCTACAAACAAGTAAGCCCATTGATATCCCTTTCTGCATAAATTCAAACCGAAAGAGGAATGTTTTCTGAGCTTGGTGTTTGGCTGTGAATTTTTTTCTTCTTGCCGTTTCTAACAGAATATTTGATTGGCATTAGGATTATTGCTGTGCTGCATGAATTCGTGCATGGCATGGCAAGGCTAGCCTTTTTTTGAACTCCTTTTCATTCAGATGATCAGTCTTCGTTGTGATATGTGTTCTGATCTAGACCCCTAAAAATCTATGCTGAGTTCTTGCTCAGAAACTGAAGCATGAAAAAAAGGATGAAAAAACCAGATTTCTCTGCCTTTCTCAGTCTTCATCACAATGTGTGTTCTGATCGAGAACCCTGAATTCTATGTGCAGTTCTTGCAGCACAGGAACAATCCTGATGCCAATCAAATATTAAAAAGAAACCAGCTTGCTCCTCCTTCCTCAGTTTCTGGTCACATTAGAAAGTGAGCTTATGTTCACTATGGGAGCTTTACAGTGATGAAGTAGGTTTTCCAAGAAACAGGGACATAGGGTTTTGACATCTTTGTGCAAAAGACAGGAGTTTGTTTCTGAAGCAGTTCAATTTTTGTTGCTAATGGCTGTAGCCTGGCTGATCAATTTGAGAAATAGATACAAGAAAGTTCTCAAATGCTGATCTCAGGAGCTAGGAATGACTTAGCCATGCACAGGGTCTTAAACCCTAGAAGATGCCAATCTCAGGAGCTAGGAATGGCTTAGACATGTACAGGGTCCTAAACCCTAGAAGATGCTGATTGCATAATTAGATGGTGAATGCTTGTCACTGTATTTCTGTCATTCTCAGCTTGTCTGGTTTGATTTCATATTTTTGCTTTGGGTTTTGTCCTCTGATTTCTTTTGGGAAAGCCTTCTGACAAGACTTTGTGCTCTGCAGATGCGCTCGATAGCTGCAGAGTCAGACAGGGCATACAATGGTGGGCCACTGGATGGCAACTACTATCAGCATTCCTCCTTCACACCTCTTGAAGCAGGATTGGTACAGGAGGGAACAGATTTTGCAGCCCTCCTGGCCAGTGTTAAAGTTGATGCACAGTATGCCAACCACCTTGACTGGTTTGCAGTGGACTTGGAGGGTGAGCATTCGGCGATGGATGGTTGGATTCTTGAAGAACACTCGGAGTATGTTGTGCAAGCTGTTCATAGGGTACGTAACTTTACCATCAAAAGGTACTTCTCTGGATCTTTTCCAGTGAAACATGTGATATCCAGATGTAATTTTCAAGCATTTATGCCATATGTGTGCCTCAATGGTGGTAATACGTATCTTGTTGGAGGAGAGAAGTATCCAGGGCAAGAAATATCTGCAAAGTATCTGAATATACCTAAAGGAGATGGTCCCAGTTCATGAGATCCTCCTCTTGATTCCTGAACTCTTAACTGATCCTCTGTACATAATGGTTGTCTCCATGAGGATTGACAAGAAGGATAATCTTGTGAGACTTAGAAGGAATACAGATTCCTGTATCCAATTCTGTCAGTTTAGTCTTCTCTTGTATGGCTTACTTTCACACCTATTTTGGGTTAGGGTGATGCCTTGCACTCAAAATCCCTCCCATATTCTTGTCACATGATAACCTAGCTTTCTGGAGACACAGATTCTTGACAGATACAGGGATTCATTTCAGACACGCACAAAGCACAATAACGGCAGAGGAGAGATATTACCGAAAAGTGTTATATTGGTTGGGCACTCAATGGGTGGATTTGTTGCAAGAGCTGCAGTTGTTCATCGAGAACTTAGGAAAGGTGCTGTTCAGACAGTACTCACTCTTTCAAGCCCTCATCGGTAAGTTGCTGTGCTGAGCCTTTCCAACGTTTACTGTTTTCTTTGGAAAGGTCAGGAAAAAATTGGCATTTCCCAGATATAGCCTACATGTGTGTATTGTTCTACTTTGAAATTAGAAGAGGTGGGATGGGAAGCTGCATTCCTGCAAGTTTGAGGTTTACATTTTCAACCTCACTACAGGCTGACATTTTCGGTTCTGGCAGGTCTCCCCCGTTGGCAGTCCAGCCTTCATTTGGACATTTCTTTTCAAGAGTGAATGATGCTTGGATATCTGGATTTCGTCCAGCACACATGAAGGGTGCACACTGGGTGGCACCTTCCCTTTCTAATGTTGTTGTTGTTTCTGTTGCTGGAGGTGCTCGAGATTATCAGGTGAGTCATTAGGACTCCTTGGTTCCTGCTTTTGGTAGCTTGGGTAATGGTTTGCTGGTTGGAAGAAAGTCACAGCTTCAGTATCAAGATGAAATTTTGTCAAGTAGAAGGTTTTGCAATGCTTGGTTAATTGGGTTAAACCCTAAACCTTAAAACCCAGAGGGCCATATCTGAATTCAAGCAATCAAGAGCTAGAAATCATTTGCCAAGTTTGAAAGTTAGACTGCAGTGTTCATGAAGTTTGTGCTCTCTTTAAGTTTAGTGAAGTCAGGGCAGTTTGTAAACAGAGAGACCCAGCAAGGGTTGTAGGAAATCATCCAGACACAAAATCTGGCATGGTTTTCCCTTCGACAATTAGCACTCCCATATCTGCCTGCTCCCTTTCTATGTGTAGTGTTTATGCTGCAATCATGTCAGAGTCCTGCTTCTTCTCAATTGAGTTCATGTCATGCTTAATATGTGTGTGATTTCTGCAGGTGCGATCAAGAATGGCATCACTAGATGGGCTTGTACCACCAACAAATGGGCTGACAATTGGCTCGTCTGGCATGGTTAATGTGTTTCTGTCCATGGAGCACCAGAGCATTCTCTGGTGCAACCAGATGGCAGTCCAAGTATGTGAGATATTCTTCTTGCTCTCACTGCACCTCTAGTCTATCATGATGCAGAACAGAATATGTCACATCCAATGGATGCTGCTATCATCTAGTGCACCAGTATCTGAACTAGTGATGGGGCTGTTACCATCAGGTAAATATGGAACCTCCTAGGGCAGTTGGTACTCAACTAAGGAGCTTCTCCTAAGCTGTTTGAGGAGTAACTGCTATTGATTCTGTGGGTGTTTTTCCCTTGTATCAATAGTTCCTTTGATACAGGATGGGGCTAGATATGAGGTTCTCTGCTTGGGAGATGAACTTGTGTCCCACTCTGGTCTGCAGGTAGCTCACACACTGCTACAGTTAATAGATGGTGACACTGGGCAGCAGATAAAGAGTCCACAAAGAAGGATGGCTGTATTTGTGTCCAATTTGCGCAGTGCATTGCCACAGACCTTTGATTGGCTTCTTACCAGTGATACAACTGCAGCTGTCTCTCTGTCTTCTAAAGCTGGAAGTCATGTCAGAAGAGGTGACTATATGTTTTCTCTGCTTTTTGTGACACATCAGAAAATGTGCATTCCTGTTTATGCAGCCATTTTTTTTTCATTACCTGGTACTGGTGCTAACCCAGCAGTGAATAGCAGATGTCAGAAGATTGGATGATGACGAGGAGGAGGAGCTAGATCAAGAAATAGGAGGAGACACTGCCAAAACCGAAAGCCAGGAGGCACCCAAAATGGACCAGTTTGCATGCCCCACAAGTGTTCACTGGGACAGAGAGACCCCAGGGACTGACCTTTACATTGACTCTACTACCATGACTGTACTGGCTATGGATGGAAGGCGCCGATGGTTAGATATTGAAAAGCTGGTGTGTACATTATTGCATTCCATTTTTTCAGCACTAATTTGGAAAGGTAATAAAAGGATAGGCAGAACCCTGACTCACAAATGCTTCAGATGAGAGGAGCATTGTAGGAATGGCACTGCTGTGAATTAGGTAGTGGTGGAAGCTTGTGTGATGAATGGTACTGCCACCAAATTGGGATTCTTTGACCAATGCAAATTTAGGTTGCATATTGCTCTAATTCTTTTGCATTTTGCATGATCAGGCAAAAAGTGACGATTGGTTCGTTCTTGTTACAAACCTGGCACCATGTGTTGGAGTGCGTGTGCACTTGTGGACTGAGAAAGCCCAGCAAGGTGACAAGGCTGTTTTGGACCAAGTAGTTGAGGTGACCATGAGGATAGCCCAACTTCCTTCTGGTCCCAGTGAGCGTCAGGTGCTCCTGCTTAACCAGGCTGATCATGCAACTAATTGAAGCTGATTCTCTTGCTTAACCAGCAACAATTAGGTGCTGAATGCTGTTACAAGCACCTCAGATTAGTTAGTTGCAGCATGTCTCAAACCTTTGGACATATACATCATCTCTCTTAGTTTGGGTGGTGTCTTTTAACTTAGATATGCTTTCCCTAAAGTGAGGTCTAAAAGTTATGGCTGATGGTATGGTCTTTCATATGAGCAGATTGAACCAGGAGGCCAGACAGAGCAGCCTTCCCCTTCAGGAGTGCTACGGCTGAGACCAAGAGAATTAGCAGGATTCAAATTTTTGACTGTTTCTGTTGCACCACATCCGGTATGGCCTTGTCCCAATCCTTTTCAGCAGGCTCACATTTCAAGATTGTGAAGACAAAAAAACACAACAGTACAGTTTTTTTGCAGGATGTTTTGGTTGCAAGCATCTCAAAACACCTCAGTTGGGAAGCCTGCTGATTGGGCAAAAGTAGACATAAACAAGAGACATTGTCTTGCAAAGTTCCAATGTTCTACAGCTTCTACAAGTGATGTTCTACAAGCTGACACCATTTGCTCAAATTGTGGCATGTCATGTATGTGCTATTTGTTATGAAATAGCACACATCACAGTTGTTAATATGGATTTCTTGCTGAAAAACTGCAGAGTGTTTATGGAAGGCCCCCACCTGCAGCATCTATGGCAGTTGGCCAGTTCTACAACCCCCAGGATGGATGGATGTCTTTGTCACTATGGTCACTTGTTTCTACACTTTACAAAAAGCAGGTAAGGTCTCCATATTGTTCTTTTTCTTTGTTTTTCTTGTAATCTCTAGAATTTTGGACTTCATGCTTCAGTGTGTTCATACAATCCACATCTCTTTTCTCCAGCTATTTCAGATTTAAGCATCTCTTGTTATGTTTTCTGTTTGCAGGAGCAGTAGTGTCCAGTTGTGTAAGGTATTGTCATCAATGTTTGCTGTTTGATTGCTGCCATATATGTGTTCACTGCAACTCAATCTTGTTCTTATCTGCCGAACAATATCTGTTCTTCATGGTGGAGCATGTTATGAAGCATGCAGTTGCTAAAGCTTCCTCTAGGCTGTCTTTTGCTTGTCACTGGTTGAGTAACGGAAACAAAATACCAAATACAAATTGTCAGGAGCTGATGAAATTAATGAGTATTGACAATTTGGCAAATGTTAAGACGGAGGTCACTGAATTATCTTGCTCCTTTTTATTGACCAAATAAGTTGTGAGGTTGGTCTTGCACCCTTTGTTTCAGGAGGTTTTTATTTGACTTCCTGGCCTTTTGTCTTCTTTTTCTTTCTCAAATTTCCATGATTACAGTGTTGATCTCTGATGTCTATGGCAGTTTCCTTGAGTCAATTACTGATGCTATCATAACCAATCTGAGTGCGTTTTAAATATATTTTCTGTAGTCAGTATAAAAATTGAACTTACCTGGTTTGTGTTGGTGATGGTTGAAAGCTCTGAGCCTGGGTGTAGGGGTACATGTTTCCATTGGAAGGGCTTCAGCCCACATCTTCTTGCTTCTTGAACGAGAATAATCATCTGGTTTCGATGCTCTACAGGAGATGAGGTTGGGGGAAAACCACCCATTAGTGTGGAATCTGTCAATTGCTGTGTCGCTTGGTACACTGCCAGTTATCCTCAGTGTGAAGACAGTTAGTTGTGGAATTCAAGAGACAGTGCTGGCCAAGGAACATCCAGAGCCTGAGGAAATCATGAGTGAGCCCTGCATTCCTTTTTTGCATGACACATGTTCAGCATGAAATGGCTTTGGCACTTTTGTCTTTTGAATATTTTCTGATTACTCTGAGGAAACAATCTTGTGTAGCCATCTCGACACAACTGCTACAGCCAACCTTTTTAACCAAAGGAGTCAACTTTGATGCCAAATCAAATTTCTGGATATTTTGGGTTAGAGATGGTGCAGTGATGCAATTTATCTCTGAACATTCACATAATTATTTAACTACATGGTGGGTTGGTTTTGGTCCAGAGCTGTGCAAGGTACGATGCTTCCCTCCAGTTGCTCTGGTCTGGGATCCACCTTTTGGCTTGGAAGTTCTTCCAAATTTGGAGTCAGAAATTATCGTTGTTGATTCTGCTCCTGCAATCTGGGGATCCAGTTATGGATCTGAACAGACGACAATTCTTCTCATGGTATACATCATGCAAATTTAAACCTTGTTCTTAGGGAGTGACTCTGTGTATCTTTCTTAGCAAATTTCTTTTCTGGATGTTCAAAAAGGTTTGTCAATGCAGAGTGATGCTATTCATTCTGTCTAATCTGTTGAGTTCACCTTAATGAATTACCATGCATAACTGGGGATTGTTTCAAAAAGACTCCAGTATTTTTGGTCAATTTCTCTTCAGAGTTTAGTGGTGCTCTTACTACATAAGGTCTTTGATATTTTGTGGCATATGTTCAGATCAAAGAAGTTTGATGTAAGGATGTCTCTAATCTGTAGTTTTGTCACTATGTTTGACTAATGCCTCTCAGCTAAAACTCCAGATTTCATCTATATAGCTTGCAGCATCCAGTAGTTATCTTCTGGCAAAGTGATAGAAGGAGATGAAGGAAGAGAAGGCTTTCTCCATGGTTTGATTTGTAAAGTGCTGTTGGGGACATGTAGGTCGATCCACACTGTGCGTATGATGTCGATTTGAAGGTGTCGCTGCCAACAGCTGCCAGTCGATTTCATCTTGTTCATGGTCTACAGGTTCACAACACTTCCATCTGCTTTTATTGGTGGGGGGATGGCAGGAGTGGGGGATTATGTTTGTTTGTGGATCTATGCAATTTTTCTTGCTGGTAAGGTTGTGGTCAGTATTTTCACACATGCAGCAAGTGATCTCATAAGACCTTGTAGTCCTTTCACAGGTTTCAGATCAGAGTCCATATTGAGGTTCACTGACCAACAAATTGCCTGTCCAGATTGCAGGTTTGTGTGTGGCTGTGGTCTTATTTGCACTTACACGACAGGCACGGGCTTGGGAGACTGACATTGCATTTCCATCAGTTTTGGCATGCATTGAAGCAAATCTCCAGCTACCCCTACCTTTCCTCATCTTAGCCCTGGGCCCTCTATTGGTCTACTATTCACTCTCCTTTTTTGGGACAGAAACTCCCCCGCCATTTATCAGTTTCATTGGTGTCTCACTAGTTTGCTACCTCTTTGCAAATGGCATTGTTGCCCTATTGGCGATCATCAGCTCTGCTATTTTCCATTCTGCAGCATTTGTCCAAGTGTTGTTGAAACTCAGGTAGGCTTCCTTCTGATTTTTGCTACAGTATTTTGGAGTATGCATGTCTTGATCATGGAGGTGACCTATTCTAGTACTTTCACATCTGAATCAATTGTAATTCTTTTTCACTGGACAGGTAGCTATAAGGTGTGTTCTTTTGGCTATTGTATCTGCATTACATTAGCAGGTTATGACTGTCATTTTTCTCTCTAGGCATGTCTTTGCATCAATTTGTAAACTGGGTTTCCTTTCTTCTTACTCTAAAGCATTGTGAGAGGTTCTTGACAGCAGCATATGCTGATGTGGTGTTACACAGGTTCCAAGCATGGCAAGAGCGGTCTCGAACCAGGGGGTTGCGGTGGTGGTCTGGATGCTGTTCTGCAGGTTCCAGTCTTCAGGTCTTTGCTCTTTCTGCACACTGACCAATTTTCATCTGTTTCTGTGCCTTCACTCCTAGGCAGTTTAGATGTTCATTGTTGTAAGTTCAAAAAATCAATGTAAGAAGATTTAGTTGTACATATAGGCTGTATAGAACATGCCCTACCTGCAGCTTTCAGGATATGTGAACTGCTATTGCCTTTGCTATGGTGAGACACTCTGTGAAGGTGGTACAATGTTCCAGGGAGCTAAACTTTTCCTTTCCATGGGGGCCTATTGACTCTCTGAAGCTGAAAGATCAATATCACCTTCAGCTTCCCATCTTTTCAGGCCTCTACAGTTTGTGGGGCCTGGCAGTTCCTTTTACCCATTGGAGCAAGTTCAGGCAACTGGCTCCACTGGGAATTCCTCCAATTGAGCTTGGGAAATTATTCGATACACTGTACTCAAGGGGAGAGCTTGACAGATACAACAGAAGTTACCTGCTCAAGCAGGTTACTGCTTGACACAGGCACTGTTTCCCATGCAATTGGATTTTAATTCAGGGGCACGACTCTCCACATAGAAAGTGACCTTTGCTGGGCTCCACATGGAAAGTCGAGTTAGAACAGACCATGGCTCATGTTGGGAAGGGTTGAAATGCAGTGTTTGTGGTGCCAGCCTTTTCTTGCACATTATTGCACTGTGCACAGCAAGTAATAATGCTGCAAGAAGTATGTTGTTGATCTGTTTCTACATATTGAATGGCCAGGTCATAAGGAAGTTCAAGGCAAGGCCACTGTTGACAGTTGCTGTTGGAGCAACAGTACTAGTGTTTTTGGTCCATCCCAGCCTTGGTCTCATTGTGCTATTGCTGGTCCACACATGGAGCTGCCATAGTGCTCTCTGTAGGTATAGTCTCAGGTGACTTCCTCCTGTTCCTCTTTTTTCTGTATATTGCTAGAAGATGGTTTGAATTTCTTGTTAGTACTCTAGGGTTGACATTTGCATCACTTGAGACTCACATGGCCAATAATCTGCACTTCATTTAGCTAAAGTCTATTTTGTCTCTCTTGCAGCCATAGACAACAGAAGATTCTACTGTGCAATGCAAAGAAGGATGGCAGCATAGGTACAAAGGTAGAAAAAGTGCAACTTTTGAATGAAACTGGTTTGGATGCCGAGCCATCAGCTATGACCTTTGGGGAGACACAACTAGAAATTTTTCACCAGCGTCAGGGACTATTGCTGCTTCATTTCATCACCACGGTTATGCTTGCCCCTTCTCTTGTTGCCTGGGTACAGGTGGGTCCTTTCCCATTCTCTCAAGTTCTTTCCTCTTTTTTGATTTAGATAAGCAGAAAACTTGTCTTACCAATGCACGCTGAGAACACATTTTCATTTTCACTTCTCACATTTTGCATGTTTGTGATGACAAAACATGCTATTGGTTCTCTCAATCATTACCAGAGATTATCTGGGTACCCTTCAGTTTCCTCGCTTTCTCTGGATGCTTGGTTTATAGGTACTGGAATTCTGACAACAAAGTTGGTCCTTTGTTGTTGCAGAGGTCTGGATTAGACCGGACACTGCCTTCCTTTCTCGACTCAGTCCTCACCTTTGGAATTATTCTTCATGGGCTTTACTCAAGTAATGCAGATGCAAACATGTCACTTATCCCATTGTCACAGCTGTTTAGACCCCAACTTGCTCAAGCAGGTTTAAGCTTCATTTATGCAGTTGCAGGATTGTATTGCTATTTCTCTGGGCTTGCACTTGCCCCCTATAGGGCTTTCTATGCTCTGGCTATTATTGGTGGTATAACAACCTCATTTAGGTTAAGGGACAAGCAAGCAAGAGCTAAGGGAGAGGTTGGAGTAAATCGGCATCATTTTCATAGACACTGAAATGGAGAGGTATGTGGTGGTGGTGCCCTTAACTCTTGTTGAGAGGTGGTTTACATTCTATTTCTGGTCTGCTATTTGGGTTTTAGGATTGATACTGCATGTCCTTATGACATGCACATGTGTAAACTTAAACAAAAAAAAAAGCTCCCATTGAGCCACACACTCAAAAGTTGGCATGATTCTTGGTGGGTACTTTTCTCCCTCCATTAGCTTGGTGAACACCAGTAGGGTGTCCTCCAATGTGAGAGTAAATGATTTTCTTATGTATTATGTGAGTTTGAACACTGTTTTTCATTCTGTCTACTACATTTAGTTTTACTGCTAGTGACATGCTCCTGCGGTACTAAGAGCAGAATGAGCATAGCCAGTTTTCATGATGAGGAATGAGCCTAGACAGTTTACTGCATTGTCAGAGTTCACTCTCTTGTGATGGTGCATGGGCAATCAGTCTTGGGTGCACTTGATGAACAAATGCCATTTCTAGAATTGTAGTCAATGGAGGCGGTGTGGTAATCACTAAAAGCATCCACAGAAAAGGACTAACCACTTCAATGTTTCACGAATTCCTCTTGCTGGCTTGAGCCCAGAGTAACTCATGGTTTTATTGCATGCTTGTAACTTACAAGCAGGAATGCATAGCAAGTGTGATCTGACAAAGCACAGTAAAGAGATCACATCACCTTGTCCACCATTCTGAATGGTTGGTTATCTTTGCTGGAGGCCTTTCATAAACAATCCTTTTCTGCAGCTGGACTGGTACCTACAGCTGCCACAATTCTCCTCCGGAGTAATGCTCTCATCTGGAAAACAAACTCTGCTCAAGTGACTGATTCTGGGACCGAGGATAGAGAATATTTGCAGCAACTGCCTGTTTAGGCAACACCCAGAAGTACCTTCAATGCAGCACTGGTTGAAAGATTACTTCAACCCAGTAATGCAATGGTTATTGTCACCAGTGCTCAAAAAATTAATTATGGATTGGCACTAGCACTGATATTCACAGATGTCTCAATGGCCATGGAGATAGCATCCTCCAAAGGAAGAGTACATGGAGGTGGAGGATCACATGGATCCACCTTCTCGCCGATTTTAGTGATTTAATCTTTCTTGCTGATTTGACTGATCAGATCACCTTTCTTCTGACCTGCAAAATGACCAACAAGAATCCCTGAATTAGAACGATGAATAGAGTATTGTCAGAAGATTGAAATGCACAGCTTTGAGCAAGGCCTCTTGTGCTAACATAATCTTCTCTACTAAGTTCGCCTTTATACTGATGCAAAGGGCTCTTGTGCTAACAGAATCTCCTCTATGAGGTTTGTCTCAAACATGATGCAAAGGTCTCTGTGTGCTAATATAATCTCCTCTCTGAGGTTCATCTTGAACCTGATGCCAAGGTTTCTTGTGCTAACATGACCTTCTCTAAGAGGTTTGTCTTGAACAAGATGCAAAGGTCTCTAGTGCTAACACCACAATCTCCTTTCGGAGATTTATCTTGTATACAAAGCAAAGCTTGTGCTAACTGAATCTCCTCTATGAGGAGGTTTGTCCCCACAATGCAAAGGCCTCTTGTGAATTGCAAAATGCAAAGGAAAACGAGCCAAGCTTGAAAGAAAATGGGTAAGCAGAGAGGTGACCAAAAGCTAGGGTTTGTTGCTTATCTCGCATCATTTTACTGCCGCTTCTGCCATGCCTGTGTCGCTGCTGCAGCTGTTTCTGCTTCTGCTTCACCTTCCCCATGTCTTACACCGTCTGCACTCAAAATATCCTACCGCTTCTGATGCACAGTCGCCACGTCTTACGCCGAGTCCACGCAACTACACTAAACCTCCACAGAACCATTCCAAATCTGAGTGCGTAGACTTCCATGGATCGCTCTCTGTTGCTCACGTTGACGGAAAACAAAGAAATAAATCTCCATAGGGAAGGGAGAGAGAGAGAGCCATACCAATGCACCAAGTCCAAGTCCAAATACACAGAGTTAGCCATCACTACATCCAATAAAAGTCCACAAATTCTTCTGTCATGGAAAGCGAATTCCAATCTCTAAGTCCAGAGACATAATATTTCACCACGAGAACAGTCTGTGCTTCTTCACGAGGTACAACTGGTTGCTGAGGAGAAAGAAAGAGACGCTTGGAAAAGTTTCGACACTTTCTTATATGCATCAAAAACAGGAACCCCCAAAGCTCCATGGCATGCAAAGATATATTCAAGCGCCATTTTTTCTGGAGGAGTAGGAGGTGGCGGAAAACAGAACGGCCTTGTGAGAAGTTGCAGAAAGGAAGCAGGTGACTGGCGGTTGAGATTCCTGGAAGACGAGTCGATTTCCCGTCACCATCGCTACGGGATGGCCGGTCCCTTGCGCAGCAGCTCTTGCGATTCCACATTCCTAGTTGTCCACTGCGAGCTTACAACAAACAATTTCGTGCAATGCTCCGGACAAGGTATCTACACAAACCCCAGTGCCTGAATTTCACGAAAGAACTTGTCAACACGATGTCAAGCTCGTCAATCAAACCTGATTTGCTCTTTAAGAAATTGTTAGTGTTGAATGAGCTTTTCAGCATTATGTCAAGCTCTTCAATAATTTAGACATGATTTGCTTTTTCCAAAAAATACTAGTGCTGAATTTCATGAATGAACTTTTCAATGTTATTTCAAGTTCCTCAATCAAACATGATTTGCATTTTCAAAAATGTTAGTGTTGAATTTCATGAATGAACTTTTCAACATTATGTCAAGCTTCTAGATCAAACATGAGTTGTTGTTCTAAGAAATGCTAGTGTTGAACTTCATGAATGAATTCTTCAACATTATGTCAAGCTTCTAGATCAAACATGAGTTGTTGTTTTAAGAAATGCTAGTGTTGAACTTCATGAATGAATTCTTCAAC
>Ga0116230_10004817_pt1 | contig 13227 bp, 8 predicted proteins | sample S1TSphfallax_3_FD_88678 | JGI IMG/M metagenome (GOLD analysis project Ga0116230, IMG submission 88678) | Host-associated microbial communities from peat moss isolated from Minnesota, USA - S1T2_Fd - Sphagnum fallax MG | ecosystem: Host-associated > Plants > Peat moss > Unclassified | place: USA...
AACAGGGCGTGAAGGTTATGGAACCCATAACTTTCCCTCCTCAGTCCTGGGGCTGCTGATGCTGCACCAGCCCCCAACAGACTGGGTACTACAGAATAAGAACAAGGTGCGTGGCACACTGTCGCATTGCCATTACATTAAAAAGTATCTTAAGGCAAAAGAAAAATTATGGAAATTCAAACATTTGACGATGCAAAAATATAATCTTCAAAATCCTTTAAAAGCAACCAAAATCCTTCAAGATATCATAACTGTATAACTAATCTCAAGTTTCAACACAAGCTAAACTATCATCTTTCAAAGATCCTCATATAAAAATAGATCCTACTACCTTCGGGTCAAAATCCCTTAACCCACTACACTCAATAATGAATCTAAAGGCAAGGAAACAAATTCAGAGCAGCAAATCCAGCAATCCTATTTGCCTGGAAAAAAAAAATCTTCAAGCCTACACACAACCCTATCCTGCTGAACATTGAAAGTAACAGTCGCTTTCAAGTTTCTACCATTTCCATTGGTTCCCTAAAATTCTCACAAACCTACCAAACCCTGACCTATATTACCTTTCCGTTGAATAAATAGATTGCAGCTATAACTTATGGAATAGAGAATGGCTGCTGTCACTGGCCATTACATTCTGATATAGAAGATTCCCATAACTTAGGGTCATGAGTCATGACCCAAGTTTTTGAGAGAATTCCTCATGATCAGAGGCCCAACTCATGTTATCAAAAGGAATCTTTGCAGAACCTTGAGGTTATTGGTATATTCTCATTAACCAAGGATTCTGACTCCTGGTTAGGGGATTATTTCTATATCATAATATAATCCCCACTGGCAATTCGCCATTTTTCTGTTGGGGTATGTCATTTAGGTGGAATCTATTCTTCACGGGAAAGGTGGTATAATGAGGGCCAGCCTGAACAGACAGGCACCAGTGGTGCAGTGTGAGGGACTGATGGTGGGTGGCGAGGAAGTGCTTTATCCGTGGTTCCAGTTCCCCAGATAACCACTATGGTTAGTTCAGTTGCTCTGTTTACTACCTACTCACCCAGTTGGAACTCTCTGGCTATAGTGAACCCCCAAAATCAGTCATTTTTGGCAATTTCTATTTTTTACATTCACCAAAACAATTCACTGCCAAGGGTATTTGTATAAAAAGTTAGGGCTCTACTCTTTCTACTTGAGGAAGTGTTTTATATGTGGATCTCACTGTCCCTATTTTAAGCAAATTTTCCAGCAAAGGGTTTTTGAAGCCTGCCCAGCATCTACACTCAGTACTTCTGTTTTTAGTGAAATTTTGTATCCTGGCGACCAATAAAAAGCCCTTGTGAAAAGTAAAAAGGCATTTTTTTGGGAAAATTTGTCACAGTTTTTGTAACATTTTTATGTCACACAAATTGGCAACGTATTAAGAGGATTTCTTTTTCGAATTCGCCAAATTTAGACAGTAGGTTCTAGCATATTGCACAAGTCTTAAACTTTCTACTTTGCTCTCTAACCTGTAGGTAAATTTGGCAAGTCCTCTTATGGATGATCGCCAAAACACCTACCTCGCAATTTTGAATAAAATACACTACATTGGTACTGTGGAACAATGATAAAAACCTCAATTTTTGTTTGGTCATTTCTAGTAAACTTTCTAAATATTCTGTCCTCAGACTAAATCAGCTGGTCTATGAGTCCAACATCAGCACTTCTCAGGTTGAATATAGCCATTAGCCTAAAGGCGACACTCAAGAAGGTGAGGGTACTCATGTAGGCTCTGGTTCACCTTTGCCTTGAAACCGGCCCTGGAGGTGAAGGCAAAAAGACTAGGTATTGTACAAAGTACAAACTTCAAAAGGGATCCTTTTGACAGGCGGCAATGAAGTTGGCTAATCTACGGCCTTTTGAATCCAAAGCCATGAAGTCTGGAAATCAATTAGGTCTATATCTTTTGGCATGATCTTTCTAGAATCTGGCCCAAAGTGTACCATAGTTGATGTGCAAATCCATATGCCCTTGTTTTTCTATTTGTGGAGTTCTAGAGTTCTAGGTGGATCTTGCATGTAATTGCCAATGGATCCAATTCTTAAAGCCTGTTGGAATGGGCAATCATGCAATGGAAAAATAGCCTCAACATTAGTGACTCAATTCCCAAAAATTGGACATGTGAGTGTGGTACCAAGGTTTTCTTTCAATTTTGTGATGTAGCCAAACTGGTAATCATCAAAAAGAAAAATTAGCCTGATTTGGCTATATAACAGATAAGAAATTAGAAATTTTAGTAATCCTTTTATATTTTATATACTTTCATTTTGAGAATGAAAAAAAATTTCGTTAAAAAAAAAGAGAAAAAATTAATTTTTTTTTAACAAAAAAAAACACCGAGTTCCACCTCTCTTCTAGTGTCCTAGGTAAATAGTATGTCACCAATGGGAAAAAGTGCAATTAGAAGTTGGAAGTTTTGGTACTCCACTACAAATGGATGGGCTCCATGCCATCGGTGTTTTGTGCATGAATTTTTGGTTTGCCATAAGTACCCAAACAAGAACAACTAGTCACTTTCAATTGCCAATCACCAGGTTCGCATAATTTTTTAATACTTGTACAAGATGTAGTGACATGTAATGTTTGAGTGTTTTTTCTTGCAATTCTATTTGAAGGCATATGTTTATGATGATGATTATTCAATGTTCAAGAGCAACTAAACTATCTAAAAGCACTCAACTATGAATTGTGTGTTAATCATGGACACCAACATATTTTCATAAATAGTGAAAATAAATTGTCCTTTTGAATGGCAATTCCAGACCCAACTCAGCACATAAACCATTCATGTGTATGTACTTCATTGGCTAGACATATTCAAATTGATGAGTATCTAATGGCATGCAAGGCTTTGCTTATTAGTTCATGGGAAAGTAGGACATCTTTTCATTAGGCTGCTGTGGTAACAACAGTTTTTTCATTATGTTTTTCTACCTAGTTGTGTTCACAGTCATCTCACAGCTTAGGAGTCAAGCATTGACCAACTGCACGAATTCTGAAAACTATGAATCAAATTGTGACTCATCAAAAAATGACATTTGTCATTTTAAAATGAGAACATGTGTTCTCAAAGTTCCTACCGCAATTAATTACATATTTTCAACTCACTTGCAGGTCCCCAGTGGAAAGCAACTGTATCTGCAACAAGAAACAACGCCCTATGTCAGTGGCTTTCCATTAGGTTGCTGTGATCATATCACAATGTGTGTAACTCTGATCACAGGAGCTTAATGGATCCGAAAGATAGCCTCAAAGTAGCACTGTGGATTACGGCATGCTGCATTAAATAAAATGAATGAATGGTATAAAACAAGCATTGCTTGCAACTTTCTTTTAATGAAAAAAAACCGCCAGATTTTGACTTGGACTATCCACCACCATACTTTAGTTTTAGGGGTGTTATTTAGGCAAAATTGCCAGATTGTTCCATAACTGGCATCATCTTTCCCCAGACTCAGGATACCATTAACAGTGCTTTGAGTGGATAGTAATATTGCAAAAGAAATACTTTAATAAAAAATCCTTAATTTCCTTGTTTGCAATTTTCCAAAAAAAATTGATGTTTGTTCAGATGTAAACATTTTTTTTTATAAAATCTAATGCAAAAATCCTATTTACTCCAATATTGTTCCCATGCATTTTGATTTCCTAATTGAATTCTTTATCTTATCCCCCATTCCCATGTAGCATGGAAACGCAAGGTGAAGAAAGCTACATAGGAATGGGGCACAAAGCATGCCTTTAAATATTCAAAATTGAAAAAGTAATTCAATGAATTGTAAACATTGTAGAGTAGTAATGAATCCAATGCTCATTTAATGATAGTATTAGTTTGTAAAATCAGTTAATAATGTACTACTAGGTAACAGCAAAACTTAGTCTTGCAATACATAAAGTCAGAAGCACTGGCTATTTTTTTCAATTTTGTGATGTTACTCAAGTCGAGACCATCCATAAGTATATTTAGACAAATTTGGCAATATTCAAAATATGAAACTAGAAAATCTTAAGCACCCTTTCATATTTTAAGCAGCTGTGGTGATTTTTATTTTATTTATGTTTTTCGAAGTGGTTCTTTTTTCAAAAAGCAGGGAAAATAGGACATAATATTCTTCTTCCAAAACATTTTTGGCAAAATGGCGAAAATTCGCCACCAAAAAAGTCACTGGTGAGCATTATGATTGAGAAGACAATGGAATGTCTGTAGGACAAGAATCCAGAGACCACACCTGAAGCTGCTGGTCTTGTAGAAAGGGGACATCAAATAGTGATGAAATAAGAGGAGCTACACTTTGGAGTTGGGTGACTAAAACCTGAATGGGGAAGGGGGAATTGTTATTTTCCAGAAAGTTTCCACACTGTGGCAACAAAGAATTTTGGGAAAACAAATTCAGTGTAAATTCAAGAAAAAATTCAAGGGTATCATCAAATAAATATTCTACTTTTTCTTGGAGAGAACCTATTTGACACAAACTTGTATGTTCTTTCAAAAACATATTGCCTCACCATACAACCAAATCAAGTGTGCCACACACTTTCACATTGCAAGTGTTTCACACACTTCATGTTTGCAAGAGCACTTGGAAAGCTCATATTTCCATGACCACTTTCTTTGAATGCCCTAACTCCAATGAAAATGCAAGAAATCCTACCCTACCAAAGTCTTGGGCTCCAATTGTTTGATTTCACATTAAGTAATGAAAATGCAACCATGTCATTAATTGGTTCAGAATGGGGTTTGTGAAATCATGTTCCTTTCAAAGGAATCCCCAGAATGAAAAAAGAATTCAACTAGGGATTGTGGTGTTGAAACTTCATTTTTTAATGAATATACATAAACATTTGGTATTTGAAATGGCCTACTAAAAGTGATCAAAATTGAGCTAATAATGAAAAAAAATGAAAAAAATTGTTCATGATTCATGTGGCCCTAGTAGGATTGTTTTTCTTAATATTGAAAAGTAAACAAATAATTCATATTACATGTTTCAATTTGTTTATTGGTCATTTTCCCTAGGTAGAAAGCATGTAGGCTTCACCTGGAACATACAACATTTATCAAATTGGTTCATCAAGGATTTTGTCAGTATCCTATGTTCAAGACCCCAAAAAGTGACTTTCCTAAAAACTTTGTTGCAAAAAATGTATAAAAACATCAAAACATGTCCAAAACCTAAGCAATATAAGCCATTCTAATATCCTAGAAATGCATAATAAAAACGTATATACCACCTTATAAAATAATATATTATGTAATGGAAAATTGATTATAAAATAATCTATTTTATGAGATGGGACATGGATGTTCTTAATGGGACCAACCAAACATACTTGGACCCACCTACTTTTGTACCTACCTACTAAATAAATGAGTAGATGCCATTATTTTACAACATGTGCCAATGATACTTAACAATTGTGCCACGTCACAATCAAACTACTATTCATAATGACTACCATTTTTATTAATAGTCAAAATAATTAGACAAGTTGACCAATCAAGATGCCCCCCCCCCCAAAAAAAAACATTAAAAGAAAAATTAGTAGAAAAAAAACAAGTAGTCAATTTGGCCATGTCAAAATTCACTTGTCCATTATGATCACTTAGTCAAGTGGGAAAATGTCACGATTTGGTTTTTTTAATTAAATTTTTTCATCAAATAGACCATGTTTTCTTATAATGTATATAATGGACTATATTCCAATTTTTAGGCAATGACCTTGAATGCATTGAATGGGTCGCAAAGAAATGACCTTTTTTCATTTCACCACGTTCCAATGAACTCTGATAAATGCTAATTACACATCAAATTCTTAGCATTCTTGAAATGCAAATTGAAACAAAGCATGTATTCAACATAACATGAACTTAACAAGCTTACAATTATATTGATTGAAAATTGAAACTTGGATAAATTGATCATGATTTGAAAAATGATCCAAATGATGTTAATGGATTCCTTAAACACAAATTTATTGGTTGTTTCATGGTGTGTTATGTTGGTGGATATTTTCAAGGTTCATCACAACCTTTAATGGGTGCATTGTGTGCATGAAGATATTTTTCAAAACCCATTTAAAATGGTTTGATGTGTTATGTAGAATTTCTTGAATCTTCAAGGTGTTGATTCACTTATAAGATCAACCCATGTAAGCTCATGTTGATTGTTACCTTGGTACATGATGAAAATTTAGTAATCATCAAGGTCCTTAGTCCCTAATTGAAGAGAATAAAATTTAGATAATGGTGAATTGTAATTAGCTTCTCAAGGATTCAAAGGGAATTAGAAATTTGTGATGTTTTAAAGTCTTGAGTGTGATGGGAAAATGTATTCCAAATATATGTTCACAATTTCATGAAAAGGGGATAATGTCCTTTATGTGTAATTAGTTATTTATGTCACACAATTCAAGAGGGGAAGGTGTTTTTCATGCGTAGTAAATGTTTCATTTGAAACTAATTACTATTATGAAATTAACAAGCAAATTGTTTATGTTAGAATTTGATTAATATTGTGAAAACAATCCAATGTTTTATGTCAAAGTGTGATTTATATTTTTAAAAGAAGCCAACATAAGGAGAGGTACAAAGATATGAACTTTGAAAAGGCAAAAGATGTTTGAAAAGAATTTAAAGAATTAAGGTTGTTGTATGATTAGTTATGTCACAAGCATGAAAACAACCAATACTATAGGATTTTCTAACCAAAACATGATCAAAGACAAGCCTAGTTCTACATTCAAATCATGAAACAAGAAAAATAAGAACAAGAACACAACATGTGCCAAACAAAAACCTAATAAGATTTTATTGCAAAAAAGGAATAGAACAAGGCTAGGTGAAAGCATGGTAAAGTATACAGAAAATGTAGTGTAAGCAACAAAATATTGGGGTCCTTCAATAAAATGATTAATAAGTAAATGATTTTATGGGGATAATAATGTTAATTTTTTGGTATATTATTTCTTAACTTTTCTTTCCATGGACTTCAAAAACTAAATTGTTATAATCATATTTTTTTAAGCTACCTACAAGTATTTGAATTGGACCTAAAATTGGTGGCAGTTTGAAAAATAAAGTTTAAGTACTTGAAAGTAGGTGAAATATTTTTGCAAGTATTTGGTTTTTTTTTCAAGCACCTCAATATTGATGCAATGAAGATTTTAATATTTTTTTTTTGGTTAATGGATTTTTTTTTCATAGTTAAAATCATCCCCAACCCTTAAAAAATGATATTATTTTTGGGGTACTTTACATTCAAATGATATGACACAAATTATTTTGAAAAGCTAGAAGCATGCTAGAAATGCCCATGAAAAAATCTATAAGTTTGGTTTGTTTTGAAATGTTAGAAGAAGGTTAGAAGTTTGAAAGATTGTCTTTTTTGTATTTTTCTTTTTTTGTGTTTTCAAGTAGAAAACAAGGTAACAAGTATGTACAAAATGTCTTGCTTGCACCTGATTATCACAAGAAAACATACCTAAAACTAGTGTTAAATTGATTAAAGGTAATTGCAAATTCCACCTCTATTTATACCTCTTGGGCATCTAGCTCAAGGAAGTTTTTCCAAAAGCTTCCAATTTACATGCGGCCCATGTTCACCCATGTGCAAACTATGCATGAACTAAGACTCAATTGAAAGTGAACTAAAACTCAACTAAGAGTGAAGTTAGACTTAAATAAAAGTGAATTGAAAATTAACTAAAAGTGGATTGAAAATTAATTAGAAACTAAAAATGAACTACAAATTAACTAGAAGTGAACTAAAATTAACTAAAAGTGAACTAAGACTTAATTACAAGTGAAAAGTCAACTAAAAGTGAACTAGAACTTAACTAAAAATGAACTATGAATCAACTAGAAGTGAATTATGAATCAAATGGAAGTGAATTAAAACTTAACTAAAAGCTAACTAAAAGTGAACTAAAATAAAAATAAAGATTAGGTACAAATTTATTACAAGTCATGGATGAACTTTCAAATGAATGAATTCCATGGCATTGGTATTTGTGACATCACCTCCCTTTCTAGTGACAAGTTCCATGAGGAGTGGACTTCGACTTGTTTGGATAACATCAATTAAACTCATGCACCTTCTCCATGGCATTTGATAGGTTTTTCATTGGTTCCCAAATGCATTCACTCACATCATACCCATGTCAATGAACAAGATATTGGAATTGATGATTATAAATCCTTGAATCCAAAATGTCCTCCATTTCATATTTTTATTCACCATCAACTTCAATAGGTGGAGGGGGATCATGGATTCTTCCTAGATGGTAAACACGTGGTAAAATTCCAACAAGGAAACATGAAACATAGGATGGATTTTCATAGAACTTGGAAACTTGAGTTGGAAAGTCATAGCATTGATTTGTTTCACAATGAAGATTGGACCTAACCTCTAATGATTGAACTTTTGTGATTATCTTGTTGTTTTGATATGTTGTCATCAACACCAAACCTAGTCTCCAACCTTGAAATTGGGTTGTTATTTCCAATGTTCATTAACATTTTCCTTATATTATCTTTGTGCTTCTTCAAGGTTAAATATAAATTGAGTTCCAACATGCGCTAACCCACATGGCTCGATCACGACTTTGTGCACACCTTGAATGTTAAACTTGGGGTGCAAACCATGATTTGCAAAGAAAGGTGTTTGTTGGGTTAATTAATGCATTGTGTTATTGTAAGCAAATTTTCCCATGGCCGAAAATTCTAACCAATTATCTTGATGATAATTGGTTGTGCAACATAAATATTATTCCAAGATTTGATTGACCTGTTCTTTTTACCCATCTATTTTAGTGTGGAAGGTTGGTGACAACTTCACCTTCACACCTAAAAATTCAAAGAGTTATTTCTAGAACTTGGATCCAAATTGAGGCCCACTATCATAAATGATATCTTTAGGAAGGCCATGATACCAAAAAACATGATTAAGGATTAACTTGGTTGTTCCTTTGCCAATTATTGTTTTGGTACATGGAATAAAATGAACCATTTTTGTCAAACAGTCCACCACCAAGATGGAATTATGGGAACTAGAAGGTGGAAGGTCTTTTCATGTGGGCCAATACCATAAAACTCATTCAATTCAATGTTTATCCATGTACCTAACTTCTAATTTAATTTCAATTAATTTCTAATTAAGTCGTAATTAATTTTTAGTTAAGTCGTAATTAATTTTTAGTTAAGTCCTAATTAATTTTTAGTTAATTTTAATTAACTCTTAGTTGACTCCTAATTAAATCCAAGCTAAATTTTAGTTAACTCATAGTTGATTCTAAGTTAGGAAGGTTTTCAAAAAGTTTTTTTACTCAATGCACACGTAGAAACCTCCTTGGAAGCTTCCTTGAACTAGGTTTCAAAAAGGCACAAATAAAAGTAAGACCCTTCATTTCATTTCATCTCTTCAACACTATTCTTAAGCACAATCTTACACCTTAGGGTAAAAATGAGCTAATAGGAGCCAATGACAACCTCCATAGTCACTATGACTAGTCTTGAAAAAATGATGTGGACGCATGGGATTAGATGAAAAGTCTTGAAATAGTGCTAAACAACGGTGTTTAAACAATGTTTTTACATTAGTTACAAGCTTTAAAATGTGCTGAAAGGTATTATATATTTATTATATTACTTTAAAGTTTTACTAGATGTTAAATTAACATTTTAGAAAGGGCTTCACATAAATACAACATTAACTTAGTTTATGATACTTATGAACATCAAAACCAAGGATTGGTTACACCAAAATTGGCTCCTATTAACTTGGTTTTACCCCATAGCCTTGTCATGTACTTTTCATGTTCAGGTTTGCATATGTTAACATAATAAAAATTTGTTTTCACGTTTGTCTTGCACATTTTGTGTTTTTGTTCATAGTTCTTGTGTTATTGTTTTTGAATCACATAATCTTGTCTTGTCCCTTTTTGAAAGTTAAATTTAGACCATTCCTTTAGCCTTTGTTCTTGTGGATCTTCATAGCCTTGACAATTTGAAGTTGGTCTTCTGTATGTTCTAAATGGCTTTATGTAACTTCAAATTCTCTAGGCTAGGCATAATGCTTTAATTGTAGGCCGTTTTGGATTCAACAAGACCATAGAGTTAATGTCTCAAGATTATTGGTGGCTATAACTTTGGGAATATGTGAAAGAGTTTGTTGGATTTTGCGATGTTTGTGTTCGAACAAAAAATCCTCTTCATTGCCCTCATGGTCTCCTTCAACCATTATCGATCCTTACATCCCTATGGTTTCCAAGTTCCATGGACTTCATCATAGATGTGTCAAAGACATGAAAATCCATAAGAACAAAGGTTAAAAGAACAATTTAAATCTAACTTTCAAACAAAGAACAAGACAAGATTATGTGATTCAAAAACAAGAACACAAAAATGAAGAACAAGAACACAAAATATGCAAGACAAAAGTGAAAATAGATTTTTATTATGCTAACATATGCAAACATGAACATGAAAAAAACATAACAAGCCTATGGTGCAAGATTGTGCTTAAGTCTAATGTTGAACAAACTAAAAGAAATGAAGGATCCTACTTTTATTTACACCCCTTTGGGACCTAGCTCAAGGAAGCTTCCAAGGAAGATTCTATGTGTGCATCGAATAAAGAAGCTTCTTGAGAACCTTTTTTGACTAAGAGTCAACTATCAATTAATTAAAATTTAATTGAAAGTTAGTTAGGACTTAACTAGGAGTCAATTAGGAGTGAATTAAAATTAACTAGGACTTGATTAAAAGTTAATTAAAAGTTAGGTACATGGATGAACATTCAATCGAATGAGTTCTATGGTATTGGCATATGTGACATCACTTTCTAACGATGAATTCCACAAGGAATAGATTTAAGTTTGTTTACATATTGTTGATGAAACTCATGCACTTTCTCCATGGCATTTGATAGGTTCTTCATTGGTTCCCAAATGTGTTCGTTCACATTGTACCCATGTCAATGAACAAGATATTGGAGTTGATGATTATAAATCTTTGAATTCAAAATGTCCTCCACTTCATATTCATGTTCACCATCAACTTCAATAGGTGGAAGGGGATCATGGATTCTTCCTCAAATAGTAGACATTTGGTAAAATTGTAACAAGGAAACATGAAACACAAGATGGATTGGCATAAAACTTGGAAGCTTGAATTGGAAAGTCACAGCATTGATTTGTTTCACAATGAAAAATGAACCTAACCTATCAAAAACACAAAAACCACGAGAACAAATGCTAAATGTCGCAACCCTAACTTTGGGCTCGTGACCAAGGCCAAGGGGTTGCAAGGTTGCGGGCCAAAAGGAAGCCCGGGAGTCACATCACATACTCCCAGGAAGTGTAAGAAAGGGTGAGGGAGTGAACCCTCACACTCCCAAGGCAACTCCCACTTTGGGAGATGGAGTCCCGGTGGACTCCCAAAACTTCAGAGAGCAATTTGACTCAATGGCTTGAAGAGTTCTTTATATCATTGGAAAGCTTTTGAAACGTAGATGTCTGAAATGGGCTCTCATTGCTCATTTGGACATCTGAAACACAAGTTATGGCAAAAAAAAAGGCCGGGAGTCAAATTGCCAATTTGACTCCTGACCAGAAAAAGTCGGGAATTGACCCGATTTACTTAGCTTCAGACAACGAGCGACATACCGTTGAAAAGATTTCGATGAAGGCTACAACTTTTTTCTAGACTTCATCTCAATCCAAGGTTTGCACGCAAAGTTATGGCGCCCCAAAGTCGCAAGAGTCCCAACCTTGGCAATTTCAAGACTCTCACTCGGGAGTCCCGAGACAAAAAGCCATTTGGATGTGGGCCCCGTGAAGAGGTGCAGAGTATACTATAAGGGGGAAGGTGGTGGCTTCCCCCCAAGTCCGGGCCGTGGTGAGTCTTGTGTGTCTGTGTTGCTCGTGGGTCGTCCTAGCACCAAAGGTGCTCCAACTATGCATTAATCACCTTGTGCGGGTTGTGTGCAGGCCCATGTGAGTGAATGAAGCTTGTCAACTCTTCCTAGTCTCATCCCGGAGCTCTAGCACGCCCTTCTACCCCTCAAAGTGTTGTGAGCTAGGGAACGTGCCCCGACTCCTCCTTCCATTGTCTTCTACTTGGACTCACATTTGAGTCTTTCAAGGAGTTGGGAGTGCGTCACTAAAGGAAAGGTCTAAATCCAAATTCTAAAAAAACAAAACAAGATTATGTGATTCAAAAACAACAACACGAGATGTGCAAAATAAACATGAAAATGAATCTCTATTATGCTAACATGTGCAAACATGAACATGAAAAGAACATGACAAGGTTATCGTGCAAGATCATGCCTAAAATTAATGTTGGACAAATTGAAAGAAATGAAAGGTTGTACTCCTATTTATACCCCTTTAAGGACCAAGCTCAAGGAAACTTCCACTTGGAGGCCTCCATGTGTGCATGAAGTAAAGAAGCTTCTTGGGAACCTTTTTAATTAGGAGTTGATTTTAATTATGAATTAACAAAAACTTAACTAAAAGTTAATTCAGACTTGGACTTAACTAAAAGTTCATTAAAAATAAACTAAAATTTAACTATGAATTAACTAAAATTTAACTAAAATTCAACTGAAAATTAACTAAGAATTTTGGATGATCATTATGGATGAATTCCATCTATTAGAAAATGGTGTCTAATGTTCACATCCCATCACATAACCTTTGATGATCCAACTTCCCTGATGGCCTTATTGTCTTCATATGTTGTCGTCAAAGCCAAACTTGGTCCCCAACCTTATAGCTGGGTTGCTCTTTCCAATGTTCATCAACATTCTTTTTGTATCACCTTTGCGTTTTTTCAAGTTTGAACATGCACTAACCACATGGCTCGATCTTCAGCTATTAGATTCATGATTTTGTCCACACCTTGAATGTCAAACTTGGGGTGCAAACCATGATTTACAAAAAAAAATGTTTGTTGGGTTGATGAATGCATTGTGTTATTATAAGCAAACTCTCCCATGGCCAAAAGTTTTAACCAATTATCTTGATGATAATTCGTTGTGCACCATAAATATTATTCTAAGATTTGATTAACTCGTTTTGTTTGCCCATCTATCTTGGTGTGGAAAGTTGATGACAACTTCATTTTCACACCTAAAAGTTCAAAGAATCACTTTTAGAATTGGGATGCAAACTAAAGCCCATGATAAGAAA
>Ga0116230_10004820_pt1 | contig 13221 bp, 11 predicted proteins | sample S1TSphfallax_3_FD_88678 | JGI IMG/M metagenome (GOLD analysis project Ga0116230, IMG submission 88678) | Host-associated microbial communities from peat moss isolated from Minnesota, USA - S1T2_Fd - Sphagnum fallax MG | ecosystem: Host-associated > Plants > Peat moss > Unclassified | place...
GCGAAATATTCTGCACCGACCAGCCCCTTCTCTTCGGCGGTATCGATCAGGAACAATAGCGAGCGCTTGGGCGCCTTGGGCTTCGTGCGAAACAGCTTGGCCACTTCCAGCGTGGTGGCGTACGAACTATCAGGCGAATCTAACCTGCATTGCGGGCGACGCCGAACCCGGTGTGCGGCGTGGTGTGTTGCACCCGTGGCGGCAGACGATCCCTGCCCTCTCCAAGAGGGCGAACTCCCGGCCTGTCATCCCCATGCCCGTTTCTGTACGCCACCGAACAGACTCGACTGCGCTAGAGCCGATATTTTTGCTAGAACACATGAGGCGACACTCACGGATGGATGCAATATCGCTCGGCATTGACAAGAACACCGATCACAGCGCAGCGGTCGCCGGAGCCGCCCTGATCCTTGTATTTGGAATGTTCTCCAGTCTCAGAGCCATTGGCGATACGGTAACTGCGCCGGAAACTGCAGACACCACCCTGGAGGAGATCGTGGTCACCGCCCAAAAGCGCGCCTCCACCGTGCAGAACACGCCGATCAGCATTACGGCGGTCAGCGGCGAGGATTTGCAGGCTCGCGGCGTCTCTTCGTTGGCCTCTTTAGCGGAGGGCACGCCGGGCGTTTCGCTGAAGCGCGAAGGGCCCAGCCAAACGGAGATCGAGATGCGCGGCATGACCTCGAGCGGCGGCAACTCTGCTACGGTGGGCTTCTATCTCGATGATATTCCCTTGGCGGGACCTGCCAGTGCCCAGAATGGTCATGTCGTGATCGATCCCGATCTCTACGACCTGAATCGGATCGAAATTCTGCGCGGTCCTCAAGGAACTCTCTTTGGATCCGGTTCGATGGGTGGCACGGTCAGACTGATTTCCAATCAGCCGAACTTGTCGGAGTTTCAATCGACCGTGCAGAGCGTGCTGTCGGGCACCGACGGCGGCGGCTTCAACCACAAAGACAGCTTGATGGTTAATCTCCCCCTCATAGACAACACACTGGCGCTGCGGGTGGCGGGAACCGAAAATTACACCAGCGGCTGGATCGACCGTATCGTTGCCAACCCGTTTCCGCTCGCTGGGGGAAACCCCGTCGGCACGGTGCGCGGCAATGTCCTGGACGCTCCCATTCAGACGCGGTATCCAGGCTCGAATGCCTATCAAACCTATGCGGTGCACGTGACTGTGCTGTGGAAGCCGACCGCAAACCTGTCGGTCACGCCGGCATTTCTCCACACCGCCAGCACTCAGAACGGCATCAGTGCCTATGACAGCGATCCCGGCACCTTGGCGCATTACCAACCGTTCGACATCGCCGAACCGCTGACCGATTCGCTGACCGCCTACAGCCTCAATGTGAATTACAGTTTTCCCTCGTTCGACCTGACATCGAGTACCGCGCGCTGGACGCGATACTCCTCTCAGGTGGAGGAGGCCAGCGAGGCATTCAACAATCCGGCCGAAGAAATTACCTATGCGTCCAACTACGGTCTGCCGAACCCGGGATTTTATGGGCGGACGGGATCAGGCCCGGAGCACGGTAGTGAAGGTGATCCTTCGCACCAGGTCAGCGAGGAACTGCGCTTGGCGTCCACGGGAAGCGGACGAGCGAGCTGGGTGGCCGGGCTCTATTACAGCGACTTCTACTCTTTGTGGGCATTCAACGGCACCACTCCCAATTACTCCTCGTTTATGGATCTCGGCACGCTCGCGCCGGCCACCACACCCAACTGGTTTGACGCCTATTCGCCTACCACGATCAAGCAGGAGGCGGCCTTCGGCGACGCGACCTACGCACTGACCGATGAGCTCAAGGTCGATGTCGGAGCCCGCGTGAATCACTACGATTATCGCTTCTCCTCCTGCATCAGCGGGTGGGGCTCGGGCTACGGAGCGGCTACGCCTTCGTGCTCCGGTCTCATCGCGCTATCGTCGACGAGTTTCAACCCGAAATTCAACCTAACCTACAACTTCAGCCCGGACCTGATGGCATACGGCACGGTGTCAACCGGCTTTCGACCCGGCGGAGGCGATGCGGTCTATCCGACCACCGGTGCCGCGTGGGGACCGGCTTTCCAGCAGCAGGGTTATACGGGCAACAAGTGGCCTACGACGTACAAACCGGACCGTGTCATCAGCTACGAGCTTGGCGAGAAAGCCCGTTTCCTCGATCGCCGCTTGACGGTGAACGCGAGTATCTATTACGAGGATTGGCGCAACATACAGCTCGAGTCCTATCCGAATGACTGGGCGCTGAATATCAACGGCAACTATGTCCATATCTACGGAGCCGACTTCGACGTGCTTGCCAAATTGGGGGCGGGATTCCAAGTCGAGGTCGCCGCGGGCTACCTCTATGAATACTTGGATGGAGGCCCACACTGGGTGATTCAGCCAGTCCACAAGCTGCCGGATGTCGCACCAGTGAGTGGGACCGTGTCTCTCAACTATTCAAAGGCACTCAGCGACTCCTACACGTTCACGGCTCGATTGGAGAGCTCATACACCGGCCCACGCTACTCGATCTTTTTCTCAGACCCTTTCGAGTTCACCGGTACGTACCGACAATTGCCGGGGTATGACCTGGTCAATGTCCGCGCGGGAATCAAATTTCATGACAAATGGAGTGCGACGGCGTTTGTCGATAACCTTACCAACAAGCATGCTCGGCTGGAGAGTATGTTCACGGAGAATGAGCCGCAACCGAGTTTTACTCGTATCGAAACCAACCAGCCCCTCACTGGGGGTGTCGACCTGACCTATCGATTCTAGGTGCCGGCTACCATCGCAATCTACCCCTCGTTTTCGCGGCAGTGGAACGGGCCAGCGGAGCCGCCATGTCTGCACTGATGCTTCTGAGCGTCGCGCGCGATGGCGGCTTGAACCTGCGCGGATTTAACATCGGCCTCTGTCTTGTGTTGCCTAACGCACCGACCCTCGCTGGCGAATTCCCTATATTGATGACCGAAGCCTTGACGACTGATCGTCTTCCAAGGCTTCCGGCTAAAGCCTGCGAGGCCCCGTTCGTTTTCATCACAGGAACCTTAAGATCATGAAAAGCACCTCAACTCGTATCGCGACGGCTGTTGCCGCCCTGCTGCTCGGCACCGGCGCCGCGCACGCCGCCGGTTATCGGGAGACGATCGATGCGTTCAAGAACGCCGCCGAGAGCGCCGACTTCTTCAACAACAGTTACGGCTACGCGGTATTTCCGACGATCGGAGAGGGCAGCTTCATCGTCGGTGCCGCACACGGCGACGGCCGCGTGTACGCGCACGGCAAGCGGGTTGGTACCGCAGCCGTCACCCAGTTGAGCGTCGGATTCCAGGCGGGCGGCAAGGCATACAGTGAGATCATCTTCTTCAAGGACCAACAAGCGCTCGATGCCTTCGAATCAGGCAATTTTGAATTCGGCGCCGGTGTCAGCGCGGTGGTAATCACCGCGGGCGCCTCGGCGAGCGCAGACACGAGCGGCACACAGGCGAGCGCGAGTGGCGGACAAAACAACGCGCGTGTCTCCGGTGCCTATAGCAACGGAATGGTGGTCTTCACGATCGTCAAGGGTGGCCTCGAGGGTGGCGCTTCGGTCGCAGGCGAGAAGTTCTCCTACCACCCCAAGACCTGATCACTGATGGGGCATGCGCCCCTGAAGCGTATGATATAGCCCTATGAGGCCGCGTCATCGCCCGAGTTCATTGAGAATTCCTCACGAATGAGCTCGCACTACGATCTGATCGTGATTGGCAGCGGTCCGGGAGGCGCTTCTCTCGCCCAACGGTTGGCGCCCACGGGTAAGCGTATTCTGATTCTCGAGCGGGGCGATTATCTGCCCCGCGAGGAAGCCAATTGGAGCGCGAAGGCAGTCTTTGTCGAAGGTAAGTATCAAGCCGACGAGACTTGGACCAATGCCAAAGGCAAGTCATTTCACCCAGCACTGCACTACTACGTGGGTGGCAATTCCAAGGTGTACGGTGCGGCGCTCCTTCGGCTGCGCGAACGGGACTTCGACGAGTTGATCCATGCGGGCGGCGTCTCGCCCGCATGGCCGCTCAAGTATGCGAGCTTCGAATCCTATTACGATGAGGCGGAAGCCCTGTTCCACGTCCATGGTAAGCGGGGCGAGGATCCCCTGGAGCCGCCGTCCTCGCGGCCCTACCCGTTCACGGCCGTCAAGCATGAACCCAAAATTGCCGAGCTTGCCGACAAGCTGACCGGGATCGGATTGAAGCCATTTCATCTACCGCTCGGCATCCTGCTCGACCAAAAATCAGACGGTTTCGCTACACCCACCAGTACCTGTATGCGCTGCAGTTTCTTTGACGGATTCCCGTGTCTCTTGAACGGCAAAGCCGATGCGCAAGTCATGTGTATCGATCCAACGCTCGCGAGTCATTCCAACGTCACTTTATTGACTGGCGCCTATGTTTCACGGCTTGACACCGATGACACCGGCCGCCGCATCGATGCGGTTCGTGTGACGCGGGCAGGATGCGAGGAAACCTATACCGCCGGTGTCGTCGTCGTCGCTTGCGGCGCACTCTCCTCGGCGCTTCTCTTGCTGCGTTCGGCCAACGCTCGCCATCCGACGGGTCTGGCGAACGGCTCGGATCAAGTCGGCCGCAACTATATGCGACACGAAATGAGTATCGTCATGGCGGTCATGCGGCATGTGAATGACACGGTTTTTCAGAAGACTTTGGCCTTGAGTGACTACTATTTCGGCGCAGAGGATTGGGATTTTCCCTTGGGGCTCATCCAGATGTGCGCGACCAGTCATGCCGATCAGATCAAGGGCGAGGAGCTGCCCGCGTGGCTCGAGTGGCTGCCCGGCATGCCCTTCGAGGAAATCGCCCGTCACTCGATGGACTTCTGGTTGCAGGCCGAGGATCTGCCGCATCCTGATAATCGGGTCTACTATAAAGACGGCAAAGTGCACCTCGATGTGACGGCCACCAACCCACAGGCGCTGACACACTTGCAGCGCAAATTGAAGGAAATATTGGCTAAAGTAGGCTGGCCGGCGGTATTGCTGGAGCGCTCGCTGTACCTCGGTAAAGACATAGGTGTGTCGGGCACGGCGCATCAGGCCGGCACCTGCCGCTTCGGGACGGATCCGGCGACGTCGGTGCTCAATCTCGACTGCCGTGCCCACGAAGTTGAAAACCTTTATGTGACCGACGCCAGTTTCTTTCCGTCGATTGGCGCAGTGAACCCGACGCTGACGATCATCGCGAATGCGCTGCGCGTCGCCGACATCATCCAGGCTCGCCTGTGAGCCTGCAAGAGCCTCACCCGCCGGTGGCAAATCCAGGGAACAGCGTCATTCCGCCGTCGACGAATAACGTCGATCCCACCACGTAATCGGATAGATCCGACGCCAGCCAAACCGCGGCGCGGGCGATATCCTCGGGTTCGCCGATACGGCCGTAGGGGACGAGCTTCATCAATTCCTGGTAGGCTTGCGGCGTTTCCCAGGCCGACGTATTGATCGGTGTCCGGATGGCACCCGGTGCAATGCCGTTGACGCGGATGCGTAAGGGGGCCAATTCCTGCGCGAGGGTCTCCATCATCATTTTGATGCCACCTTTGGAAGTCGCATAGTTGACGTGACCGGCCCAGGGTATCTGTTGATGCACGGAGCTCATGCAGATAATCTTTCCTGCCGCACAGGAGACCGAGGGGACGATGCCCCGTCGCACGAACTCGCGAACGGCCTCGCGCGCGCACAAGAATTGTCCGGTCAGGTTGATGTTCAGAACCGTGTTCCATTCGGCCGTCGTCATTGACAGGAATTTCGCGTCCCGTTGCAGCCCCGCGTTGTTGACCAATATATCGATCGTGCCGAATTCTTTGATCGCATGCGAAAACATGTCCGCGACTTGGTCTTCCATCGACACGTCCGCCTTGAGAGCAATGGCATTGACGCCAAATCCCCGGATTTCGTTGACCACGGCGTTTGCCGCATCATCGCCCGTCACATAGTTGACTACGACGTCGGCACCCGCCTGTCCTAACGCGATGGCGACGCCTCGCCCTATACCCGAATTGGCGCCCGTCACCAGCGCTTTCTGTCCAGCGAGGGTGGCATGTATTGTGACGGCCGGCGCCCCGGCCTCACGGGGCGTCTCTGCGCTCGATGAGGACAATTTGAGCTCCTTCAGGATGTTACAGCTGGGGATTGTAACTTAAGCCATTGGAGCCCGACATCGGAGCCGTATGCGGAAAACAACCGGCGCGCGCCCGGGGTTTCATGACTTGGAGTGATAGGAAAACTTCTCGCCCTCCACGGACGCGCCGCCCTGAAGACCGCCCTTGACGATCGTGAAAACCACCATGCCGTCATGGTACGCACCATCGACCGCAGCGTTGTCCTGCCCACCGCTGACACTTGCTTGGGTCCCCGTAGTGTCCGCACTCGCGGATGCGCCCGCCGTGATCACCACCACGTTCACACCCGCGCCGAACTGAAAGTTTCCCGATTCGAAGGTGTCGAGAGCTCGCTTGTCCTTGAAAAAGATGATCTGACTGTAGGCTTCGCCGCCGGCCTGCCAGCCGACGCTCAACTGCGTGACAGACGTACTGCCCACCAACACACCCTTTTCGTAGACGCGGCCATCCCCGTGCGCGCCACCTACGATGAAGCTTCCCTCGCCCACCGTCGGAAAAATCGCATAGCCGTAACTTCTGTGGAAGAACGGTGCGCTCTGCCTGGCGTTCTTGAACATTTGGATCGCCTGTTGGTAGCCGGCGGCGTACGCGGAGCCGCTGCCGAGAAGCAGCGACGCGACGACTGTCACGACCCGCAAAGTGTTGGTTTTCATGATGAAGTGTCCTCGTAAGATCGAACGAAAAAAGCGACGCCTACAAGAATGAACCCCATTTGCCTATGCTGTCTGTAGGCCGCTGGATGTGTGCCGTGACAGAATTCATCCCGTAGGCGCGCGCATCTTCGGGCGGGCGTGTTCTGTGCGGTTCCGCACAGACGACGGACGCGCCGCGACATTGAATGACGACATGCGCACTGCAGGCGGCGGCGTGTCGAATTGGTACGGCTCGCTCCGGCAGAGGGCGGCGGACACTCGTAGGTGACCGACTCACCACGTGGCCACGGTTGGGTGGCTCAGGTTCGCGATCGTGACCTCCTCCTGGTTCTAAGCCAGAACTGGGCTGAACTCGAGTTCGATCCGGCGGAACTGGCCCCCCTTCAAGCAATGCTACAGCATGGCAGCTGGAACTCGGTGCGCTTCGAGGCAAGCCAGATGGCACGCCTGGGAAGTCCCTTGCTTGCATTCCTAGACTCCATACGCGGCATGGCACTGCGGCTGAACATTCGCTTCGACGAAACAGGTCTCCCGGACACGGCGAAAAAGCTCATGCAGCTGATCGCGATTGCCCCGCCGGAAACGGGGGTACCGCGACGGCCGGCGAACTTCATCGAACGGATCGGGCAATCGGTCATCTACGCCTATGGCGAACTGTCCGCGGGCACTGGCTTGGTCGGGCAGGTGATCCTGCGCTCCGGCGCCGCGCTCCGCGGCCAGGCGAGGCTTCGTCGCGTTGACGTGCTGGCGTCGTTGATGGAGGCGGGCTCCGGCGCGCTGCCGGTCGTGGCATTGGTGAACGTGCTGGTTGGCGGCATCGTCGCCTTCGTCGGTGCCGTCGAATTGCGCCGCTTTGGCGCGGACATCTATGTCGCCAACTTGATCGGTGTCGCCGAAGTCCGGGAGATGGCCCCGATCATGACGGCGATCGTCATGTCGGGTCGTACCGGCAGTGCCTATGCGGCCCAAATCGCGACGATGCAAGGGACAGAAGAGCTGGATGCCCTGCAGGTCATCGGAATTCCGGTCGATGACTATCTGATCCTGCCGAGGGTCACTGCGCTGAGTCTCATGATGCCGCTCTTGAATCTGTACGCCGCTGCGCTCGGTATCTTCGGCGGATTCTGCGTGGCCATCTCCATGTTGAATCTTTCCCCGGCGGTCTTCGTGACACAGATGGAGGATGCCGTGACGATTCCGGAGGTTCTGTTCGGCATCGTCAAAAGCTTTGCGTTCGGCGCCTGGGTGGCGATTTCCAGTTGCCGGATCGGTCTGCGGGCGGGACGCAGCACGAACGACGTAGGCCATGCCGCGACCACCGCTTCCGTGCACGGCATCGTGGGCGTGATCATGATCGATGCGATTTTTGCCGGCTGTGCCAACGCGCTGGGGATCTGACGTCCATGTCTGCCGCCGGTAGTAAAGTGAAGATTCGCGTTCGCGATCTGACGGTTTCGTATGCTGCCACCGTGATCCAGCGCGGCGTTTCGTTCGATGTCAAGGAAGGTTCGATCTTCGCGGTGATGGGCGCGAGCGGCAGCGGCAAGAGCACCATACTGCGGGCCATGACAGGCCTGCTGCGACCGACCGCCGGTTCGGTCTGCTATGGGGATCTCGACTATTGGACCTCGAGCGACACGCAGCGGGAACAGATCGGACGTGATTTTGGCGTGTTGTTCCAGGGAGGCGCGCTGTGGAGTTCCATGAGCGCCGCCGAGAACGTCGCCCTGCCTTTGCAGATGTTCACGAAACTGGCCGTGCCGTCGATCGATGCACTCGTTCAGGTGAAACTCTCCCTGGTCGGTCTGCAGTCCGGGCGCGATGACATGCCTTCCCACTTGAGCGGCGGTATGCGCCAGCGGGTGGGTCTGGCGCGGGCCTTGGCGTTGGATCCACAAATATTGTTCCTCGATGAACCCTCGGCGGGCTTGGATCCCACCTCAGCGAGACGCTTCGATGATCTGATTCGCGACATCCGGGATGGATTCGGCGCGACGATCGTGATGGTGAGCCACGAGCTGCCGAGCCTTTTCGACATCTGCGACGACGGCGTGTTTTTGGACGCCGGCAAGAAAACGGCGATCGCGCATGGTGCCCCGCGGGATCTGCGCGATCACTGCTCGGATCCGGCCGTGCTCGCTTTCATGACACGTGCAATCCCGATTGTGCCAACCCCTGCCCCACCCGGAGATGTGCATGGCCCCCACTAAACCGATCGTCGTCGGCACCTTCGTTTTAGGCGCCGTCGCCATCGCTGTCGTGGCGATACTGATATTCGGCGGTATGAGGTTCTTTACTCGAACGACGCGTGTGCTGGTTCTTTTCCCCGATTCCGTGGCGGGATTGAGCGTCGGCTCGCCCGTGACCTTCCGCGGAGTTCAGATTGGCCGCGTGCAGGAAATCCAAGTGCAGTTCGACGTGCGAACGCAGAAGAATTCGATTCCGGTGTACCTCGGCTTGGAACCGGCGCGCATCATGTTCATCGATTATTCGGCGCGCGATCCGCACGGCGATCTCGAGGAGGCAGTGCACAGCGGCTTGCGGGCGCAGCTCATTTCTCAAAGTTATGTGACCGGTGAGTTGTCGGTCAACTTGGACTTCCATCTCAACCTTCCGGCTCCGCCCTTACGAACGAGCGGCATCGTTGAAATTCCGACCATTCCTTCCGACTTGGAGGACCTCAAGAATCAATTTCGTAAGTTGGATCTGCCGGCGCTCGGGTTGCAAACCCGCCAGACGTTGGTCAGCCTGCAACGCACGTTGGACCAGGTCTCGGCCGCCGTGGGACCGCTCACGGCACACATGGCGGTTACGTTGACCACGGCCACGCACGCGATCAATCGCATTCAGACGGACGCGTCCAGGACAATGAACAGCATCGATGGCCTGGCGCTCGACGGCCGCGCACAGCTCGCGTCCAAGGGAGAGGAGTTGGACACTCTCCTGCAGACCGCGCAACGAACGACGACCGAAGCCCAAGTCTTGCTCGGTTCGCTCGACGATATGACCGATGCGCACTCGGAAATGCGCGGCGATCTGGAGGCTTCAGTACGTGATCTCGCCGCCACCTCGAGCAACTTGCGAGGCTTCACCCAGGACTTGAAGCGAAGCCCCGTCCGCACATTGCTGCGTAACTGATGAAGCTTAAGCGACCGCTCGTGCTGCTCGGTGTTGCCTTCTCGGTGCCCGGCTGCATTGGCGGACCGGCGTCCGTCGTCTACGTCATGAGCCCGGCGAGGGACTCGCAGCAGACCCAGACGACCGATGCGAACATGCCGGCCCTGCAGGTCGAAACGGCCTCACTGCCCTCCTTTCTCGATAACAGCGACATTCTGATCCGCCGCGGGCCCTATGTTCTCGATGCGAGTTCGACGGGCCACTGGGGCGAAAGACTCTCGTTGGGTATCACCCATGCGCTCCGCGCCGATCTGACACAAAAATTACCCGGCCATCGCGTCAGTCTGGAGCGCTCTGAAACCCCTACCAGCCTCAGGCTTCAGTTGGAGGTCGATTCGTTCGATGTCTACCCCGATGGGCATTGCGTACTGGCGGCGAGCTGGTCGATCGTCCAGAAGTCCGGCATCACGCCTCCGGCCTTCGGCAGAGGCGTATTCACGACGCCGGCTTCCCCAGCGCAGCACGCCGGCGACGAGGAACTCGTCAACGCGATGGCCGGGACGATCGCGCAGCTCGCGGACGCCATCGTCGGCAGCATGTGAGGACAGCTATGAGCCCGGTCCCGCTACCCGATCGAGTGCACCGGGCAGCGGCGGCGGCGTTGTCGATACATCCGTATTGGGGACCTGATGTACCGTTGTCTCCCAGCCGCCGCCCAATGCCCGGTACAGCGATACGATGTCGGTGACGAGCTGGACGTTCGCCTGCACGAGAGCCTGTCGATCTGCCAGTACCGTGGTCTGCGCGGTCAACACGTTGATGAAGCTAGTAAGGCCGTTTTCATACTGGCTGCGAGCCAAGTCCCAGGTCAGCTGCGCCGAATCGAGCGTATCCTGCAGCAAGTCGCGTGACGCGCGATCTACCCGGTAAGTGACCAGCGCGTCCTCGACTTCGCGCAAGGCGTTGAGCACCGTGGCCCGATAGCTCAAGGCGGCCTCCTTCTGTTCGGCACGCGCGAGTGTCAACCCCGCGGAAAGGCGTCCACCCGAGAAAATGGGCAGCGAGACGGCCGGCCCAGCGCTGTAGAAATGGCTGGCCCAGTTTGTCAGGTAGGAAGCATCCAGCGCGCGCATGCCAATATTACCGGTCAGCGAGATATCAGGATAAAAGCTGGCCACCGCCACGCCGACATTGGCGGTCGCGGCATGCAGTGTCGCCTCGGCCTGGCGAATGTCCGGGCGTCGTCGTGCCAGTGCCGAGGGCACCCCCACACCCACGACCGTAGGGATCGGCGGCACGGGCTTGTTCTCGCGCAACTGCTCATCCACCGCGCCGGGGGCATCGCCGATCAATACGCTCAAGGCATTCATGGCCTGCTGGACCTGCCCGTCATAGGCCGGCAATTGCCGCCGTGTGTCGTCGAGCTGCGTGCGCGCCTGGTCTACGTCGAGCTCGGTGGTCAAACCATTTTGCTGCTGACGTTCAGTCAGAGCCAGATTTTCCTCAGCGGCTTTGACATTCTCTTCCTGGCTGGCTTTCAGGGCCTGCCCACCGCGCAGCTGCACGTAGGACTGTACGATCTCGCTTTCCAGCACGATGAGCGCATCGTTGAGCGCTTCGGACTGCGCCTGGGCCTGCGCCTTTGCCTGCTCCACCGAACGGCGAACCCGGCCGAACAGATCGAGCTCCCAAGAGGCATCGAGCCCATACTGAAAAAGGTTCACCGGTGCCGAGACCTGGTTGAGCGCTTGGGTGCCTCCATTCACGATGTCGGTGCTCAAAGCCGGTACGGTCGCATCGTACGGTTGTAGTCGGTTGGCGAGGGTGTTGAGGTCGTTGTACGCACCCTGGGACTCGAGGATGCCCTTGGCGCCGAGCTGCTCGCGCTGGTAGCTGGCACTGCCGCTCAAGGTCGGCAAACCCGCGGCGCGTGCCGTGGCAATCGACTGACGAGCCTCGAGCACCCGCACGACTGCCTGCTGCACGTCCAGGTTATTCTTGATCCCCTTCTCGATGAGCTCCGTGAGGATGGGGTCATTGAATGAGCGCCACCAGTTCGGATCCGGGTCGCTCTTCTGATCGGCCAGGACGCCCTGTGCCGCCTGGTCTTTCCAGTTGGGAACGGCCGGTGGATCCGGCGGTCGATAGTTGGGCCCCACGGTGCAGCTCATGAGAAACATCGTCGTGCCGGCAGCAACGAGCACCGTTCGAAAAGAAACTAGAAATGTCGGGAAGGTCATTCGCCACTCTTCGCTGTTGCTTTGCCGCCGGACATGAACAGGCCGAGCGGCACGAGCAGCAACGCCAGGACACCGGTAATGATGAAAGTGTCGTTGTAGGCGAGCACTGCGCTCTGGGTCTGAAGAATCTGGAAGACCTGGCCCGGTGCCATTTGCTTCGCCACCTGCGCTGCGTGCCCGAGGCTCATTGCGGCACCCTGTAAATTCTGCAACAGGACGTTATAGGGCTGATTCGTAGGGTCCAAATGTTCGCCCAAGTACTGCTGACGAATCTGCTCGTGGTTCGTGATCAGCGCGGTCGAGACCGAGATGCCGATTCCCCCCACCACATTGCGCGACATGGTGAACAGCGCGGCGCCGTCACCGTGCTCGTCGTCCGGCAAGGTGACGTAGGCGGCCGTGCTAATGGGCACGAACAGCAGCGCCAACGCCGCCGTCTGCGCGGAACGAAAAACCCACAGATGAAAGAAGTCCAGATTCGGAACCAGATTATCGGAGAAAAAAAGTGCGCCCGACAGCGCCAAGCCGCCGGCAGCGATCACATATTTCACCGGAACGAATTTCATGATCCGTCCGACGACCGGGATCAATGCGATGAGCACCAAGGCGCCCGGCGCCAGGGCCAACCCCGCCCACGTCGCCGTGTAGGAAAGCTCGGTCTGGGCAAATTGGGGAATCACTACCGCGCTCGCGTACAGCACGAAGCCCATCAAACCGATCGCCGCCGTGCCGAGCGCGAAGTTCCGATCGCGAAATACGCGCAGATTCACCACGGGGTTGCGGGTGTTCAGCAGGTAGACGATACCCACGACGAAGCCGACGAGGGAGATGCCATAGAGCATGCGGATGCTGCCGGACCCCAGCCAATTGAGGTCCTCTCCCCGGTCGGTCGCAACGTCGAGACACCCGAGCGCCATGGCGATGAACACCACACCCCAATAGTCAAATGGCGGGGCGCGTTTGGCTCGGCGTTTGCTCTCGGGAGACTCCTCGACCAGATGCAGGACGCCAAAGAAGGTGCCTATCCCGATCGGAATATTCACCA
>Ga0116230_10004821_pt1 | contig 13216 bp, 5 predicted proteins | sample S1TSphfallax_3_FD_88678 | JGI IMG/M metagenome (GOLD analysis project Ga0116230, IMG submission 88678) | Host-associated microbial communities from peat moss isolated from Minnesota, USA - S1T2_Fd - Sphagnum fallax MG | ecosystem: Host-associated > Plants > Peat moss > Unclassified | place: USA...
AAAGATAACTCAAATGGCAATTCCACAATCATTTCAATGCATCATACAATAACTATTGGCTATTAAATTAGTTCAATACACATGCACTTACAACATGAAAAAGGAAATTCACAATTATTTGAAATATGTCCCGAGTAAAAAGAGGAGGCATCCTTCCATTAATTCTAACATTATTTTGCATGTTATAAGAAAGGATAATAACATTCTTGAATTGCAAGGCCTCTTGGAACACAATGATTTTACTAGCAAACCTACAACCAAAATTAAATAAATGTTATGAATTAAACAAGCACAATTGAATTACAAAAATATTTAAATATAATAATAATAATAATCTATAAAAGATCAAAATTTCACCTTGTTTTATTGGAGTATTCAAATGTTTAGGGAAAATGTTCAAATTTAAACATGCCTTGTTCCATTCCCCAACTTTTAAGCTCAATGATACATTTCTACAAATCTAATTGCACAAACTTGATAGAAATACATCAAAGGTTTTTTACAAACCTTTTCATTAATTGTAGCATATTGACATGCTTTAAAAAAACATGGCCAAAACAAGTGCCTCAAAAACTTTCATCTAAACCTGAAACTTCACATTTAACATTTGATTTCAAGGTATAAATCATTGTAATTAAATTTGACCATTCATCTTTTGCATATGCAATAATTTTGTTTCTCAATCCATATTGATCAAACAATTCTATCAAATTGGTGGCCAAGGTTTGACTAGTAGTTTTTATTGTTGCAAACAACACAATAGTCACTTATTTACGCTACCAATAAGTTCCCAAGAATTTCATCACAAGAGTAAAAAAATCATGTGCCCCCTTGGACATCCATAAGTCAAAACTTATTATAGATATACAATCTTCCAATTGTTGTAAAACATATACTTGTTCCATTTTCTCCACCAATTTAGGTAATATTTCATGATAAAATTGTTTTTTAAAAGGAAAAGCAACTTGAAGGCATAGATGTAAAATTAGATGCTTGAACCAAACACTCTCACTATAATGAATTTGCATATTAACTAGTGTTTTTTACTATTTTTTAGTTATAAATGTCACTTGTGACTACGTACAATTTGCTTTAATTGCCGTAGACAAGTCACATAGAATTTTAGTTGCAAAAAAAATACAACGCACCAAGTTACAATGTAAATTGCATAAAGATGCAACTTACATGAACATTTCATCCACCTAAACTAACTTATGTGGCATTGTCATTTTGCAATAGCTTTTATAACTAAGCAATGTAATCATATTATTTGCATAAATATTGTTTATATATTAAAAAAAATCATTATTTGTGTGTGTGTGTGTGTGTGTAATATTATTGACAATATCATTAATTGTAACTTATAAGTTGTTGACACATGTCAACACCTAGGCTTGATTAAAGCCTAGTTTAGGTTATTAGGTAGGTGACCTAGTCTACCTAATATGCTATGTAGGTAGGGAATCTTTAATCAACTTACCACTATTAACCTTAATCCATGTCATTTGTGAAAATTAATCCTTGAACCCTAAAGATGGAGATCAACTCTTTTACCACCAAGCCACCCCATTTTTTGTGACAATATAATAATGTGTTTGCTCAATTTAAAACATTACACAAAACATCACTTTTGATATTTGATATCTTATTGATTTTTTTGTTCAAATGACAAGATTTAGAATTTAATACTTAAAGTTTTTCAATAATGTACACAATTATATTTTTTTCTTTCTAAAAATAAATTAAATTGAAAAGAAAAAAACTTGAATTTCATTATTGAATACCATTTCAATGACCATTCCTTGGAAAAACATAATTCAAGCACATGATTTATAAATGGAAAAAAAATTGTGGATAATATAATAACAAATAAAATTATATATTTTGTACCTTAAACCTTCATTTGATTCTAAAAGTTATATTATACAATTTTGCTTTTGAATATCATAACTTTAACAATAAAATTTAATTTACATGTCTAATATATAATTTATTCACATATGATATGTATAAATGGATATAAATAAATCATAATTTAAATATAATGAAATATTTGATATTAACCATATTATTTCTGATGTAAAAGATTAATCTAAAAAATTGATTTTAGTTTGTAAATATTAATTAATGCCATATAATTAGTTGATTTTATAGAATTACAAAATTTATTACTTTTACACTTTTAATATACTAAGTTTTATTTTAAATAATGATTAAAAAATCTATGTAAGAAAAAATTATATATTTCTCACATCTCAAACCTCTATTTGATTTTGAATTTTAAATTATATTTTTTTTCTTATAATATATCATAATTGTACCAATAAAAATTAATTTAGATATATGATATATAATTTAGTCACATACAAGTTTTATAAATGGATCATAAATTAACCCTACTACCTAGTTAACCTATCCAATAAATAAATAATATTTCCTACTTAATTAAGTGATTAATTAAAAAATACCACATATCAACATGACAAAGTACTTACTATTTAACCCACATACATATGACCTACTAGTTACTTGCTACCTACTACCTAGCCTAATAGCTAAAATAATTACATAGTCTACTTAGTTAGATCATTAATTTATACAAAACATTATCACATATTAATTACTCCTACTATCTATTACTCAACCCACATACATATTTCCTATTACATGTACTACTTGATTATTACCTACTATTTAACTTATTTGTAAATATATTAATTGCATAACCTACCTAATTAATTAACTAATTAAAAAAACTATGATATATCAACATGATAAAATTTAATGTTGGCATGTTATTCCATGTCATAATTTTTAATTAAAATCTATCTAGTGCAACATGCAACTATCCAAAATGAATACAAGACATTTCACTAAAAATGTCTTAATCGACAATAATTTTTTATCAAAATCATACAAGTTGCATATTAGTTAATTTTGTCCCATTTGATTAAAAACCTATTGAATTTGGGTAGTGAAAAAAAAAACAAGATTGCTTCTTGTGAAGGGTGTCAACAAGCACCAATAGAGCATAATAAAAGAACACTAATGAACACTAACATAACACAAAAAAAAAACATCAATGAGCAACAACATGACACAACAATGAGGTGTCGAGGAGCACCAATAGAACACAATAAATAGGTAATGCAACAATGCGACAAGAAAGGAATGCAAGCAAAATCCAAACAATTAACATTAATCAAACACAACAAAAAATTAACTTTAAACCTAAAGCACATTAAACATTTTCCTTATTTATAAAAAAAAATTAGGAGAGAAAAATGGTTAGGGGTTAGGGGTGGTTCTCCTTCTACGATGTCTAGAACCTAAAACCTTAATTTTTTTTATAAAAAAAAACCCTACCTATTACTTACCACTAATTTATTAACTATTAACACCTAACACCTTGACCCTGTTAATTTATAATATATTAATAGGGTATCAAAAATAAATAAATGAAAGGGTTTCAAATGGGTAGTTCCCAACCCAATGAAACCTTGATATACAAGGTGAGAACTAACTTGAAACCTTAGCTAGTTCTCAACTTTGTTATAAGATTCACCCAACAATGGTGTTTATTCACGTGAAACATGAATCCTAACATCTCTAGTAATGAAAGTAAAGGCATCCCTAACAATAGTTGTAGGATGTGGTGCATTCCCTTTTATAAAAACTATAGAAAATGTGTATACCCATTAAGTTTATAGGATGACCACATATGCAATGTGTTAAGCCAAGATTCGCTAGATGGGGCAAACCCCACTTGGTGCGCAACATTATGGAAAAGATGTCTAAAGCCATGTGAAATGATAAGATGACTAGGTGAGCATAAAACCAAGCCCCCAAATGTGCATAAAATTGAAAGTGAATGTAATGAGAATCAAAAGTCATGTTAAAGATGATGTTTGAAAGGCATGCTTACATGCAACCTCTTTTCAAGAAATATTTTTTTGCAAATGATTCATTCCCTTCTTCGAAATTTGTTTGAAAAGGGAGTGCAACTTTCATTATAGGGGAACATGATCACCTGTGAACCTCATGTAAGTTTGGAATGGAAGTTCAAAACTATATATTGTTGGCTCCTATTAATAAGAATGGGTGACTATCTTGCAAGAATTTAAATGGAATGACTTGAACCACAAGGGCCCAATTCCCCAAACAATCCACCAAGGTAATGATCTTAATGGAAATGAGATTTATCCCCATTTTAAAGATGGGGAGAAACACGTGCTACAAACTAAGGGGCTTCTAGACATGCCAAGGAATTCGAACCCAAAAGGTTCCAAAAACCTAAATGAAATTCAAATAAAAAAATGCTAGCCAGTGTCGGAAGGTCACAAGGTGGGGAAATAACACAAAAGATAAAATGACCTTTGAGCCAAACACCAAGGAAGGATTCTAAAAGCCACATGGACATCCTTTAACCTTGAATGTACCTTTATGTGATAAACATCCTCATCCAAAACATTTTAAAGAAAGGAAAATGTGAAAGAAGGAAAGCCAAAATATACGTTTAAAACCCTAATGCCATTCAAAAGGGAGAAAAATCCAACACAAAGGGAGAAATCAAGAGGCAAGCTAGAAGGGGATGAAATTACACATTTGTAAAGCTAGACCACCAACCCCACCAAAGCCAATTGATAAGCAAAATGATTCAAAGTAAGAAAAACAACTAAGGCATGATGTCAATAATGTGGGTGTCATCGGCTATTAAAAAAAAAAGTGAATGCAAAGTATGGTGGCTCACTTTTGGTGTTATTATGGTGTTTTTTGATGGGTACCCCTTGTTCAAAGGCATATGGTGAGTAATACATTTTTAAATTTATTAATTGGTAATTGAATGTATACTACCAAAATTATTATGAAGATATTTGTGCGGTTGTTTGTTAATAAAAAGTTCATATGCTAGTAGTAATGAATTTTTGAAGTTCAAAATTATGGATTGGTCAATTGATTGGAATGATAGAAAATTAAAAGGTCCATCTTAAATTTTATTTAAAATTATCTATAGTGACTTAGCATATGAGTTAGAATGAAATAATAAATTTTTATGTGAAAAAATTCCTTAAAAATCAGAGCCAAATCCTACCTATGAACTTTTGAATGCCCTAAATTAACCTATATTTTCATAAGTCCATAACATTGTTGTTTTTCATTCATTTTTAATTTTTTTTTCAAAGGTGCATATATTTGGAATCTTTACTTGGGCTCCTATTAATACAGACTTTATTGATTTTAATACATGGACTTTATTACCATTTAACCAATGGTACCACAAAAGATTAAAATTTTAACACTAGAATGTGGACTTTTGTGGAATACATTTTAAAAAAAAAAATGAGCCACCATACTGTGCATTTACCCAAAACAAACAAAAGGCAAAAGGTCTATTAAGTTATGCAAGGTTAAAAAACAGGCAAGGGCAAAACTTGAAGCTTTTTTGGCAAATTGTTTTAACATGTGCCACTTGGGGAATGGAGTATAGTTAGGCTCTTTAAAGGAAGTGATGATTAAAGAAGAAGGGAGTTGTAAGGCATAAAAACATGAATTAAAGGGATAAATTAAGCTATTTGGTCCCCTTATACACAAAGCTTTTAACCCCTAGGTAATCCTACATAGCCTTTAGGTAGGCCTTCTAGATAACATTATGTAAGTCCCTAAGTGGCCATTTGTAGACCTTATAATAGCCATAAGTAGCCTAGGAAATGCTAGATAATTTCTAAGTAGGCCCCTTGATAAACCTATGTCAACCTTACATAGCTTAGTAGGTCCTAGACTAATTTAATTTATGTAGGTTTATTTAGGCTAGGGTAGGTTGAAGAAGTTACTTAAGTAGAATAGAAAAAATGTTTATAAAAATGTGATGACAAATAAAAAAGTTCATGTAATGGTAAGGAATTTATGCCTCAAAGTGAAGGTGAAAGGATCAAATCCTAATTTTTGCAACCTAATATAAGCTAGGTAGCCTAGGCGTTTAGGTTAGGCCACCAAAGGCCCATTTTTTAAAGCTAGGTTGGTAGGCTAGGTTGCCTAGCCTAGTATAGGAATTAAAAGGCTAGTTTACTGAATTAAACATTAATGAATTCATTATGTTTATAACATTTGGTCCTTGTTCACTAAGGAGTCGGCCACTTTCACCATGGTAAATTTGTTTGAGTTCATTCTACAAAATCTAATGAAAAACAAAATGAACTTGGCCACATATTATATTATAATAGTGAGAAAATAACCATGTGAATAACTATGTTGAAGGTGTACTTTACAACATTTACATGCATTGTTACCCATTTAGGATGCACATCTAAGGTCATCATTGCCTCACACCCACATGATGTTTAATTGAAACATCAAACTAATGGGGGGATAGGTAAACCAAAAGTGCATCACAAAATTGAGGGCACAAAATTATGTTTGATTAATCGATGTCCATTGTGATTGGTCAAAATTCAAATGTGTTCAAACATTACGCCAATATGTGTTGCAGTTCATCTTGTATTTCATTCAATTTTGAATGAATTTGGACAAATTTATCATGGGGAAAATGGTCAACACTCTAAAGGGTTGGTGACTACATATAAGTGAATTCATTAATAATTAGTCAAATTCATTAATAGTTAACTCGCTAATATATGATCAACTTTGCTAATAATCAATTCGTTAATCTAATTAAACACCTAGGTTCCTAGGTGTTTATTTTAGGGTATTTAGCTAATAAGGTATTTAAAGTTTTCCACCTTAATATATTCTAAATTATTTGGGCAAAAGTATGGTAAAGTATATATAAAAAGTTGCCGAAAAAATATCAAGTTTAAAAATTAAAAAAATTATCACAAAAACATAAGAAATTATATTCAAATTTTACTTAAATTTCATTTTGAAACTATTGAACCCTCAATTGGGTTTATTCTAAATCAACTACAAAATTCCAAAAAAATTGCAATAATAAAAATAAAGAATAAGTAGGTTTGAAATTGATTACTCAATATGGTGTTCAAATTATTTTTTTCAATAGAAAATTTAATGAAATATACATGTATGAAGTTATAACATAAAAATCATTTTATATTCAAGGGCCTCGCCAAAAAATAAATCTATTTTTTTTTTAGTAAAACATACTTGACACATATTTGAATCAAATGTTACACTGTAGAAAGTAGGTTCTAAAAGCTATTTGAATTTAGAAAAGTCTACTTGAAACTTAATTTTACAATGAAAAATAAAAAAATTGATGCATAATAATGAAAAAAATCTGGTTATTTATCATTCAATTAAAAAGATTGAATGTATAACAATTTTGTGATGGGTTTTGGTTCTATTTTTTTGTTCACTTGACAAGTAGATTGGCAAATACTTTTAGTTGTATACTTTAATGTGCTTTCACCCATTTTACCAAATAAAATATTTTCCAATATTTTAGATTATTCCCCTTAATCTATTTTACACTATTTTATTTTTGGTTATTCCACCTTAGTTTATTTTTAGTTATTTTAGGGTATAAGCTATAATAGTTGATAATAATGTTATGGGTGGAAATTTTCTTTAAAATAATAATAAATTTAAAAAAAGTTATGGTAAAAATAAAAGGTATAGTTTAAGGTACAATAACCTAAATTATTTAAAATAATAAAAAAATAATGAATATCTTCAATTAATAGTGTATTGTGTCAATTAGTAATGAAGTATGATGATTACATAGTGGCCCTATAGTGACATATAAACTTTAAGCAAGGTGAAATGATTAAAGTGATGTGAATCTATTTCATTTTTAAGGTCCCATAATGATTTAGGTCAGTGAATTACACTCCATTTTTGGACTAATGAAGAGGCTTGGCCAAAGATAATAACCAAATGACACCAAAGGTTCAAACTATGCATTTAAGTCTACAATTTTTACTAACATAAAAGTTCATTTCAAAACATGAAAAATATGATAATTTTTAACTAATAACTATTTAAATCACAAAAAAAATTGGGTCAATATGGAATCATTACATGGAAGAGTTTTGTTTCCCTAAAATCCTAACATATAGAGCATTTCATCATGTCTTCAAATTTCCAAGGTTAGTGACAAGATTACATCTATCATAATTTACAATAAGACAATAACAATCCCTAGTTCTATATGCAATTGCATGATGATTATCCATCAAAGTCATCCATATGACTAAAACCAACATCATATCTTTAACTTCACATTAACAACCACAAGCCACAAATTTGAAACACTTACAAAACAAAAGAAAAACACAACATTGATCAAATGCATCACACTACCACATATTACAAGCACTTTAAGCCTTTAGAAATTATTCACACTCCACTTTGTGTTCAAACTCAACATCTAACTCTTCAATTATATTTGACACTACCTCACATGTAGATGCAAAATAATTTTTTTGGGGGCACCCAACATGTGGGTTTGATGGCCAATTTTTGTTAACAAAAATTAGCTTGTCAAGATTTTTTGTTTGAAAATAGCATTTGCAAAGTGCAATCAAGATTCCAACAATAAAAAAAAATCCTTTCTATTTCAATTTGGCCAATTAGGATGTCCAAATTTTATTTTGCCAACATAGTAGTTGTTGGAAACTTGTACATTACAATCTTCTTTGGAGTTCATTTTTTTTTGGCAAAGTGCTTAATATTGTACTACATTCTTAGCTCAGTTGGATAGAGCAACAACCTTCTAAGTTGAAGGTCACATGTTCAAATATTGTAGGATGTTTTGTTGAAAATGCAGTTGAAAAAACATTTGTTGATACATGCAAGAAATAGAAAACCAATGCAAAACATTGATTAGAGTTAAAATCGTAAGATGGGCATGAACAAATCACACACCTTGTTTTCATGGGTGCACTTAATTTTTTGGGCTTCAATCTAGAGTTTATGTGTGCCTACTTCCATGCTTGTTTCCATTTGTTGGAGTTTTTCAACCAAGTAATACATGTTTGAATGTCCACTTACACACCTTTTACAAATGCATAAGTTAGTCCCCAAAAGACTTGTTTTTAAAATAAACATATTGCAGACCTTGAATAAGGCATCTCCAAGCTTTTACATGAAACCATAAAATTGAAAAAAATTACACAAGATTACAAATTAGACTCCTTGTCTTTGACATACACACTTTTTTTTTTGTCAAGGAATATGAACATGGTTTTGGAGCCATGACTATTTCAGAAGTTTTAATAGGCTCAAACAAACCAACTATCACATGTTTAGGCTCCTTGTTGTAGGATAGGAAATCAACAACCACATGACCAAACATGTTATGCACTCCTACAAAAACCCATAGTATGTCAAAAGTACATGTGGCAAGCAAACATGTGCTAAATGTAGGTTTTACATATGTGACCAATGGCTTTTCCACTATAGTAGGTATAATCTCCTTCACAAATATATTTTTGGATGGGAAAACAACCCTTGAACATAACATGTAAACATTTACAACCAAATGGATACAATTGATCTCATTGGCAATCCCAACTTTATCACATTAACATTGCATCTTTCAAGAAAACAATTTATGTTTCATGGTTTTTAAAAAAAATTGGTGAGTAAAAGAAAAATATCTAGAAATTGCACTTGGGGTAACATGTGAATGCTTAGTGGCTAGCTCATGTTCAAATGAAGATCTAAGACACCTATTTACCTTTTAAGTCCAATCATGATAAAGTATGCCAAAAAAATAGTCCTAAGAAAATTTAATTTTAAAAACAAGACCTCTTTTCAATATTCACATTCAAGAAAATATTATAAACCTATTTAAATTGCATTTTGAAATCATAGAATACTTTATTGAGTTTATTGTAAGTTCAACATAAAGTTTGAAGAATTTTTATATAAGAAAAATGGATGAAAAATATGTTTTAAATTGGTTAGTTGTTCAAATTTTCCAAAATACTTTTACATTAAAACTTTGATAGATTATGACTAGAATATGAAAAGTTGAAACTGTATCCATATACACTAAGGTTCAATTTGAAAATACAATAATTCTAATTGATGTTTTATTTTCATGTACTTGTGACTCTATTTTGCAAAACTATGACACATACTTTCCAATACTTGCATCTCAAAAAATGTACTTCAATGCATATTAAAACATGTGGTTTTTCAATATTAGGCAATGAAGTTAAAGAACTTTTAATTGTTGATCATTGACTTAAATAATATTCATGAATTCAATATATTAAGGTATACTTTATGGATACTTTCCAAAAAAGTAACAAGTGTCATTGATTGGCATACTTTACCATGCTTATGCCCTTTTCCACATGCCTTTTTAGCAAGGTGATTTGTTCCAATTCATATGTTTCTTCATAACAATTATGCCATTGGATTTGTGGTAAGTACTGAGCCCTTTTTGGCATCTAATGCGCAAGACTACAATTTAGGACCTATTATTTCATTGTGACAAATGATACATTGCATCATTTGGACTTGAGTAAAATCAATAGGTTGATAGTTTTTTATTTGGAAAAACACCAATATGGATGAGTTGTGATAACAAGGCTTTCATGCAACAACTTGTTTCTTCATATTCGTCAAATCAACTTCAATAACTTGATGTTAGTTGCACGTTTTTCAACTTCACCTCCAATGCTATTACTATTAGTAGAACCTATAATCATTCTTGGGGGATTAAGATCATGCACCATGCACATCATAATCATGTAAATCAACTAAACTATTTGGAAAATCCAATCATAAGTACTATATTAGCTATGAGGGAATGACTAAGTTGAACCAATAACAAAGAAAACATTTAAAAAGCTTTTGGTAAGCTTGGGGCAAAGGCACAAGTGTGATGCAACAAACTGGGAAGTTGATGAAGCTCTTGGTAACCATGAGTGAAAATGAACACACCACAATAATTGGGGCATTCATCGAAGCTTTTGACAATTGTGACAAATAAAATATTCTAGAATTTTTTGATGACCTTGAAAGCTTGTGAGAAGGAAGAAATCATGATGATGGTGATGCAACAAACTAGACAATTGTGAAGCTCTTGACAATTGTGAATGAAGGAATGAACATGACACAATAATTAGGGCAATTGATGAAGCTTTTGAAAAGCCCAACAAACAGAACATTTTGGAAATTTCGATGACCTTAAAAGCTTATGAAAAGGAAAAAATCATGAAGCTCTTCAAAAGCGCACGTGAACACACACACTTGACACATAAAACACATATAGACACAACCTTGAAAGCTTGAGAATAGAAGCTTTCAACAAGCTAATTGAGAGTTTGAAACCTTGAGACAACCTTAAGAGTTTGAAAGAGGAGGGAAATGTCCACAAAGCCAACAATTAAAATAAAAAACACACACAAAGTTGAAAGAAAGTTTGGGTTTTATTATTTCAACAAGCTCACACTAAAATGCAAAACAAATGCAACTTTTTAAAACCCTTACCTTCTTCAACTCCAATGCCATTTGCAACTGCCATAACCTCCAATGATCTCATGTTTTTGTCAACACCATTAAATTGCTAGAACTTTATTCCATTGATGTGACAACAATGTTCACTTCTAAATAACCACACTCAACGAAAAGTTAAAAGTTTACAAACTCTAGCTTCCTCAAGTCTCAAAACTTTCAAGCATTTCTCATTTCTCATTTCTCATTTCCTAAGCCCTAAACTGAATACACATCCTTTCAGGTATGAATAGAATATTTGATTTGGTTCTTTGTTAAATAACTTTGTGCATCATTTGCTGCGGGTCAGTTGCAGTTATAATTATTGAAGATGGTACCATGCTAAGGGTGAATGTGGGACTACAAAAAATTTGAAAAACCTAGGAAAAAGAGGTGAGTCTTCGGTCTTTGCCAATTTCACCTCAGACCAATATATACCTGGATACCAGTCAAAGACCTAACAGGTATTTAGTGCCAAAACTGATACCCACCTCACACTAGTTGCAACCCCTATGATAACTTAGGGTTGTTTATCTAGCCTATCTTCAACAATATCCACACATAAGTTTGATAGAGGAATTATGGACCATAGGAATAATCCTCATTCGGTTATATATGCATGCATAAAAGTCAATTTTCAATATTACTTGGTCCTTCATGCTCCAATCACAACAGAATTTTCAATTTATTTTTGGCATTTACTAATTCTTGTAGCTTGTATATTTTCAATTGCTTTTATCTTGCACAATGCATCAGAGATTCTAAATTCAGACATCAATGAATTTTATGGCAATCTTTCCATCATCCACCCCAGAGCAAAAACCTCCTGCTCATACTAGGAGAATGAGCAAGGAAGATGGGTTGTGCTTGTATGATGGCATTGCATCAACTTTCAAGTCATGCTAAGGTAAGGCTGATTTCAAAAAACATTATGCTCACTTACATGGCTATTTCATTTTGTAAAATGCTCCCTTTTGTTCTTTTTTCTTCCCAATTACCTTATGAATATCACATGGGGAAAAATGAATTGGTGCAGGTGTTTACACTTAGCAAAGCCCATCAACTTCGCCTTTACCCTACACTAACCCTCATGGGTTTGCACCCATCCTAGGCTTTGGTTACATGGAGAATGCTAGTAGAGTGGCTACTCCAAATGTTATCTCCAACATGTTAAGACTCTGAAACCAAACCATTTCAGACTTAAAAAGAACTAATTATTTGATAAAATTGGATTGGAGATGTATAGGGTGATAGCCTGCCCTTCAGGAGCCTCCCTTGTTTCAAGGGTGATAGCTTCAAAAGCATAGCCTGTAGGGTACAGACACAAATATTAGGGGAGACCTCTGGGACCAAGGCTTCCACAAATATACAATACAAAAAGTTCTGCATTTGAATGGCAGAAGGTCCCTTCAATTGAAAATAGCATCTCTGATGCTGCGAGGCACTTTCAAATACAAAGAAAGAAAACCTTCGGGTACTCTATGTATGGTACATAGTATAACCTTGTATGGAAAGCTCAAATAGGTATGTAGAATCTTGAAGTCACGAGGACCTGGCTGCTACAGCATTATGCCTAAAAGTGTCATAATAAGATGGAAGATGAATGTAGTAGAAAGAGATCTGAAGTCCAACCTCAGATCAGACTGATCTTACCAATTCCTTTACATCTTACTTGAGCATAGAGCATGAACTAAAGAAAGCATGAATCAATTCACCTAAACTGTGGTTCAGGTGCATCACGAGGGAAAATGAAATTCCAAAACCATGCTAGTTAGCCAGACTAGCATAGCCA
>Ga0116230_10004823_pt1 | contig 13214 bp, 5 predicted proteins | sample S1TSphfallax_3_FD_88678 | JGI IMG/M metagenome (GOLD analysis project Ga0116230, IMG submission 88678) | Host-associated microbial communities from peat moss isolated from Minnesota, USA - S1T2_Fd - Sphagnum fallax MG | ecosystem: Host-associated > Plants > Peat moss > Unclassified | place: USA...
AATTTCTTGTGTTGTTTTAAAAAGATTTCTTCTCTTGTTTCTCAAGCTTTTTTTCAACAATTTTTAGTTTTTTAAAATTAGTTAGCTTTTGGCAAATTGCAAGACTACAAGAGTTTTTCAGCCTTCACATTGTAGAGGATTATTATATGATGCCATCCATGGATGGATGACGGACGGATGATAGGATGGATGGATGGATGGGTTAAGGGGAAGCTTCATGACGTCCTTTAATATATGTAAGGACGGATGACAGACGGACGATGGGACGGATGGACAACAGGACGGATTCAAAGGAAGCTTCATTTCATCCTCGCTATATTTAATAACAGAAAGAACACACTGGATGACCAAATCCAAGACGACCTTTAATGAGGTTCTTTCAAGTGTCAAGCAGTTCTCATTGTTTTTTGATAACTTCCGGTTTTGGTTCCTTATGTCTTTATGTGAGAATCGGGTTGATTTTTTTATTTTTACAAAAAAATTACTGTTGGAGAGAATAAACCTATTTTTTGATATTTAAAAAAAATATTATAATCCAGTTCTCAAGGTACTCAGTTGTCACTCATTTGAGAACAGTCAATTTTCAAAATCAATTCTCACTAATTCAGTTCAAGTTTTTTTTAAATCATTAAAAAAAAATTTAAAAAAAAACTAGATTATTAAACAATTAAAATTGAGCAGATAAGGGGTTTGATGACTTGTTTTGTTAGCGGTCCAATTTTCAAAAGAAGCAGTGGATTCAAGTCCGATTTTCTCAAATTTCTAAACCTCAGGTTCACATATTTCAAAACCTAACCTGGGACCTGAACATCAACCTGCAATTAACCTGAAGTTCTCAACACTGGTTTTTTCCAGTGTTGAGTGGTTCTCAAATGCTCACCGGATTCTCAGCCCGAATCTCACAATGAGAACTGATTGACACTTTTAAATGTGACAGCCGGACTGAAAACTGACCTTAGGCTCTCACATGACCGAGGACCGATTATGAAAACCGGTTTAAATGCATAAATTTAAATTTTTTTTGAGAACGGACAGGTTCTCTCGTAGAACTCAGATCCGCTTCTCAGAGTTGTTTTTTTCTCTCATGCTGCTGTTACTTTTCTCCCGTTATTATTTTTCTCTCCTATTACTATTGCTCTTCTTTTTACTGCTATTATTGTATTCCCATTATTACTTTTCTCTCGTTATTGGTATTCAGCAATTCCAGCCATCTACGCAACCAGTTGGTGTTCCAGCAAGGAGAAGGTGACCATCCTGGCCCATCAGTAGACACTCAGCCCCTATAGATCCTCAAAACAAATAGGCACTAGGTAGGAAGCCATGAAGAAACCATCAATAAGAAGCCATAAACTCATCTGCAAGATCTGAGAAATCATGTGGGACGAATGCAGCAAGCTGAAGGTGAAGTACCTGACCACCAGAACAGGCACCCAGTACCCGCTGAAGCAGAGCCGCTGAAGTCAGAGCAATTGAACGTGATTTTTCTCTGCAAATTTCTGCAACGGGCAAGAAGCGCACGTACGGCCTACAGGTAGAGAGCGTGTTCCCCAAGACGTGCAAAGAGAATAGATTATGCCTTGTAGAGAGCGTGCACTCTAGACTTGCAAAAGATTACGTCAATGTCTTCACTGTCCTTGTGTGATCCGTGGAAATGTACACAACTAAAGCTTCAAAGCTCGCGAAAATGCTCGCTTGACCTGCGCTTCTCTACGCGTCTTCCTCCCTCCCCAAAAACCTAAACTGCTAGCATGAAAAAATAGATTTTTCTCACAGAAACAAAGAAACTGATCTCCATGTCCGTCTCCTTTTCTCCTTGGTGGTTCTTTTGGTTCATCATCTTGGAAAATAATGCGTTGCGAAATTCAGTCTCCCGGAGTGCCTCTCCTACGCACAAAAGGGGTGCTTGGCATTCAAAGCTGCAACACAGAAATTGGCGACAAACAAACTCGTACGCTATCCAATACGAAGAGAAATAGAGACAGAAGGACTAAATCTGGCGGAAGCTAGCGTTGCAAAGGAACAAACCACTCTGGCAGCCATGTGCAAGTTTCACTATATTTAGCTACTGTCCGTAGCCACTGTCCGTTCGGATTAAAGGGAAGCTTCATTCGTCTTTTAATATATGTAATTGCAAGTTTTGCTTAGAGAATGTTTTCCATGGGGGTGTTACAAACCAAGTGGATAATACAAAGCTCCAATTCAATTTAGATGCATTTAATGTATGTAATACTCAAGTTCATAAAACAAAATACTCAATGAACATGCAATACCCCATTCTAGATAACCCTAAAATAATTTGGGCTCCATATCATATCTTCTAAAACTTAGAGAAATATTGCATAGCCATAACAAAACCTATAAGGAATGCAATACCTCATTAGGCTACACTATAACACCATGGGCTGAATTATTTTGGTGCAAGGTATTAAAGGGTATTTTTCATGCCCAAAAGGATTCACTAAACATGTAATACCCCTCTTAAGGTATACTAGAAATACATTGAGTTCCATAACATATATTTTGACATGTGGAGGGGTATTGTGTAACCTTATGAAAAAACCAATACCCTCACTAGTTGTATTTTATAATTAAACACCATGGGTCTACATTATTGGAGGGGTATTGTTCATGGCCAAAACTATTCAATACATTTGCAATACCCCTAACAGGGTACACCAAAAATACTTTGGGCTCCATAACATATCTTTTGAAACTTGTAGTGGTATTGCATAGCCTTACCAAAAGTTAAAAGCAAAGTAATACCCTATTTGAAACATTCAATAAACACCATGAGCTAAATTATTTCAATTTAAACTATCAAAAGATATTGCTTATGGTAAGGAATATTCAATGCACATGCAATGCCCTTATAAGGTATCCCACAAATCCTTTAGGCTTTATAACATATTTTTTGAAACTTGGAAAGGTATTACATAACCACACCAAAACGTACAAGGAAACCAATACCCTCATTAAAGTATTTTATGATTAAACGTCATGGGTGTACGCATGGGTCTACACAATACCCCTCTTAGGTTATCCTAAAAATACATTTAGTTCCATAACATATATTTTGAAACTTGGAGGGGTATTGCATTACCATACCAAAACATAAAAGGAAAACAATATTCACATCATATTGCGATAATATTATAAACCATGAAACAAAAAGACATATATATATATATATATATATATATCATGTTCAATATATCATGATGTACATATTGATTAAAGTAAATAAAGATATTGCAAAGTTGGTCACATTGATGGTAGAAGGTCACTTGAACAAAGTTATGAAGTTTAAATGCAATACATGTATCATATTGTGATAATCCATTAACCATGAAACATAAGAATATTTTTTTAATATTTGATTCCACGCCAATACATCATGAAATTCATGGTTTCAAAATTATTTGATCACCTTTCAATATGATTTAACATATATAAAAATGAACATAGAGTGAAATTGGTCACATTGATGGTACATGGATTTAGGGTTTATGTTAACCCAATTTTTTAGTTGTATATAATAACTGGTTAAACCAACTAGTAAAAGTAATATTATTTAAGGCTATTTTAGTTTTTGGTTAACATGTCTTAAATTAATTGGGTTGTTATGAAAACTAATAACCAATTTGTTACAATAATCGATTGATTGATAGAACAAGTTGATTTGAACTTGTGACCACCAACTTGTTATTTTAATTTTTAAATTTATATAGGCTAATGATTGTTTAAATTACAAACAACATTATGAGTTAGTATAATTTGGATTTAAAGATAGAGAAGAAGATCTTTCATTTTTTATAACTCTTGAAGAATTTTTGATTTATGAATCATGTTTATTCTGATTTTTTATAATAAACATTTTTCCTTTTCTGTTTCTAGAATGCAAGTTTTTAAAATGTTGTTTTTGATGAATAAGCAAGAAACCACAATGTTTCTTATGTTTTAATATTTAGATTTGGAACAACATGTTGATAATTACAATAAACCATAATTAAAAAATGGAAGAGAAAATGTGAAACAAAAAGAAACAAAAAACACCCTTCGCAATTTAATGTAAAATTGACTACTTAATGTTGAAAATTCATAGTTTTTCAAAATCAAAAAATTAAAGTTCATGCTTAACATTTTTTCAATGATGTACATTTTAAATTTTTTCCCTTTTGAAGTTTTAAACTTTTTTTTTAAAACATAAAGTTTATAATTTAAGAAGATTTTAATGTTTAATTTTTAAAAATCAAAGGGCATGGTGTTTTACTATTTTTAATGGTTCACATAATAATAATAATGATCTCTCCCATATATTAATCCTATGTCTAATTGAAATTTTATTTAAATTTTTTTGACATATAATAAATCTAGGCTAAATTAATTATATAACACATCAATAATATTTTATATTCCATAAATATATAACATAAGTCCTTATGTAAATTTTATTTTTATGATGTATAATATTGGCTTAAATATTGGTCTAAATATATTTTTATTTGTAACATATTGAGTAGCACATCACACAAAATTAATTATATTATGGAATTATATTGTTGGTTCATTTAAAATTTAATAACTTTTCATCTTATTTTGAATAAATAGTAAGATAATATAGATTAAAATGAAAAAAAATTATAATATTACTAAATATATATAAGGTTAAATTATGTAACAATTAACCTACTAGCTTATTACTTATGTTAAACTAGGTTGTCTAGTTTGGTTAGTGTTGACAATTTAGTTAATAAAACAACCTTGGCTATGAGCTTTTGTTGGAGCTGGCAATTCGTCTTATGTTTACACCTACATCCATATGGTGTGAAAAATGTTCATTTAAACAAATATCCAATGTGTTTTTTTAATGGTCATCTAATTTTCATCATTACTAGAATTCCTAAATTTTTTTACTAGAAATTTTGGTCTAAAAAGACCCATTTTGGACATGTGTAAAAAAAATCTCCTAATCATTTTGGACAAATCATTTTGAACATGTCCATTGTGACTGGGCCATGTACGTTTTGACTAAACCTAAGTTGGCATTTTTGACTAATCATTTTGACATATAACAACCAAATGATTTTTTGATTAATCAAACACCATTTTGATTAGGCAAATGCCCAAGGTAAATAGTGGCCACCTAAATTAAACTATGTGGCATCTAAACATTGGCCATTAGGCTATGCCATGTGGATAAAACCTAAACAACCTAGGTTAGATCTAAAATTAGATACCTACTCTTAAGGTCCCTATGTCTAAAAACCTACAACCTAAACTCCTAGGCCTAAGTTTGGGAGCCAATAACTAGTAACTAGGTATAGAAGCCTAAAGTAGGCCAGGGCAACCTAAGCTATGACCTTTACTAGGCTTAAATATACACCATTTAAATTAAACCTACAACTAAATGACCTAGGTAGGAAAATCCTATTTCATTTTGAATTTGACCTTTAAGGTTGAACCTTTTAATTGGCTCATCCCAAGTGGCCTTCCTTTTTAAAATGTCTTGGATGCTTATGCTGCATCATCATATTGCTCATCATTTGGAAAGGATGACAAACAATAAGGAACAAACTTTTGGGAGGGAGAAACATTTTCATGTCCACACAACATTATAACCTTTTAGTTAACACAACATTGTTTCTAAAATAATTATGCAAGATACAAAAATTTAAGTAAATAAATAAATAAAGAGGTAGGTAAATATGTATGTTAATTAAGTTAAAATAAATAATAATAATAATACTTAATATCTAGTTATTTAATTGTAATTAATAATTATAACCATATTATAAATCCTTGCAAATTTGACCTAATTCATTATATATTATCAACAATGTATTTGTAATAATTAACTATTTAATTACACATTCATTAGTGTGTTTTAGGTAAATAACTACTTAGCCAACTAGTAATTTATCATCGGTATATAAATGGCTTAACCTAACCTATATAACTAGGTTGCCTATAGGCAAAAATATAGGTAAATAGGTGGAATATATGTAGGGTATGTATAAATAAACACACCTATGTATAAACTAATTGTATTTAGGTTATTTAGCCACATATTTACATTACATAAGTTAAATAGGTGGTTAATTTAACCCATGAATAATGAATTATGGCAAAATTAATGATAGGTAAAATAATGTTTAGGCCAACCATAGCTTAAATTTAAAATGGTTTGCAACAAAAAGTCTTGATTTTCATTTAGGTTTTGTACCACAAAGTTCTTGTTGGTTGTTGCTTATGACATGATTTGTTGGAATAGATGTGGCAATGGTGCGAAAATCTCTAAATGTTCATAATCATCCTTCAACTCCTTCATCTCCGAAGCGAAGTACATAGTGAGTGCAAAAGAAGGTGGGTGGGAAGGGGGTTAGCAAGATGACGAAGGTAGGTGGTTAATAGGAAGAAGGGTGGTAGAAAGGCGGTAGGTGGGTTGCAGTAGGTAGGAACTTCTCAAAAGAAAATTGGGGTCAAGGGTGGGCCAAAAAACATTGATCCCAAATAATAATAATAATAATAATAAATAAATAAATAAATAAAAACTAAAAACTAAAATAGGGAAAAAGAAATATAGTCATAAAAAGAAATAAAAAGAAAAGATGAATTGATTAAGTAAACTAACTCGAAGGGGACATTTTCATCCCATCCATGAGATCCCATAACATGATTTTTTGGATGGTGCACTAGTGGGTGTTGGGTCATTCAAGCCAATTCATCAACTAACCCATTTCCTTGAGTTCACCCATTGGTCAAAATTTTCAAATCCAATTTCCCTATGTTCATTCATTAGCCCATTTCCTTAAACTCACCCATTGCACCATGTTCTAGGATTCATCCAATGTTGTGAAGTTCTTTGAATTTTTAAAGAATAACCCATTTTAGTTCTTTGAAATATCCCAAAATTAAACAACCATTAGCTTTAGTTTTTTCAAAAAAATGAAGATCAAACAACCACCGGTTTAATTATTTCTAAAACCTTTACAAATCAACAATTTTCATCAAAGAATTAGCAAAGAACCAATAATTCTCTATTTGGTTCTTTGACTTTTCCATATGTTTTGAGAACTAGAATTATGTTTATTTGGATATTTTGAGAACTTTTGGTTAGTGAGTATATACTCAGGCTGATAATTTATGGGTATCTGTTGTGTTAGCTCCTATCATGATGTGAACATCCTATTGATAGATGAATGTCTATACAAAATAATGTTAGTATTTCACATATGAAGATGAGTACTTTGCGTACCTCTTGAAAGATTGGGGCTCTATGGGTGAAGAAATGTTTATTATGCATAGGATAGGATAATGGGAGCTAATTGTTCAAAAATGTTGACCATGTTGCAATGCAAACATTTTTATAACAAGATGCATGTAGGTTTAAAGTGCAAGTAGAATGGGGTATAAGTGGGTTGAAAATAAAATGGAAATGGTTCATGAAGAAGTTTAATTCAATAAAACCAAAATATTCACATTTTTTAAACCATAATTTTCATCACTAACTTCTTACATAGGAGATGCATGAACATCACATATGAAATCATTGGTGATCAAAATGTTGATCTAACTACACATCGGTGGGATGGGAACTTTTAGTTTCATGTTCAAAATAGTTCCAATCCTTGTTCTAAATTCATCCTCTATGATTAATATATAATTATGATGAAAAATAAACAATAATTTTTTAAAAAGTTTCTATAAAGATCTTTGAAAAATATGCTTGAAATTTTTTAGAAGACATAATCGACAATTTAAAAAAAAAGGTTATCTAGTAAATATTTACAAAATTTTAATTGATCGAAATGTTTAAAAGGTTGATGATTTTCTAAAAGGATTTATTAAATAATATTTTAAAAAGTGTAAAAGTTACCACCCCTCAATTTTGTCAATGTAAGTTGTGGACTTATATTTTTAATCCATTTCCAACTTAATGTGTATCATGTTTTATTCAAGCAATAAAATCATCTAATAATTATTCATTACCTAGTCTATTTTTTGGTCAAGTTATTACAATTTTTTTCAAGTTGCGTATTTTTGTTATCATCAACATTAGCTTTTTAATTGCTTTCAAGTTATTAATCTTTGCATTATTCAACTTCTCATTGTTGATCTTCACCTCATTAACTAAAAAACCATCTTCAATTTCAAAAATTATCATAAACTAAACACCATTATTGCCATGTTCTTGGAATGGTTCTTCAACATCTTTAACTTAGTCATTAGTTTTTCACTATCATTCGCAAATGGTGTAAAGTTCAAAAATGCATTAAGGTTAAATGCAAGACCTTTAAATTCAAGAAAATTAAATGACAAGGTTGATGTTTAAGGTATAGATGCCCCATCAATCAAACTTTAACATCCTTCAAAACATTGTTTATTTCATGACCATTTGTGGCTTTCAAACATTCCAACATTTGATCACATTATAGTGTTGTTTTTTTTTTAACCCTCCTCATTTGAAGTTCTTATTTTAATTCCTTCAAAGTGTCACACAAATGGTCTTTCAAAATTTCTTCTACAAAAATTAAATCAAGGTAAACCATTTGATAGCTTGCGTAAACTTGCTTCCAAATAACAACAAGTTGAGACACTTGCTTCTTACCCATGTTGTAGTTTACAAAATGCAAGTTATAGGAAGTTGCCATGGTGTTAAACTAGATAGACTCCGCAATTTGTTTTAGTACATTCTATCTTTGAAAGGTCTTGGTTGTGTGCAAAATAATAAACTTAAATTGTTATGTCTATAACATATTTGTTTCCAACTTTGTGCTTGGTTGGATTAAGGATTAAATCAATCATTAAATGTTAAACCATAATAATGTACAATCATTGAAAATCAAACCAAGAATCACTAGATTTTAATAATTGAATTCATAAAAAAAATGCAAGAAGACAATCAAAAGGGTCTAAAGACCTCTGTGAAAGCTACAATAGGTATGCTTTAGTTTAAAATACTCCATCAAAATTGTAAAAGATGGATTCACAAAAAAATAATTAAGAAGATCATAAAGAAGGTGTACAAACCTTAATGAAGGTTAAGTTGGGTCTATTTTAATTTTAAATGTAGGTTTAAAATTGTAAATTCAATGGATTCCAAAAAGGAAAAAACAAAAAGACTATGATAAAGAGGGTTTGAAGACTTTAATGAAGGCTAAGGTAGGTATGTTTCAATTTGAAATACACCATAAGATTTGTAAGACATGGATTCATAAAAAAATAAAACAAGAAAACCATCAAGAACATTGCAACCTTTAATGAAGGTTGGGGTAGACATGTTTCAATCTAAAATACAATTTTGGAGTTGTAAGAAATGAATTCACAAGAAAATAAAACAACAAAACCATCGAAAGCGATTATGGATTTGAAACAAGGTTAAAATAGATTTGTATTCATACTTGAATACATTATGAAGGTTGTACAAGTTGGATTACAAGAAAAACAATCAATAGGGCCTTCAAAACCACATCTAGACTTTTATGAAGGTTAAGTTAAATTTGATTAATCATGAAATGCACCATTAGGGTTGTAGGAAATGAATTCATAAGAAAAAAGAAAGAAAAAACATTGTGAAAAGGAATTATAAACCTTAAATAAAAGTGATGTCCATGATATGAACATTTTTGCAACTATGATTAAATTTTAGTCTTGTCACACAACTTAATCATGTTTATGATTATTTGAGTAATCATGTCATGATGTTCACAACTACATGATTAAGGAATGTGGTTTGACTTCAAAACCATGTTTGACCAAGTAACAAAATGTATTGAATTTATGAAAAAACTTGGAAACTTTGATATGGAAAGAATTTATCAGTTAAATGCATGCATTTATGAACAATTTGTTCATTATTATCATTAGGGAAAAATATTATATATAATTTTAATTCCAAAGGTAGTGTTTGAAAATTTTAATTAATTAGATAATTTATCATCATCAACCAATGGTGAATGTTTTTGAATATTGCAATTTTAAACATGAACAAAAAAAATCATGCTCTTATTATTTTTTTCTTTTTTAAATTGATATTAAAATAAATTCACGTAAGTTTTCCCCTAATCAACTTTTGTTTAACCTCGGTTAACCTAAGTTTAGATTAGGTTTATCCTAGGTTAAACTTAAATTTAACATAAATTTAGCCTTTAAAATTAACCTAAGTTAGCCTAGGTTTATCTTTTAAGTTTAACCTTTAGGTTTAGTTTATGTTTAGCCTTTAACTAGGCTTAAATTAAATAGGTTTGATTGTGTTTAACTAAATTTATCCTAGGTTTAGCCTTTAAATTTGGCTTTTCAGTTTAACCTAAATTTAACTTAGGTTTAATTTTTAAACTTGGTTTGAATTTGGTCTAGTTTTAGCTTTTAAATTTAGCTTTTAGGCTTTGCCTAGGTTTAGTTTTTAAATTTAACATAGGTTTAGTGCTTAAAATTAGTCTTTAAATTTAGCTTTTAGAATTATCCTAGATTTAGCTTTTGGGTTTCACTTAGGTTTAACTTTTTAAAAAATTTAGCCTTTAAATTTAACTTAGGTTTAATCTTTAAATTTAATCTATAGATGTGACCTAAGTTTAGGTTCGATTTAACCCCTAAATTTACTCTTTAAGTTTAACTTAGGTTTAATTTTGATTTAAACTTGAAGTTTAATGTGTAGATTATTTTTTAAATTTAGTTTAGGTTTAACCTTTAAGTTTAGCTTTCAAATTTAGCCTTTAAATTCAATCTATAAATATAATTCTAGTTCATCTTTTAAATTTAACCTTTGCATTTAACCATTAAATTTATCCTTTTAGTTTAGCCTTGATTTAAACTCTAAATTTAATTTTTAGGTTTAACCTAGGTTTGAGTTTTAAAATTTGTTAAATTTAACATTTAAATTTAACCCTAAATAACCCTAAATTCTTTTAAATCAACTTGCAATAACCTAAGAAAACTGAACTTAACATAAAAAAAACTTTAAGAGGATCAAGATCTCACCTAAATTGGTCCTCAAAGAAATTTCATCCCAATTTTGGATTTGCTTTGCCTACACACTAATACCCAATTTTCGTGACTAGATGAAACATGGAATTAGATGGTCAACCTCAAGTCCAAAGATGATGTGACCTTAAGATAAAGTTATTAATAGCCCAAAACAAAAATTTAAAAAATGTGATGTTTGGTAAAAGAAAATATACCACTAACAAAATAAAATTAGCATGCAATAACACCAAATAAGAAAAAAGGAATTGAAAACAAAGATTTGACATGCAAGGTAGAGTATAATGTTTATGAAAAAACTTCAAATCTTCCCACAAAATGCATGTTATTAAATTACACATTTGCAACCTCACTCATCCATGTGCTACTAGGACATAAGTAAATGTTAGGTGGGTACCCAAATTGTAGGGTAGGAATAGGAGGTTCTGGGTCTAGGTACTTGGATCCTACATGGAATTGGGCCCAATTTCCAAAACCAAGAATGGAACCAATCCCATAATTCCACATGGTGTTCGTTCTAAAACCAAACTAAACGGCCACAAATGTTTAGGGTTTAGACCACGGGCTATGTTGATTGTTTAAACCCTAAACATTTGTGGCCGCTTGTTAGAGCTTTTGTTCTTTTTTGTTTGCTTTCCTCGCTAGTTGACTTTCTCTCATGATACACCATCATCAATCAATTTTCTTTTCTAATGCACCATCACTGTCAATGTAGAGAGCCATTTGTAGTCATAAACATTTTGTTTTCAATGTTACTTGAAGGTGTGCATTGTGCATTGGGTGTGCTTCAACAATGGGCATTAAATATTTGTGCTCAAGAATTGAGAAGCGACATTCACATTCAAGTTCTAACTAATGGACCTCCTATTGGCAAAAGGGAAATACTTCCTTTACTTTAATAACTTGCAATGCACTGAAACAATAGTTTCTTGAAAGATTTTGTGTGCAACAATTATATAGTTGTTTTTAATTATGGTGTGTACAAATGTTGCAAAAGTTCATCAAACAATGACTTTGATTGTGTTTAATAAGTTAAAAGTTTGAAAATTTCTCTAGAGCTTGCGTGGACAAAATCTTAAGGGCACCCATGACACCATCTTTTCAATTTCTCATCAATTCATTAAGGTTTCATGAGACGTGCAATTGTTCAAGCACATTATAGGACAACCATCATAGGGGAGCTCAAGGAGGATCTGTTCAAGGCCAACTTAATTTTGGTACTTTTAAGGGGTTAGATTTTTGTACCCAACCTTTCATTATTTTCTTGTTGTAAGTTTCTTGGGTTTCTATTCGAGAGAGGTTCCAAATTTGTCTTGTTTCGAAGAGCGCAGTTGTAATCAAATTAACTATGTCATTCCTGAATTTGCAAGGTTAAATCCAACGTTGATTTAAGTTTTGCAATTTGGACCTTCATATATGTCTTGTTTCCAATAGTTTGCATCTTTGGTCTACTATTATAGAGTTTGGTTTGAGTTCGCATTAGAGAATTAGGGTTATAATTTGGAGTTTCATGTTTGTCTTATTTCAAACAACCCATTTTGCAACTTCAATCTACCATCCCATAGTTTGCAAAGCTCCCATGAGATATTTAGGGTTGCAATCTTGGAATTTCATATCTATCTTATTCCAAATGTGCATTTGCAACTTGAACATATCAATCTAGATTTTAAAAGGTTTCCAACATTGTTTTAAGGTTTGCAAATTGGAGTATCATATTTATTTTGTTTCCAAAGGTGCATTTCCAACTTGAGTTTGCCATTCCAAAGTTGTCAAATTTCCATTCCAAGTTTAAGGTTTGCAAATTAAAGTTTTCATATTTATCTTATCCAAGATAGTCTATATGCCACTTGAATTTTCATTTTAGAGTTTGCAAGGTTCTCAAATGGGAAGCTTTGAAATTTAGGGTTTGCAATTTGGAGTTTGCAAATTTGCATTGTTTCCAAAAGTATCATCTTGTTTCTATTCCAAGTTTAGGGTTTGCAAATTTGAGTTTACATATTTTCCTTGTTTCCAACATCTATTAACCATTTGAATTTTTCATTCCAAATTTTATAAGTTTCCATATATGTCTTATTTCCAAAAGTTTATCTACCACTTGAATCTGATAGTCCAAAATGTGTCAAGTTTCCACTTCAAGTTCAGGGTTTGCAAATCAAAGAGTTCCCATATTTGTTTTCTTTCCAAAACAACATCTACCACTTAAGTCAAACAATCTTGGGTATCTCAAGTTTCCA
>Ga0116230_10004824_pt1 | contig 13214 bp, 9 predicted proteins | sample S1TSphfallax_3_FD_88678 | JGI IMG/M metagenome (GOLD analysis project Ga0116230, IMG submission 88678) | Host-associated microbial communities from peat moss isolated from Minnesota, USA - S1T2_Fd - Sphagnum fallax MG | ecosystem: Host-associated > Plants > Peat moss > Unclassified | place: USA...
CTTGAGACCTGAAACGAAAAGGTATGGGTTTCAGGACCTGGACGGACAGACACCAGACAGACAGACACCAAAACCGTCCCCAAAACGTGTGAAGTAAATGAAAAGATAAGTAAAAGACGGACACACACACACACACACACCATGTTGTAATTATATAATAGATATTGGTTTTGAATGCCTTTACCTCTACCCACTTGGTTGCATAATCTATAGCTATTAAAATATATTTGTTTCCTGTTGGTTTTCATGTTGGTTTAATCACACCCATAAAGTTTAAACCCCACTTCATAAAAGGTTCCTCTAGAAATGTAGTTACCAATTTGGCCAAACTTTTTGTTCTTAATCCTCCAATTTTCTTACATTTGTCATAACTTCTACAAAATTCACAAGTGTCTTTGAATAGAATTGGCCACTAATAATTTGCATCCAAAATTTTCTTTGCAATAATATATGTAGCAAAATGTCTTCATGTAGTTTTGTAATAACAACATGTGTTTATGAAGTGTTCAAACATCTACGCATTTTATTGTCTTGTCCCACTTTGTACATTTTCCCTTTTTTTAGAATAAAAGGTTCTGCTTGCCTTTTTGGCTAGCTTTTATTTTTGAACTAAAATCAAAGTTTTTGGCATTTGACATGTCTTCAAATAACTCCTTACTTCTTACATCCACATAGGTGTATAGAAAATAATGATGAATCTATAGTCTAATATGGGACTCCTAATGGTTTTGAGCTACAGAACATACAATTGACTTAACATGGCAGAAAGGGCAAAATTGAAAAGTTACATAAATATGCAAGGAAAATAATGAATGTAATAACAATAATGAAATTAGAGCATTGGAAATGATGCAAATTTATGTCAAAACCTATTTCTTAGAACAATACACTATTGTCGATCAATCCATTTCCTCGATAATCCCAATAATTGAATTGCAATCATAGATTCATGTTTGGAAATAGGAACAATCCAGGGAGAAGAAATTATGATATCCTTGCCTAGAAGAATTCAACACATTGATCCCAATTCAATAAGAAAATAGATGGTGGTGTGCATCTAGAATTAATGGATGTAATCTTTGACGAAATTTCAAATTATTAAACCTTTTATACATACCAAACAATGGCCACTATAAACCATTGCCCCAAGCCAGAACCACGATCCAATGGAATCATATAATCCCATTGGTGAATGCATAAGAATGGTCCCAAGGTATTTAGACATAGTCCAATACAATTTTGATTCAAATTAACATATAGCATAATTAAACATGCCATTTCTAATCTAAAATCACCCACCACCACCTCAAAACACACATTGAAGCAATGCATCCCATATTGTGTGTCCAAATCCTTGTTTTTACTAAGGCAAAACCCTCGTGTTAACATCTTGACATATCACCCCAAAAAAAAAATTCAGTTTCACACTTGGTCACTATTGCATGTTTTAGTATTCTAGGAAAGACAATTGACAATGTGGTTATTTTTCACCATCATTCTACATGGTCTACTACAACTTCTAAAAATTGGTTTGGAGTTCAAATTAAGGTTAGTCTTCTATAAGTAATCCTAAACCCTAACTTTGGCTATTTTCCTATAATTAACATCTCATATCTATATTTGAAATACTTTATTAATTGAGATGGAATTGGCATCCAGAAATTACCCTAGCATGGCTACATCCATAATATTCACCACTGTGCAAGGCAAGATGAATATTGGCACATGGGATGAATATGGGTACTCCTTATTTCACCCTAGGTGCATTGATGAAAGGGAAGTGGTAGATATTGAAGCAATAGGGTTGCCCAAGGTGTAGACTATGGGAGACTATATATAGTTTCATTTTCTTTTTAATCCCCATTTCTTAATCATGATACTAATTAGAGAATTTTGATTACTATTGTCATGATGGTGATTGAAACTTTTATGTTTGGATTTTCTTGATTCTTCATTACCAAAAGAAAACTTAGCAAAAAAATAAGCTATTGGCATGAGGCATAATGAAGTCAAAATGTGTCGAGTCCTCTTAGGTCACATGGTGGTTCCATCAAGCTACTGCAAAGGAAAGGAAATTCCACCATGGCACAATATTCCAAAGTTCCTTCAAGCTTGTGGACCAATTCCTTCAAGCTATTATTGTGATGAATGTTCTAACCAAAACTCACTATGTAATCAAGTGGCATAGAAGTGAGAACTCGAGTTCTCATGAATATTAAACTCTATTCAGTTTTTGTTGGGATCGACAATGAAATGTATTCAACATATAACTTGGGAATTGGTGGTGTATGTAGGCCTTTGAAGAAAACATGATAAGAAGCATGACAACAATCTTGGTGCAACCGAACAACTTTGAATTTCCATCATCTTTTCTCCAAAGGATGAATGACACAATGTTGTGGTGTGTGGGAATATAGATAGCCTCTCTTTTAAATATTCTTTCTTTTGCTTCAAATAATTGTTGTTACTTTGTGGAGGTGAAATTGAATAACCTTTATCACCAATATCACTTGTGGGTTGAATTGATTGACTTTGAAAAATCAGATCATGATTTCTAGTAAGATTTGAAACAAATGTCAATTCTAGATTTGGATTGATTGAATCATAATAGTTCATTGATGTTGATTATAGTGAAGTTGCAAGTCTTAGCCTTAAAATAGAAAAGGTCACCTCACAATTTAAAGAATGATAAAATACAAAAATATGATTGCAAACTACACATAGATTATGGAGCACATAAAAGATTGCAAAAGATTAATGCAGAAAGCCATTATAATCTAAAAATATGCATTTTTTCCCATCCTAGACAATGACTTTATGTTGTAGGTCTTCTGCTTTTTGGTGGTCACAGCATTATGCGTTTTTATTGTTTTATTTCATCTCTACGACCTCCATTTCTTTTGTTAATGTGGAAAAACCATATTATAACGACAAAGTTCAAAATAACCTCCAACGTATTTAATTGCCAAGCTGCGGGTAGTTCATAAAAGTTATACTAAATAGATTCAGTGTGTAGCATGTTACGCCTTTTTGTAAAGTATTTTAGCCTAATTTAATTACTTTATTTTTATAGAATATAGGCTCAGGAGGACTCGAACCTACAATATCATCGTTATGAGTGGTGTGTTTGAACCAATTAAACTATAAGCCCTTCATTTGATATGCTAGTAAGCATATCAAATCAAGTAAAACTTGTTGCTTTCATAAACTATAGGAGGCTAGAAATCAAACGAAAAGGGGGCCTAGAAGAGCTAGAGAGTAAACAAAAATATATATACTTTTACTCACATATCGTTTCCAAGCTTCCACCTAGGTGTCCATGATACTATAAATAATTTTATATATATATATATATATGCTTGTTAATCTTGAATCAACTTTTGTTTGAGGCAAAATCTATGCATACTGAAATCTATGCATATTGACACTAATTTCCTAAGGAAATATTAATGTTGTGGTGGTAGCGAGAAGAATGGAAAAAACGATACAAACACAACAATTGTAGACCTTACAAAGATGTAAAACATTTTAGGATACAAATAAACTTACAAATTCATTTCCTTTATATATTTTTTTGAATAAATAATTTAATAGGTTTCTATAAAGTCCAATGTCCACTAAAATTTAGAAGTCCATTTCACTTGAATATCAATTTGGTGATATTAAATTACATACATGATATCACAATATAAAGGTTGGTTAACAAGTTTAGTGTCCATTGAGCTGACTAAATTATCAACATGCATTAAGTAAACTTACCCCCTTGCGAGGAATTCTTGCACACCTTTCCACATGAAAATATGCACCCACAAAATTCATTTGGGGGGGACTACTATGTAGTTGTATTTTAACAAGTTAAGGTGGTTTAATAGAATGTAATGAATTTCACTAAAGAATATAATGCATCGTGTCCACTTGGAGGATACTAAGACATTTTGGAATAATTAAAACTCACCATGATGAAATGTGAAGAAGCATTGTGTTGATGTTTAATCAATGTTCATGCTTGATAATTGACCCCTTTCATTCCACTCCTCATAATATTTTCATATAATTTCCTAATCTAGCATGCATAAGTATGTTGGAAAGTTAATCTTTAAGGAAATAATGCTACGAAATCTTATATTTTTTATGTGTGAAATCAAAAGTTATGCCTCAAAACAAAAAGTAATTTCGACCATATTTGAAAAAAAAAAACGTCTTCAACCCCTCTACTTTTGGCAAATGTAATTCCCTTACAATAACCCCAATGAAGTTGTTGCAACACTAGCCTTGGGCTTGCGACCAAGGAAAAAGGGTCTCAAAGGTGTGGGCCAAGAAGAGTGTGAGAAGGAAGACTCACATTCCCAAGTGAGCTCTCCTTTTGGGAATTGGAATCCTGATGGACTCCCGAACCTTCAGAGAGCGATTGTAGAGGTCAAAAAACCTCGCATTGAAGAGTTCTTTATATTATTGGAAATCTATTGAAGCGTAGATGTCTAAAATGGGCTCGCATGACCCATTTGGACATTTGCAACATAAGTTATGGCAAAAAGAAAGGTCGAGAGTCAAACTAGCAATTTGATTCCCGATCACAAAAAGACAGGAATTGATCCGACTTCCGTGCATGCAAATGGAGTGCAATACACCGTTGGAAATCTCTCAACGAAAGCTACAACTTTGCTTTAGACCTCATCCCAATCGGAGGTCTAAGCAAGAAGTTATGGCCCCACAAAATTGAAAGAGTCTAACTTTAATAGTTTCGAGATTCTCCTTTGGGAGCCCCGAGACAAAAAAGGCCATTTGGATGGGGGCCTCATAAATACATGTAGAGAATACTATATGGGGGAAGGTGGTGGCTTCCCCCTTACTCTGCACCTTTCCATGGGGCCTACATCCAAATGACTTTTCTTTCCTGGGACTCTCGAGTGGGAGTCCCGAAATCGCGCCAGTCGAGACTCCCGCAACTTTGGAACCCCATAACTTTGCGAGCAGACCTTGAATCGAAGTGTGGTCTCAAGCAAAGTTATATCTCTCATTGAGAGATTTCCAATAATATATCGCACGTTATCTATAGTTGAGTAAATTGGGTCGATTCCCGACTTTTTTTAATGGTCCCTTATTTTGGCCATAACTTGTGTTTCAGATGTCCAAATGAGCCATAAGAGCCCATTTTAGACATTTAAGTTTCAAGAGCTTTCCAATGATATAAAAAACGCCATAAGCTATTGAGTTTTGACCCCTCAAATTGCTCTCTGAAGTTTCGGGAGTCCACCGAGACTCCATTTCTCAAAATGGGAGTTGCCTTGGGAGTGTGAGGGTTCACTCCCTCACACTTTCTTACACTCTCGGGAGTATGTGATGTGACTCCCAAGCTTCCTCTTGTCCCGTAACCTTGTAACCCCTTTGCCTTGATCGCAAGCCCAAGGTTAGGGTTGCAACAAAGACTCAAAAATGAGTCGAGGCACCCTCCCTAGCTCACAACACTTTGAGGGGTAAAGGGGTGTGTTGGAGCTCCAGGATGGGACTAGGAAGAGTTAATAAGCTTCACGCACTCACACGGGCTTGCACACAACCCACACAAAATGGTTAGTGCACAGTTATAGCACCTTTGGTGTTAGGACGAGCCACGGGCAACACGGACACACAAGACTCACCACGGCCCGGACTTGGGGGAAGCCACCACCTTCCCCCTTATAGTATACTCTCCACCTCTCCACGGGGCCTACATCCAAATGGATTTTCTCTCTCGGGACTCTTGAGTGGGAGTCTCAAAATCGCGCCAGTCGGGACTCCCACGACTTTGGAGCCCCATAACTTTACGACCAAACCTCGAATCGAGGTGCAGTCTCAAGCAAAGTTGTAGTTCTCATTGAAAGATTTCCAACAGTATGTTGCACGTTGTCTGAAACTAAGTAAATCGGGTTGATTCCTGACGTTTTTTGGTCGGGAGTCAAATTGGCAGTTTGACTCCCGCCCCTTCTTTTGGCCATAACTTGTGTTTCAGATGTCCAAATGAGCAATGAAAGCCCATTTTAGACATCTAAGTTTCAAGAGCTTTTCAATGATATAGAGAACGCCACAAGTTATTGAGTTTTGACACCTCAAATTGCTCTTTGAAGTTTCAGGAATCCAGTGGGACTCCATCTCTCAAAGTGAAAGTTGCCTTGGGAGTGTGAGGGTTCACTCCCTCACACTTTCTTACATTCTGGGGAGTATGTGATGTGACTCCCAGGCTTTCTCTTGGCCTGCACCCTTGCAACCCCTTGGCCTTGGTCGTGAGCCCAAAGCTAGGGTTGTGACATAAACATCATGGAGTTCCCATTTGACTAAATCAACTCAATGGTAATAGTAGCATTTCCATGTATCATTTATTCTTACAATATCCCCTAGTTATTTCTTACTATATATTAATTAATTATGTAGTACATAGTAAATTAAAATTAGAATTTTCCATTATAAGAATTCCCATGTACTTTTATATCCATTGTCAAAATTAGGGTTTCATGAATCCATTGGAACTAGGATGTTTGGGTTTTCATAAAGCTTCGTCATCACTACCACACATTATGCCTACCCTAATTTCTTAAATAAAGGTTTCGACCCCCTTTGAATGTAAGTACAAAATAATTATAACTACGCCTTTGGTTTTTTATGATGTAGGTGAAGATTTAATCATGGCAGATGATGTTGTTATGCCTTCAAATCCTCTAATTGCATCAATAGAAGTAAAAGAGCCTGAAGAAGCACGAATTGACATGAATGTTTTCCCAACGGTCATGCGAAGAAGAACCATCCAGAAAAGTGGTGTGCATTCGAGTCAATTGTTTAGCATGGGATCATCGATTATCTCCTAACCCACATGCTTTCGTAAATCTACTTAGAATTTCTTCTTGCTCGTGGAACCATGCCAAAAAGGTTTGAAAAGTGTTAATGTGAAGATGACGATGTTTGTCTTCATTGTCAAACTTGGGTTCTCGGTGATGACCATTACTATTAGTTGCAAGGCCCAATCAGCCCCCTTTCCATGGAGCATCGAGCCAAATACCAAGTTCACACCATTCGTCACATTCTAGATTTTTTGCACTTGTGATTTATCCTCTCTAAGTCGTTTGTTGAGTTGTAATTCACTTGAGGCTACTCAGGTGGAAATGCTAGTATCTAAATTCAATTTTGGTTTTATTTAGGAGCTTGATAAAAGTGAAGATTAAATAAAGATGTATTAGGACTACATCCTATAAATCTTACAAGTACATCATTAGTGCATGGAGATTATTCTATAAAACTAATTTAATATTTTCATGGTGAATGTTAATGTTAATTATGGGCTTGTATTCCCAATATATCAATAAAACCACATCTAATTTTACATCATTTTTCACCTATTTACAACATAAAAAAGATAATGCACTCTAGAAGGTTTACTAGGTTCTAAAATTAATTAAACACTACATCAATTTAAATAAGAAAGTTTTTTACACTTGGAAAATATCCAAAGGTTAATTCAACTATTAATGATTATTACTTGGAAGTTTATAAGGATTCAAATCATTATTACTAAGGAAAATAATGGAACTAAAACTTAACTTGCTAAATTGTAATCCATGGTTCACACCCCCAAAAACATTGTTTAACCAATCAGTTAAAAAATAATATTCATGGGGCTTCATTTAATAACATCATAAAGTATACATGTAAATGAGCCCATATTGAATTGAATTTCTAAATTTATTCCTTATAATTTTTTCTTACAATGGGCAACGACGATATAAACACAACAATTACAAACCTTATAAACATGTATAACACTTTAGATCATAAATGAACTTACAAATTCATTTCCTTTATATATGTTTTTGAATAAACAATTTAATAGGTCTTTATAAGGTCTGATGTCCACTAAAATTTTAGAAATCCATTTCACTTGAACATCAATTTGGTGAGGTTAGATTACATGCATGATGTCATAAGATAAGAGTTAGTTAATGACCAGTGAACCAACCATATTGTCAGCAAGCACTAGGTAAAACCTATCCCCTGTAAAGATTATCTAACTAGTCAGCTAAAAAACAATGTTTATGAGGCTTCATCTAATAACGCTAGAAATTATACATGTAAGTGAACTCATATTGAATGAATTTCTAATTATTCATTGTAATTTTTTAAATAATAAACATTATAATAAACCAATAAATATAATAACATAATTCTAAAATTAGAAACAAACTAAGAAGTACATTTACATGGCATTTACAACATTTACAATTATTTAAAAAGACTAAGCAAAAAGGCATTTACATGATAAATTGAAGAACTTGACAATTTTCCAAAAGAACATAAAAGAAAGGGAAGAAAAGATAAGACCATGTCCTCTTTCACAACTTATTCTAGTTTAAGAGACACATTTCCATCACATTCACCCATGAACTTAGCATTAGGTGATGCTGAATATGGTTCTTTCGTCGCACTTGGTTATTACATAAAAGAAATGAAAATAAAATATTATTTAAAGCATGAGGATTCCATGGAAGTACAACTTGTAGAACTCGTTCATGCGTCAACCAAAAAGATGAGGGATATGAAGTGGTCCTATGGGAAAAGAATTCAACAACTTTCCTTAGAGTTGAAACATTTGAACAACATAATATTGTATGAGCAAAAGCACACTGAACACCATATTGATCCCCTTGAATTTGAAGCACATAAACAGGAATGGGAATAGAAAGACAATATTAACTTATAAACCTCAAATAATCCCAAAAAAACAAGAATGTACTATACAAATTATCATAGGACAAATCATAATGTTGAAACATGTAGAGTCAAAAGAAAAAAGGACCCTATTCTCATAGTCTCTAGGGCTACTACTCAACAAATTAAAATATAGAAGCTTGTGAGGTATTCTTGTCACATTTGTGGTGACATTGCGACATAAGATCATAGATTGTCCCAAGTACAATGATATGTAGAATATGTTTAAGAACAAAGGAATGAAACCAACATATAAACAAGTTGTGGTAGAACTCAAGGTTTCAAATCGTTCAATCCATATGGTGGATGTGAATATGGCCATCACTAGGAGCAAGGTTACTGAAGAACAAATGTTTAAGGATAGAAAACCAATAAAAAAAAAGTCTATGACTGAATGCAAAGAAGAATAAAAACTATAACAATCTTTTGTCAACACTATACATGAGATGCATTAGAAGACCCACCACAAAATTTGATTCCAAAAGAAAAAGCATAATGGAATACAAGTTGGGTGAGATTGCCAGAATCCTAGGTGTCCACAAAACCAATTGTATCACAAAGTTTGTTCATTATTCCTATCAACAAAGTTATGTCTATGGACCAAATATTTTGAAATAACAATAAATAGATGTCAGAGATTACCTATACTTTGAGGTTAGGTTAATTATCAAAAATAACACCAGATCTTAAAAAGTATATGTGGTAGAAATTAAGGCCAAAAAAACCTAATATAACTACTAAACAAATATCAGAGCTTAACATAACCATAGTCATTGAAACACATTTTGAACTAGACACAATAATTATAGATGACGCACCCCCAAGTTCCTTGATGGACTCAATTGTGAATCCAAAAATGAAGACAATGGAAGGAGAAGGGGTCGGGGCACGCTCCTTGGCTCGTAGCACTTCAAGGGTAGAGGGCGTGCTAGAATTCCGAGATGGGACTAGAAAGATTGACAAGCACTTCATTTACTCACACAGACCTACATAAACTAAACAGGTTGGTTAGTGCGTAGTTGTAGCACTTTGGTGCACGAATGAGCCATGAGCAAACATGGATTCACGAGATTCACCATGACCCAAACTTGGGGGGAAACCGCCACCTTCCCCCTTATAGTATACTCTGTGCTTGGCCGCAGGGGCCAACACCCAAATGACATTTTTCTATCAGGACTCCCAAGTGGGAGTTTCGAAATTCCCAAAGTTGGGACTCTTGCAACTTTGGGGGCCCATAACATTGTGTGCAAACCTCCAATTAAAGTGAGGTTTAAAGAAAATGTAGCCCTCATCGAGGGCTTTCCAATGGTATGTGACACACGACTTGCACGCAAGGAAAATGGGGTGATTACTAACTTTTAGTGGTCGGGAGTCAAATTGACAATTTGATTCCTTACCCTTCTTTTGGCCATAACTTGTGTTTTAAGTATCCAAATGGGTCATGCAAGCCCACTTTAGACATCTATGTTTCAAGAACTTTCCAATGATATAAGAAACTTCTCAATTTAATTGGTTTTCACCCCTTAAATTGCTCTATGAATATTCCAGAGTCCATCAAGACTTTAACTCCCAAAGTGGGACCTCACTTGAGAGTGTGGGGGTTCACTCCCTCACATTCCCCCACACTCCCATGAGCATGAAATGTGACTCTCGAGTTTCATTCTTGGCCTGCACCTTTGCAAGCCCTTGCCTTGGTCGCAAGCCCAAGGCTAAGGTTGCAATAATAGAAGTAAATAACCAAATGGTAGTTATCTAGGTACAAGTTGGCAAGAACATTATTGAGGATGTTTTGATAGATGGAAGAGCAAGTGTGAACATTATAACAAAAACCTTAGAACAAAGGTAGGTTTACCCAAACCAAAACTAGTTCCATACCACATCAGAATGGCAAATCAAAATATGACCATACCTTTAGAAATCATAAAAAATTGAAGATTCACATACATGGTATTCCATATATAACCACATTTACTATTTTGAAAAATAATGTGGTAGATTCTAATTATTCTTTGTTGTTAGGAAGACCTTAGCTCAAAGATGTAAAGGTTACACATAATTGGGGTAACAATGTCATTACTATTCAAGGTAATAGAACAGTTGAAACTATATTAGTTAACAAGAAATTGGGAGCATAACCAAAAGCCCCCAAGTACTTGTTTGTTATGACTTGATGGAAAGGTGAACATATGAAAAGGAAGATGTGATCTTTGAGACAAAACCATAATTGTTTTCAATTAGCACAATTATTCTCTCAGAAGAAATGGTTTCGTTGTTAAGTGTTGGAATGTCAGAAATCAAAAGCATTAAGGAATCTTATCTAAAGCAAGGGACATCATATCAAATAATTGCAAAAGTCATGCTTTCAACAGTGAATTCAAAAAACTTTTGTGTCAAACCAAAGGTTTCATTAGAAGATTAGGTTTATCCAAAAACCTATTGCCATAATAGTCAAGATGATATTCAAGTGGATGAATCACCAACAAGAATACATGAACAAAATCTTTAGATAATAGGTTGGACTTTGATTAAAGAACAACTTATTAAGCTAAAACTTGGCACATAAGCAAATTCACAATACGTCAAGGTTAATTCATAATTAATAAAGGATAAGACTAAGGAACTTCAAATGCTACTTAAGGAATTCAAGGATGTGTTCGCCTAGACTTACAAAGATTTGAAATACATACTTCTAAAATTGGCTCAACATAGAATTGATTTAGATACCTCAATTCCACTAGCACATCAAGTAAGGTATATTTTGAACCCTAATTAAGATGCAGTTGCTAAACATGACATTAACAAAATGTTAACAGTTGGATTTATTCAACCAATAAAGGACGTTACATGGTTATCACCCATAGCGATAGTGCCTAAGAATAATGGCAAATTGAAAATTTGTGTGGATTTTAAAAAGCTCAATAAGGCAACCAAAAAAATCCTTATCCTTTACCATTTTTTGATGACGTAGTGAACACTATAGCAAGGTATGAAGCCTATTCATTTCTAGATGAATATTCAAAATACCATCAGATTTTTATAACCCTTGAAAATAGATACAAAATAACTTTTATGACAAATTGGGGAGCTTTTGTTTAGATGGTGATGCCATTTGGTGTCAAAAATGGGTCATCAAATTTCCAGATAGTAGTTAGTAGAGCCTTCAAAAAGTACTTGGTGTTCATGAAAATATCTTTGGATGACTTCACAATTTATAGTGACATGGAGAGTCATTTGATGAAGCTCAAACTTTGCTTTTAGAAGTGCAGAGAATATAGAATTAATTTTAACCCAAAGAAATGTGCCTTTATTGTTGTAACCTTAGCCTTGGGCTCGCAACCAAGTTAAGGGCTTGCAAGGTTGCGAGCCAAGAAGGAAGCCCGGGAGTCACGCTGCATGTTCCTAGGAGTGTAGGAGAATGTGAGGGAATGAACCCTCACACTCCCAAAGGAGTTTCCACTTTGGGAGTTGGAATCCCGATGGACTTCCGAATCTTTAGAAGGCAATTGCAGGTGTCAAAACTCAATGGATTGAGGAGTTCCTTATATCATTGTAAATGTATTGAAAAGTAGATGTCTAAAATGTGCTCATATGACCCATTTGGATATCTAAAACAAAAGTTATGGCCAAAAGAAGAGTCAGGAGTCAAATTGGCAATTTGACTTTCGACCACTAAAAGTTAGGAATTGACCCAATTTCCTTGCATGTAGGTGGCGTGCGACATACCTTCAGAAAGATCTTGACGAGGGCTACAACTTTGCTTTAAACCTCATCTCAATCATAGGTATGCACACAAAGTTATGGGGCCCCAAAGTTGTAGGAGTCCCAACTTTGGTAATTTCGAGACTCCCATTTGGGAGTCCCGGGACAAAATGCCATTTGGATGTGGGCCTCGTGGAGAGGCACAAAGTATACTATAAGGGGGAAGGTGGTGGCTTCCCCCAAGTCGAGGCTATGGTGAGTCTTGTGAGTCCGAGTTTGCCCATGGCTCGTCCTAGAACCAAAAGTGTTCCAATTATGCACTAACCATCTTGTGTTTGGTTTTATGCAGGTCCATGTGAATAGTTGATGCTTGTCACTCTTCCTAGTCCCATCTCGGAGCTCCAACACGTCCTTCTACCCCCAAAGTGCTACAAACCAGGGAGTGTGCCCTAACTCCTTGCTTTTCCTTTGTTTTCAGTTTAGATTCACATTTGAGTCCATTAAAGAGCTTGGGAGCACGTCATTTATCGTATTTTCAAGATTAATTTTAGGGTTCATAGTTTTTAAGGAAAGAAAAATATTGAACCCTAAGAAGGTTCAAACAATAGTGAATATGCTAGTACCTACCAATCCACATCATATTCAGGTTTTTTAAGGTATGGTTCAATTTTATAATGTTTCATCAAGAACTTTTCCTTTATCATGACACCAATCACCAAGTTGATGAGGAAAATAGAACCCTTTATCTAAACCACTGAATGTCAAGAAGCTTGGAATTAGGTAGA
>Ga0116230_10004825_pt1 | contig 13210 bp, 7 predicted proteins | sample S1TSphfallax_3_FD_88678 | JGI IMG/M metagenome (GOLD analysis project Ga0116230, IMG submission 88678) | Host-associated microbial communities from peat moss isolated from Minnesota, USA - S1T2_Fd - Sphagnum fallax MG | ecosystem: Host-associated > Plants > Peat moss > Unclassified | place: USA...
CTCCGGCAATGGCTGCGGAAACCACTGGCCGTTTTGTAGCGGGCAGATAGTGCCCACTCTAACCAATGTCCATACGCAAATTGAATTCTGGCATCGTGCATCAGTAGGTCTTGGCTTTTTCGCGATCATTGGACTGCTGATCTGGACGCGACTATCCACTGCACCTTGGCACATGGCCCGAAAGACAGCCACATTAGCAGTAGTTTTCGCAGTGCTTGAAGCGTTCCTTGGCGCGATGCTTGTGAAGCTGGGCTATACCGGACAAGACCATTCCGTTGGGCGAGTAATACTGCTGTCTATCCACCTGACCAACACCATGATGATGTTGGGAGCAATGGCAATGACTGCAAACCTACTGGCACAAAATCAAGATAAGGCCAAACTCGCAATCAAACGCAACGAAGTTATTTTGTTACTGGTAGGTATGTTGGCGACACTGGTTGTGTGTGTTAGCGGATCACTGGCGGCGTTAGGTGATACCCTATTTCCCATGCCAACACTTGCAATGGCAGTGCAAAAAGATTTTGCGGCCAGTAGTCCGTGGCTGCTTCGTTTACGCTGGACGCATCCTGCATTAGCGATGATCGCTACGATATTCATATTTTGGATCGCAATTCGTGCATTGATAAATACAGGCACAATAAAGATTGCGCGCAGGAACAGAATAATCAGCGGAATGTTAATTGGACTTATAGGCTATCAATTCTCAATTGGTCTTCTGGATGTAGTGTTGCTCGCACCAGTACCCCTCCAAGTGCTCCATCTTTTGGGTGCTGACATGTTATGGATAGCGCTCGTATTGCTCGTGGCTGGAACTGCATTTCCACCGACTGAGGCAATAGAGTAATTCAACAGGACAAAATCAGATGTATACGAATTCCATATCCCGACGAGGTTTTTTGAAGTCAATCGGCGTCGGCGGTGCGATTAGTGGACTTTCAATCCTGACTGAAAAGGATTTTGCATGGGCGCAAATCAGCAACGAACCAGACACTGCTGAAAGCAAAATGCCGCGGGTTCCAAACGATGCCGTACTCATCAATGCCAATGAAAATCCGATGGGGCCAAGCCGAGCGGCGCGTATTGCAATTGCGGATATGGCGGACAAAGGCGGGCGTTATGATCTGGACGGCGAAACCGCTCAGTTGACCCAGGTATTTTGTGACCAAAATGGATTGAAGCCGGATTACGTATCCGTGTATGCGGGATCAAGTGAACCGCTGCATTTTTCTGTCCTAGCGTTTTGCTCGCCTACTCGAGGATATGTATGTGCTGAGCCAACCTACGAGGCTGGCACAAGAGCCGCAAAGCTGGTTGATGCGCCAGTAAGACTCGTAAGGTTAAGGGATGATTATTCGCATGATGTAAAAGCAATGGCGAGTACAGACGTCCGGGTGGGAATGATTTATGTATGCAACCCCAATAACCCGACCGGCACACTGACCAGCTATAAAGACATCATATGGTTGCTGGACAACAAGCCGAAAGGTGCAGTGGTTGTAGTGGATGAGGCTTACATTCAACTCAGCGATGCGGTAACTGTAATTGGAAAAGTTACAGAGGACAAGGAACTGATTGTTTTACGATCATTTTCTAAACTGTATGGAATGGCAGGCATTCGTTGCGGATTGGCCATTGGAAGACCTGATCTACTTGCTAAGCTGGCGGCGTACGGAATTAATTCAATGCCGATAACTGCATCCGCAGCAGCGCGGGTCAGCTTGCAGGACATGAATATTGTCCCTAGACGGCGCCGGATCATCGCTGATATTCGCAACAACTTGTTCGAGTGGATGCAGTCTAATGGATACAAATTTACTCCGAGTACTACCAACTGCTTTATGGTGGACGTGAAGCGCCCGGGGCAAGAAATGATACTCGCAATGCAACAAAAGAATATTTATATCGGGCGCGTGTGGCCAATATGGCCCAACTACGTGCGAGTTACGATTGGCAGTACGAATGATATGGAAAGCTTCAAAACAGCATTCCATGAGGTAATGCAGACAAAACCTAAAGTCATGGGAATCGCTGACAATATGGCCCACAAACCCTTTTCTCAGACGGGCTGAGCAGCTCGAAATCGGCGAATCAGATAATTTTTATTTCGCGCGAAACCAAAAATACTGTGCTCCTACTATAAAGTTGCGTCCGGGCATCGGGATGCCCGTTATTTCCGCGTAGCCAGTATTACTCAAGTTGCTAAGCTGCAAGTACGGACGAAAACGACCAACGGTACGAGCTAAGTCTGCATCCCAAAGCGGATATGAAGTTTGTTGGTAGCGCTGAATGATTCCAACGCGAGTTCTTGCTTCTATTTGATGAAGAAACTGTCCCTGCCAGGTAAAAGATGCATTCTGACTGGGATAGCTGGAGGTATATTCAAACACCTCATTGGCCGGGACCTGCAGATTTGAGGTAATCCCGGTATATCCAAAAATAAGTTCCTGTGATGCTGCAACACGATACTTAACGCTGGACTCGACACCCGTAAAATTCAATTGATCAATATTCTCAGCAGAATAGACAGTGCCAGTAATAGGCCTGACATAGTCAATCACATCTCTTTCATTGGAGCAGAATGCCGTTAGAGTTACCGCTATACGACCATTATTGTTCCAGTCAGCACCCACCTCAAAATCCCAGGCGGATTCAGGTTTGAGGTTGGGATTATCTGTATGCGTGGGGTCAGTATAGTAGAGATCGGTAAAGGTGGGGAGACGAAATCCATGACTGGTGCTCGCCCGTAGACGAACACCTTTACCAAGCCAAAAGCCAGCAGAGACCGCGGGAGAAAAAACATTTAGGCCACCATCAAATATTTCCTCCCGCGCACCAGCAGAAAGAGTGAGGCGACCCAGGGAACGCAAATCAAGGTTGACATAACCTGATCCACGATTGCGCCCATGATGACCGAGATTATTGCTCGCAATTTGATCGCCATCACCTTCTATGCCATAGGAAAGTGTTGTGTTGGCATGAGGATCATCATGTCGGTGCACCATGGCCTGCCAACTATGGTCGATATGGTTGTTCTCATAAATCGAAGGATCATTGCGGAGGAGAACATACTCATCTGTATGGCGCCGATAGCCAAAATCAGCATCAGTATGCTTGCCAAGTTGTTGGCGATACGCAGTGAACCAACCCTTGGTGCGCTCATAAGAGTTGTACGGGCCGTAAAACTGATTGGCCCCGTATGGGCGGTCATTGGTGCCAATCAAGAGATCAGCAGAACCGGCTGTATTTTTGAACCAAGTCTCTGAACTACCAAGATCGGCCCTATAATCACGGTCTGGCATAAAACCATCAGAAAAATCTCTCAATCCCGCAAATTTTTCAGACCAGTTAGCTGCAGAATAACTACCATCTAACTTAATTTGATATGTGCCGAAATTACCACCACCCGCCGTAAGCGCAAGCGCCGTGTGCGCAGGAGAAACTGTAATAAAGTTGATCCCCCCCCCCATCGCATCAGCACCATAAAAGGTTGAACCAGCGCCGTGGAGCACTTCTATCCGCGAAATGGCATCGGGAGGTAAAGACAAATCCATATTGAGATGACCCGATTCAATATCGTTGATGCGCAATCCATTCACTAGAATGAGTGACTGCTCAAATGTAGTACCGCGAATTGAGATGTCAGCCTGAGTGCCATCAGGGCCACGCTCCTCTAGATCGACAGATGGATCAAGACGCAGTGTGTCCTCAACAGAGTTTGTAAGCAAGGGAGTTAAAGGCAGTACATTGACAGAACGATTGGTTTCAAGCAAAGGTAGAGGCTGAAACGCAGCTGTAACCACTAACGTAGTCATAGCGGATTGAGTATTTTGGTTGGAAGCTATTTTTCCCACCGATTGCTGAGACTGTGCATGTACTGCGATTATCAATGTAACGTTGCATATTAGCCAGTGAAACTTCATTCTATCTTGCTTGCTCACTTATATTTAGATTGTAATGCGTTACTAAACAGTACTGTTTGATATGCATAGCTGTAAAGGCGCATAATTGCAGCGAAGACACTTCACTTTTGCAAGTAGGAAGATACCGTGAGCTTTTTAAAAAACTGCTTTTCCAGTTCAGTATTTTGCACACTTCTTGCTCTAATCACCATCACCCCAACTCTGATTGCCCAGCAAGAACCAAAAGCTGAACCTCTTTTGCTATCAGAAAAAGCACAGACAGCGCTGAAGGTACTTCAAACTCTTGATGAATTGCCCCTGCAAGGATGGCGTTTTCACCTTGGTGACATTGCTCATGGCGAAGCTGTAGACCTCAACGATACTGACTGGAAGCCTATAGCTGACAGAACCAATCTCTCCAATGATGCAATATGGTTTCGGAAAACAGTTGAAGTGCCAAAAGACTTGAATGGATATGATCTTACTGGTGTCGATATCAGTTTCAAATTCAATTTATCTGCCGATCGCGAAACCACAATAATTATTTATTACAACGGCAGACGCGTTGCGATGGGCACAGACTTAGAACCGATTGCTCTCTTCAACAATGCCAAGCCAGGCGACAAAGTTTTAATCGCTGTGAAAGCCCTGCATACCGAGGAAAGGAAACGCTTCAATGGTTCTATTGCAAAGATCAACTATTCACCCACACATCGAACTGATCCACATACGCTGAGACTTGAAGCTATATCTGCAGAATATATTCTCCCCGCGCTATTGCATGACCCATCAAAAGAAGTAGCGGTGCTGGATAAAGCGCTCGACGGAGTTGACCTATACGCTCTTCAGACCGGACAACAGCATATCTTTGATCTATCTCTAGAGGCAGCACAAAAACAGATGGAAAATCTACGCCCTGTCTTATCACAAGCGTCCTTTCATTTGACAGGGAATGCACACATTGACGCAGCGTGGCTATGGCCGTGGACGGAAACTGTGGATGTAGTGCAGCGTACATTTGGTACAGCATTACAATTGATGTACGAGTATCCCAAATATACTTTCAGCCAATCTGCAGCAGCCTATAACGAATGGTTGGCTGATAAATATCCGGCAATGAACCAAGAGATAAAAGACCGCGTAAAAGAGGGCCGCTGGGAAATAGTCGGCGGCATGTGGGTTGAGCCAGACTTGAACATGCCGGATGGTGAATCTCAAGTCCGGCAATTGCTAATCGGTAAACGATTTTTCAAACAGCAATACGGGGTGGATGTTCGTATTGGATGGAACCCTGATTCCTTTGGATATAATTGGCAGCTTCCACAGATATATAAAAAGTCTGGCGTTGATTATTTTGTTACCCAAAAAATGACGTGGAATGAAACAAATAAACTCCCATTGAAATTATTTTGGTGGCAGTCACCAGATGGTAGCCGAGTTTTGACATATTTTCCCCATGATTATGTGAATGACACCCAGCCGGAAAGACTTGCATCTGACTTCAATATTGCTCGGCAAGAAAATCCGGGACTCCCGGAGATGATGCATTTGTATGGAATTGGCGACCATGGCGGCGGTCCAACCCGCGCCATGTTAGACACAGCCCAGCAATGGATGTCCAATCACGTGGTCTTCCCACCAAGCAACTTTGCCACAGCGCAGAGTTATTTCTCCTCCGTAGAAACTAAGCTGGATACGACCCATTCGCCTTTATGGAACTATGAAACTCTGGCAGCAGCTAAGGGAGTTTTGAATACACCTCCAGCAGGTGAGATTAGCCTACCTGTATGGAATGATGAGCTATATCTTGAGTTTCATCGCGGCGTGTACACCAGCCAGGCGGAACACAAGCGAAGCATGAGAGAGTCAGAAGAATGGCTGCTGGATGCTGAAAAATGGTCATCGTTGTCGTGGCTTGCTGGCGATACCTATCCGCAAGAGAAGCTTGATGAAGCATGGAAAAAAGTGTTGTTCAATCAGTTCCATGACTTAGCTGCCGGCTCTGGCATTGGGGTGATCTATCGCGATGCACAAAAGGACTACGATGTAGTTCGTTGGACAGCCAATGAGGCTGATCGCAATGCCTTTGCAACCATCTTCAGCCAAATTAACACCACCTCTGATACTAGAGTCACAGCCGAAGCAGTTCCGCTGATTGTTCTAAATCCATTGGCCTGGTCAAGAACAGATGTGGTATCAGCAGATGTGTCACTTGCGAATGATGACAGAAACGTTATGGTGTTGGACGCCGAGAACAAACCTGTGCTCTCTCAGATCACATCAATAGAGCCAGAAAAACATATTGTCCATTTATTACTCAAGGCCTCTGATATGCCATCATTGGGCTACGAGAAATTCACAGTTGTGCCATCTGCAAGCAATACATCAAAAGTAAAAGCTCCCACAACTGATCTAAGCATAAGTGGCACGACCCTAGAGAATGAGTTTCTGCGTGTTGTGGTAGACGCTAAGACTGGATGCATCACCAGTCTCTATCTAAAACAGACCGATACCGAATCACTAGCTGTGAATGCCTGTGGAAACCAGTTACAGGCATTCCACGATAATCCCAAGTCGTGGGACGCGTGGAATATTGATGCTGATGCGCTTGACCACTTCACAGCAATCGACCAGACAGACTCTGTACAGGTTGTAGACAATGGCCCATTACGAGCCGCTATTCGAATCAAACGTCACTGGCAGAGTTCAATATTCGAGCAACAAATCGTGCTTTATGCGGGTATACCTCGTGTTGATATTGTCAATGATTTCGACTGGCATGAAACACATGTACTGCTAAAGGCTGCTTTTCCGCTGGCGGCAAGCAGTGCAATGGCCACATACGAAATTCCTTATGGCTCAATTAAGCGCCCCACCACGCGAAACAATTCATGGGAGTCCGCAAAGTTTGAAGTTCCTGCCCTGCGCTGGGCCGATCTGGGTGATGATAAGAGCGGCTTCTCTCTAATAAATAATTCAAAATATGGCTATGACGCTGTTGGTAACTTGCTGCGACTTTCTCTGTTGCGTTCTCCAATTTCGCCTGATCCAGGTGCAGACAAAGGTACTCATCATTTCGAGTATTCACTATATCCGCATACTTCCAACTGGAAACAAGCGCTTACTGTTCGTCGCGGATATGAATTCAATTACAAGTTACAAGCTGAACAGACCACACAACATATTGGGCCATTGCCTGCCAAATGGTCATTCATAAACGTCGAGCCAGCAAATCTGCTACTCACTGCCGTGAAGAAGACGGAGGATGGTGACGGGCTTTTATTGCGCTTCTATGACTGGGCGGGCAAGTCTGGTTCTGGTGCCATTACGGTGCCCAAAGGTGTTATCTCAGCAACTCAAACGAATCTAATGGAAAGAGTAGAGGGTGCATCACTGCAAACGATGAGTGGCACAGTAACAGATACAGTGATTGTTCCATTCAATTCGTACGGCATTACAACGGTTCAGGTAAATTACGGCAATCGCGGAGTGAATTTTTATAGCTCTGCAAAATAGTAGACTATGCATTATCGATAGGAGATGCAATGAAAGCATTATTGCTTTCTGGATATAAGCAGCTCGAATTGGTTAATATAGAAACACCTCGACCAGCCGCTGATGAGTTATTGGTCAGCATCAGGGCCTGTGGTATCTGCGGTAGTGATGTTCATGGTTATGATGGTAGCACTGGACGACGTCTGCCTCCAATTGTGATGGGACATGAGGCTGCTGGAATTGTTGAATCAGTGGGCAGCACTGTGAGGAATTTCAAGGTGGGAGATCGTGTCACTTTTGACTCCACCATTTATTGTGGCAAATGTTTTTATTGCCTTCGCGGACAAATCAATCTCTGTGATAATCGTGAAGTAATTGGAGTATCAGCTGCGCAGTTTCGCCGTATGGGTGCCTTCGCAGAATTCATTACTGTACCTGAGCGCATCGCATATTTACTGCCAGATAATCTACCATTTGAACGCAGCATTAATTGAGGCTGTGTCTGTTGCCGTACACGCGGTATCCCTAACTTCCGTTGAGCCTGGCAGCACCGTAGTCGTAATTGGGGCGGGCATGATTGGATTACTGGCCCTCCAAGCCGCATTGAATGCTGGTGCCGGACGTGTTTTTGTGTTGGATGTAGATGAAACTCGCCTGAAACTGGCACTTGGTCTTGGCGCAACAGAAATTTTCAATTCACTAGAAAGTAATGTTGTAGAAAGAGTGTTGGCCCTAACTGAGGGCCATGGTACCGATGCAGCACTTGAGTGTGTTGGCACCAGTGCTACTGTCAAGCTCGCCATCGAAAGTGTGAGAAAAGGTGCCACTGTGACTCTAGTCGGAAACATTTCTCCAACAATTGAGCTGGCCCTGCAATCCACGGTAACCAGACAGATTCGCCTGCAAGGGTCATGTGCATCCTCAGGTGAATATCCAGAGTGCATAAAGTTAATGTCAAATGGTGCAATACGAGTACAACCATTGCTATCCGTAGTAGCCCCCCTGCAAGAAGGACCAATATGGTTCAAGCGTTTGTATGCACGCGAACCGGGACTATTAAAAGTTGTGCTTCAACCATAATGGTGACTCAATGAGCAATTCCCTTTTTGATCTTTCCGGCAAAGTGGCACTGGTCACTGGCACTAGTCGCGGACTAGGCCAATATTTCACACGAGCTTTAGCGCGGGCTGGTGCTGACATTGCCATGACCAGCCGCAACAAAAATTCACTAGTAGACTTCGCGAAGGAAATAAATGCTACAGGCAGGAAAATTTTTGCGGTTGACCTAGATGTCCGCGATTATGACAGCATTCAGAGCGCTGTAACTGAGGTTGATAATCACTTCGGAAAGATCGATATTCTGGTCAATAACGCTGGTTGCAATATTCGAAAACCAGCATTGGACGTAACATGGGAGGAGTGGAACACCATTCTGAATACGAATCTGCGTGGCTCATTTTTTGTTGCCCAGTCCGTGGCACGAGGGATGACTGATCGCGGCTATGGCCGAATTATCAATATTGGCTCCGTCACAAGTGTCTCAGGGTATGCAGGACTGGGCCCCTACGGAGCTAGCCGTGGTGGAATTCGCCAACTGACCATGAGTCTTGCTGATGATTGGGGTAAATATGGCGTGACAGTAAATTGTCTTGCGCCGGGTTGGTTTCGCACCGCACAGAACTCAGCTTTATATGAAAATAAAGCCTGGGTAGAATACTTATCTGACAGGATCCCACTCAAACGCCCCGGTCTGCCAGACGATCTCGACGGGGCTATAGTTTTCCTGGCCTCCGAATCAAGCCGCTACATAACTGGACAAACTCTTTTAGTGGATGGCGGTATCTCAACTGGAGCTGTGAAAATATCTCTACCCTAACTCGGTTATTTTACAGATGCTTTCATTCTGCTTCGAAGCTCTTGCTCTTGTTCATCATTCCAATATTTACAGTCAAGACGGATAAAAACTGATGTATATGGAATTGTCATGTTGGTCTTGAGGACAATAACATTAAAGCTGTTCCCTGCCTCGGCAATGTTTGCGATCAGTTTGTCATGCAGGACTGGGGCAACTTTATAATTTGCCAGCAGGGCGGCTATCCTGGCACGATATGCAGTAACTCCCGGCAACTCCTGCTCTGAAATGTAGGGCAACTCCGCATCCATATAAATATCGGGTCGTACATGGATAGAATTATGAATAGTATTTAGAATTGCACGCACTACATCCAACTGGTCTGAATTCGTTTCGATAGTCTCTATGCCGGATGAGTTTTGCAGAGGATAGGCTGAGTCAACAATAAGGACCCAATTACGATGGCCGAGCAGTGGCATTGAGCTGGCAAGTTTTACCCTCCAATCTGGTGCGTTCTGCTGAGCTGCATGACTCTTTGGAATCGCAGCAAGAAAAATGATCAGAAAGAATATCTTCTTCATAATTAAGCCTCTCAACGAACCATCTATTTAGGTAACTGATAAGAACCGACTATACTAAATTTCTGTGTGCTGGCATTGTTGCCAGCATCCTCTGGCTCACCACCGCCAATAAATATTTGGTAATCACCTGCACGGACTGATCTATTACCCTCTCTATCTACCTCACTTAAGTCTCGCGGACTTAACTCAAAATGCACAACTGAACTCGCATGCGCTGCTAGGTGAATCCTATGAAAACCCTCAAGACTGCGCAACGGATAACCATCTTGTTTCGGCGGTACTATATAAAGTTCAGCGACTTCGTCTCCAGCAACCGCGCTGGCATTCGTTACCTTAACATCGGCAGTAAGTAGTTGTCCTGCCTGAAGTGATTTACTTGATAGCTTTAAGTCGGAATAAATAAACTTGCTATAGCTAAGACCAAATCCAAAACGGTATAAAGGCGTGCCTTGAAAGAACCTATAGGTGCGGTTTTTCATGCTGTAATCGTCAAATGACGGCAACTGATTGGTTGAAGCATAGAATGTCACCGGCAAGCGGCCTGATGGATTAAACTTGCCCGTAAGAATGTCTGCAATGGCTCCGCCACCGGCCTCGCCTGGATACCATGCCTCAAGCAAGGCATTACTATGCTGCTGCGCCCAATTGACGGCAACTGCACTTCCACTCATCAGAACAACTACTACTGGCTTACCAGTTGCTGCAACCGCCTTAAGTAGTTTTTGCTGGACTTCTGGCAACTCGATTTCAGTGCGGTCGCCTCCGCTAAAACCATCAACATGCACTGGCATTTCTTCGCCCTCAAGGTTTGGAGAAAGCCCTACAAAAGCTACTACTAAATCGCTCTGCTGTGCAGCTTCTACAGCTTGTTGACGAATTGCATCCGCTGGTGGTGTCCACTGTAGACTAATCCCGGCATCGTCAAATTTATTGATGTGTGCGTATTCAACCCGAATAGCATGTTCTGCAGTATCCGTAAATTTGTAATGAAAGTCAGTAGGTGGCTTGGTATCTGTTTTATTGTTCAGTAACTCTGAGTTGGTAGATACTACCTGACCATCAATCCAAATAATGTACTGTTCTTTACAGCAGGAGTTGAAATGTACATTGAATCCGTAATTTCCAGGTGCGGGCACGGAAATAGTCCCTGACCAGCGCACACTAAAGTCGTTCGCTGGCACATCAGGAAACGGCCTGGCTGAATTCCAATCAAAATCAATTTCTTTATCAACACGGCGCTGAACAGGCACTCCGATGGCAGCAGATGATGAAAAATATTCTCCTTGCAATCCCTGTATTTGCGAACCCTTTTCAGGATGAAACACGGTGCGCGGAACAATAACTGGAAGACCATCAACATGCGAACTACCCTGCTGGTAGATTATTTTTGCTTTGCCTCGCAATGCCGCTTCCAAACCATCCAAAGGCAATACGGGATGACTCGGAATAGCGTTGTAATTTCCTTCAATGGCTGCTAGCGATACAGCATTAGGACCAATAACTGCCAAACGATGAATCGCAGCACTCTGAGATGACAACTTGAGTGGCAGCGTACCATCATTCTTCAAAAGGACTATTGACTCATGTGCTGTCTTCAAAGCAAGCTCTCGGTGCTCCGGCGAATCCACAACTGAGTCTGGAACATGTGCATAAGCCACCTGCGATGGCGGATCGAACATGCCAAGACGTATACGTGCTGTGAATAATCGGCGGACCGCCTGATCAATATCTGCTTCCGATATCAAACCATCATGCACGGCCTCGACCAGCGAACTATACTCGCGACCGCAACTTGTATCAGTACCCGCTTTGACTGCAAGTGCGCTGGCATGGGCTGCATCCGGCGAGAAATGATGACCGATTGGAGTATAAAAATCCGAAACAGCACCACAGTCAGAAGTAACAAATCCCTGGAATTTCCAGTTATTACGAAGATACTGCTGGAGTAGCATCGTGTTGGCACATGCGGGCACACCATCCACTTCGTTATAGGCACACATCAAGGAGTCAGCATGGCCCTCGGTCACTGTTGCTCGGAATGCCGGAAAATATGTCTGCTCTAGGTCTTGTGGAGAGACATTCACGTTGAAACTATGTCGCGTCCGCTCGGGTCCACTATGCACTGCAAAATGTTTGGGTGTTGCAATGGCACGGAAATATTTAGGGTCATCACCTTGCATCCCAGTTACGAACGCAACACCCATTTTGCTTGTCAGATATGGGTCTTCTCCGTATGTCTCCTGACCGCGCCCCCATCGTGGATCACGGAATATATTAATGTTTGGGGACCAGATCGTCAGCCCATAATATATCCGGTAAATATTGTCCCTGATTGCCTGATTGTATTTTGCACGTGCCTCTATCGAAATGGCGGTGGCCACCTCATGCTGCAAATCGGTGTCCCATGTGGCTGCCATACCAATGGCCTGCGGAAACATTGTCGCATAGCCAGAACGCGCCGCCCCATGCAACCCTTCACTCCAATAATCGTACTCAGGTACGCCGAGCCGCGGTATCGCTGTAGCATGGTTCTGCATCTGCGCTGATTTTTCTTCCAGAGTCATGCTGGAGACAAGAGCATCAACACGTTTCCCAATCGGCTGTGTGGCGTCAAACCATATCTGCGATGAATGGTCATTAGAAACGTTTTCACTAACGTGCTTGGCGGACTGGGCGTGTACTTGTGGTATGAATCCGACGGCGATAAATAACAGCAGTTGAATAAACGAAGTAAAACGCATTCTATTTCCCTCTTCGTTATCAACTATATATTTAAGAATGTCTGTGATGCGACATGCGAAAAAGATAGAGTTATTTCCTAATTCGATTAGACTTGCTTTCCAAGGTAATACCTAAACCACATGTGACAGTGCAATCGTAAAGACCAGCGCCAAAATGGATATAAGCGTTTCGCATACAGTCCATGTTTTCAAGGTCTGCGCAACACTCATATTGAAATATTCCTTCACCATCCAAAATGCGCCATCATTTACGTGCGATAGAGTGAGAGAACCAGCCCCGGTGGCAATCGCCAGCAGCTCAGGTTGTGCCCCAGTACCATGACCGGCAAGCGGCGCAATGATCACTGCTGCAGTACTCATTGCAACTGTAGCAGAGCCAGTGGCAATCCGAATTAAAGCGGCAACAAGCCATGCCAGCAGCAGTATTGATACATTTACATGAAGGGCCACGCTGACAATGGCTTGAGAGACACCACTGTCCATCAAAATATGGCCCAGTCCCCCACCAGCACCAACCAGCAATGTAATGTTCGCCATTGGGCCAAGGCATTCATTGCTGAAGTTGAGGATCGTTGTACGGTTCATGCCGCGCATCTTCCCCAAGGTGACAAAGCTGACTAGCACCGCAATAAGCAACGA
>Ga0116230_10004826_pt1 | contig 13208 bp, 10 predicted proteins | sample S1TSphfallax_3_FD_88678 | JGI IMG/M metagenome (GOLD analysis project Ga0116230, IMG submission 88678) | Host-associated microbial communities from peat moss isolated from Minnesota, USA - S1T2_Fd - Sphagnum fallax MG | ecosystem: Host-associated > Plants > Peat moss > Unclassified | place...
AACTGGTTTGGTATTTTATGAAGGCATGTGGTTCATCAAAAGTGCTGATTGCATTTGAATGTTTTTCTGTAGTTCTAATAAGGAGATTAATGAAGAAGCAACACATACATACATACATACATAAATGCCAAGGAAAAAGCATTGAACTTGAATTTCAGTTTTGGCTTTCAATATATACTTAGGACTATAATATTGAGAGTTCTTCAAGATGATCAATGCAAGCAATAGCCATCCTCTAACAAGCTTTTTGGCTACAAATGACAAATAGGCTTTCCACTTTGTGTGCCCATTGAATTTCCAAACGTCAAAACGCTGCAAACGATGGCGGCAACCCTTGAAATTCACTTTCTGACGTTAAAATACACACACTGCCAATTTGCCAAAATTACCCAAAGAAAGTTGCCAAAATTAAATTAATTTTGGCAAAGTTGGCATTTGCCACAGACTATGAGGCCTGGTGTAGATTCATTATAGAGTATAGTAGCTTAATGGATTTTGGCCCCTAGGTAATAAATAATAGGTCTATATTTATACCAGGATTTTTGAAAGATGATATTTTGGCTTGTGTTGAAACTCGAGATTAGTTATAGAGTTATAATATCTTGAAGGATTTTGGATTTTGGATTCTTTTTGAGGATGTTTTTAAGATTGTATATTTGCATGGTGAAATATTTGAGTTTCTATAATTCTTCTTTTGCCTTAAGATACTTTTTAATGTAAATGGCAAGGCCACAGTGTGACACACCCCTTGTTAACGAACCTTTGCAAGTTGTTACTCATTTTTTTCTGGTTTTATGTTGGATTGCAATATTTTGCACTTGGGTGCCCCAAGTGTGGGATGTTTTGTAAAGTCATTGGATCATAGTACAGGGGTGTTATATTCAAATTCCTATGTTCCACATCTATTTCATGATCTTAGCTCACTGATTATTTAGACTCTTGAGGATCCCAAAATTCAAATGAATTCTTTTACAAAACTCTTGTTTCAGGTTTGAAATAGAATAATAATATTTTAGTGGGAGACCATCTGTAGCATATCATCCAAAGAATTGGTACAATTTTTTTCAGTGTATGTGAAGGGAATTTTAGTGACATGCCCCTGTAGGCAAGGCAGCATTGAGGACTCATTGTTGGGGTTAACCAAGGTGATGCAGAAGTCAACCTCGACCTGAGGCCAAGGACGTCTCCCTCCCCACCCACCCTTAGAGTTAGTCAAAAGTGCACTTACACCGAGGGAGGACCTGTATTGAAATGGGACCTGAATATTGTGAAGTGTGATGCAAGTTGGCCAAGGTAAGGGCCCAACTTGAGGCATGGGAATAGTGCCTTGAGATCTGATCATGTGGGTCTCAACAAGCAGATAATAGTAGCTTGGAGAAAGAGGCTGTGTCACTTACCCTCGGTAAATTCATCCTCAAGAGAAGATCTACTTAGTCACACTTTTGGCTGGTCAATATTTTTGTTGGACCCACTCGAATGGCCAGCAAAAATTGCTTACTAGTTGTAAAATGTGAATAAATGGGTGTAAAAGTGGAGACAAGGTTTTAAAGTTTTAAAGCATATTTCTTGAAAGTTAAATCTGATCATTTTACCACAAATAAATTTGTGTGTAAGAATTGTGACATTGTGAACCCTGAACCAAGGCCTTTTTTTTCTCAATTTTGTGAGGTAGATGGGCTGGCAATTGCCCACTAGAGTACTTAGTCAAATTTGGCTACAGGTTCAGAGAGGAATAGAATTTTTTTTGAACCCCACCATACTTTGACAACATGCAAGATCCTATATCTAAGTAATTTCAAATTCTTTTTCCACGAAACATGGCAACTTTGGGCCATTTTTGGCGAAATAATCCTTTATATGAGTCACAGCCCCTTTTTTCAGTCAGCAATTGCCAAAATTCTGCCACTAAAAAAAAAAGATGCACTGTGAACTGAGAAAAGTTTATCTCAGTCCAAAAGAGCTTAAAGTCAGGAGTGTAAATGTCAGGTGGTGCAAACTAAATTGAAAAGAAGTTGTTAAAGTCAAAAGTTACCTAACATCAAACTCCCCAAGGAAAGTTGCCTTCCACGAGATAAAGTAGGTTCAAAAATTACAATTTTTCTTTTTAATCATGAGTGAAAAAACCCTAGTTTAAAACTAGAGCTGATGGGTTAGACCAAAATACATTGTAGTGATGATTTTTTATAAAAAGTAATTAATACAGATTTTGATGGCATTCAAGAGTAGAAAATTGTCTTGTGTGTGTTACTTACCTACGTTAATCCTTACTAATTTGCATAATAAAAACATATTTAATGAATTTAGATTAAGGTCCAGAAGCAGAGGTTTGGAAATGTCACTTGCATATCGAAAACCCACACAGATTTCCTTGTAGCATTTGAAGGAATTAAAGTTGAGCCATGGCTCTGGTATTCATTACCTTTTCATACTATGGACTGCTGTCTGGTGCTCTGTTAAGTCTTTCAGAGTTGTTCAAAACATGTTCATGCTAATTCTTCATGCACATGAGGACTACGTCCGTCCTTTCCTCCTGTGCAATGGCCAAATTCCATGTCAAAAGATTCATAAATTTGGTCTTCAGCTTTGGTGTAGTATGGGTGCAATTTTTTCTTTTTCTTCTTTCAAATCATGGGTTCAATTTTTGCCTTTTTTTTGCTCAGTCAAATCAATTGGATGTACAATGCATGGTCATAGCTAAGAAGGAAAGGGCAATATTTCCTTTCAATCCTTAAACATCAGGTCATACAAATTTGGTCCACATTTTCAGTGTATTTTTATTTTTCTTCAACATAGTGGTTAAACTTATGCCTGGAAAATATGTTGTGCAAAGCTTTGGACATGCCAATTGGAGGGCATTCAAATTGCGTATATTGTTCCCTAAACCTAAAATTACCTATAGTATCTGTAACACATCTGAAAATTGGATGCTTCTAAATATTTTGGCACATTGAAGAAAGTTAAACACTAATTTGAACCATATTGTGATGGTGGTCTTCAGTTATTGGGTAGGACGTGCCTTTAGGCAAGTACTACGCACTTAGGGCCTCTCCACCCCAGACCTGCAAACACCCCTTTTCATTAAATCTTGGAGCAGGGTAGCGTAAATCCTGCTGCGCTCCTGTATTGATGTCCATTTTGCAGTGGTCATTTAACCCCTTTCAAATCTTTTTTCTACTATGGATTTGGACAGTGACTATTACTCGTCCAGATGTAAAGATATAAATGGTCTTTTGACTATTTAAAGGGATTTTTGCGACGTTTGTGGGTGGGGACAATGATCATTAAAGACTATTTTATTTTAACATAAAGGAGTTGTTTATAGTTTTGGGGTGGAGATGGGTCTCTTACTTGGGTCTATAACTGTTTAATGCTACATGTAACTTGCCCCTCATGGAACAAGTGATAATCAAGCACACATGTATATAAAATAATTAATAAGTTAGAAGTTCCTTACAATAGGTGCTTTGGATTCAAGGCTTTAGGAAGTAAGGGTGGGCAAATGATTGGCATTCCACTTCTTTCAAAGATCTATTCCATTAATTTGCTTTTTGTTTTCCTTGTGCAATTTCAGTTTAATTGCATTGTTATCTTATGTTAGGAAATAAAAACTGTTATGTATAAAGTAAGTGAAATAGTTTTCTAAAATACAATTTAATGTGTAAAACCAAGTAAAATTGATGTGAATATGTTGCATGTGCCACAAACCTCGCCCACATATTTTATTTTCAATGGAATCTAATTTTGCAAGTGCCAGTTGGAGGCCCAACAGGTGGGACCTCCATAGAATAAATACCTTAATTTGGCTACTACCGAGTTCAAACTTTACAACTTCAAATTTTTTAGGTGTTTTGCTTTTGCTTTCTTGACTTGGGGACCTTCCGATTAGTTCTTTTGGGTTTTGTTTTTCTTCTTCTTGTCTTTTTTTTTTCTTTTTTTTTTCTGGCCGAAAGAGAGACTTTTTTTCCCCCTAAATGCCATGCACTTCGCACCATGCGCCCTTACACCACGCATATCCGCTCATCTTGTCTTCATCTTTTGGAATATTCCACACTTCGTTTTCTCGGAAATCCTCTTGCGATTCTACCTCCAGTTGGCCAAGTTTGTTGTACTCGGAAAAAGGAACAAATTGGAAAGGTATATGGCATGCAATTGTAGTAGACAAAGTTTAACCCACCTCTTCTCTACAATCACAAGGGAACACACAATTTCTCGGTATCCATGACACCTTCCGTCGACAAGAACATGTGTGTTTAGTATAGGGACATGAGCTTATGCAAGGTTGTGTTTTTTCTTCTCTCAAGATAAGGAATATCATCATGAATTCTAGAAAATTTCGAGAGGATGCAATCTGATGCAAAGGAGTGATTCAAATCAAGCATTGGAATGACTTGCACACCTTCCTTCTTGTGAACCATGTTTCATGATCAAGGACGATGATCGTGGATTCCAGAAAATTGTGCACAAGAGGATCGAATTTGATGCGAAGGAATGATTTAGATCAAGCATTGGAATGACTTGCCTACCTTCTTGGGAACCACGTTTCATGATAAGGACGAGGATTTTGGATTCCAGAAAATTGCAAAGAGGATGGAATTTTGATGCGAAGAAGTCATTGAAATCAAGCATTCGAATGCCCCAAAGACAGAGTCTATTTCATCTCTCTTTGTAAAGTTTCCAGAAGTTAACGAAGGACATGGTCAAATGTTCTTGGAACAGTGACTACTTTTGGTGTTGAAGCTAGCTGCTGTGTCCAAGATCGTAATCAGTGATCAAGTTCAAACAAAAGAATTCAGGCTAGAGGTAATGTGGAATAGAATTAAGATATTAGTGGAAATTTTTCAATAAGACATTCAATGCATAAAAGTGAACATAACCGAAAATTGAGCTTGAGGAAACCTAGAAGCATTGTGAATGGAGAGCATAAATTTGAGAAGCAAAGCATAATTGGAGAAAAGAGCAAGGAAAAAGCATGAAAGAATCGGAAAAAGGGGAGAACATAAGAGAACAGTGCTGAAGAGTGATGGTTAGAATATTGTGGAGGATAGGTTAGCGAGAAGAACTTGGTATTTGGCACCACAATAATCAAGAGGGATTGGCGAGTGACTAGTGTAAGGAAATCGACACATGAAGACCAAAATAAAGAGTTGGATGTCATGTTTGTGCATTAGAATTTTTGAAAAAATTTACATCAGTAGAAGCTGACTTGATCTAAAATAACAACAATCAGTTTTCCCTTTGATGTGTCTTGGAGTATGAGAAGATCAGTTCAGTGGATCTAGGAGTCGTGTTGCTAGCGTTGAAAATAGAGAAGGCTAGAAATGATTTCTAAGGCAATAAGGGAAGAATCCAAGAACTAGATTGAGAGTGAGACCTTGTGAGCGGAAGAGGAAAAACACAGAAGAGGTAATGTTCAAACAAACTGATCACTCTAGTTGACATGTTGTGTTGTTCAAGGTTTTCATGATGAAAAACCACCAAGGCTTTAAAGTTTTGTTGCGTCGTGGTACAAGCAAATTGCGTGTATTGTGTATTGGGAGATAAATTGGATTCTTAAAGGAGAAAAAGGCGAGAGATTTTCATTGTAGGAAACAGAAGGGACATTAGTTCAGATCAAAGAAGAAAACATGTATAATAACCGTTGGCCAGTAGCACTAGAGGTGGAGGCTGGAGCTGCCTCAGACGACAACATCTTGAGTCGGAACTCGACGTCAGCGTCTGAGGTTGAGATCATCAGCGAGGGGCCACCATCTAGGCGAAGGCTGGAGGAACTAGACGAGACGCAACGGAGTTGGCTCTTGGACACCAGGAAATCGAGGAAGTCCACACAAGTGGACTTGGGTTGTGTCACTTGTGACATTAGGTTCTTCTTGTTCTCCATTTGTCTCGTTTGGACTGCATGCTTAGGCACTGGCATTGGCATTGTGGTGTGGAAGTATGGCCCCAAACACCATCCTCAGCCGCCACCTGTGGACAACTATACAGTCGCCTTAGGGATGGCGCTCAATTTTTTCGACTTCCAAAAATGTAAGCCCCCAAGCCTCCTGCCCTAGCATTGATCTTTTGCAATCTTTGGAAGCTGCTTTGGTTTCTCCTATATAAGGTGGTTTTGTTGCTGATTTCTTCTTGGAAACTAGATACAAGCATCAAAGCTTCTTTGACACTTCAAAAACCTGCATGTTTGTTTCTATCGATCCTTTGGTTCTATCTCTCATTGTGATTGGAAACCATGCTAGTTCGTTTGATCTAATGTTTTTGTGAACTATTGTCTATCTAGGTTCTGAGTATGTAAGCTATCATCATGGGCCAAGTTTTTTGTGCAAAATTTCACATCTAAGTGAGGGGTTTTTTTTTTTCCACTGTTGCAAGATTGCCTTTAGATGCCTTTTAGTTTGACACATTCTGAGTAGAAAAATTTGGAAGTTGTCATATTTAGACACTTGCCAAAACATAGCAGGATTCTAGAAAATGTTTACCATCCTCTCTGAACTGTAACCAAATTTGGCTCTTTCCTCTTGTGGATGGTTCTCACTGTGGCTGCATCACAAAATTGAAAAGAAAACCCTGATTATCATTGTTGTATCTATAGCTAAATTCTACATGATTATGTTGTGGCCAAATCTGTAGATGTCTTTCAAATTTAGATGTTGCTGACTGTTCAAGATGAAATTGTGCAAGTTTGCAATTGGAACTTTCAAGCAGGCTAAAATTTTTGTTCTGATTCTTCAATATATGTTATTTCTTTGTAGCTGGTTACTTGCCACCTGCAAACAATGTAACATGGCGAGGTCCATCAGCCTTACTTGATGGGCAAAACACTTCAGACAATGTGAAGACAAACCTTACAGGAGGCTATTATGATGCGGGTGACAATATAAAATTTGGATTTCCTGGAGCCTTTACCATGACACTATTGAGTTGGGGAGCTATAGAATATGGGTCCAGATATGAAGCAATTGGAGAAATGGAGCATATCATGGAAATCATCAAATGGGGCACAGACTACATTTTGGAAACATTCAATGCATCAAATGTGGATAAGATCTACGTACAGGTGCACACCAAACACACTGTGCTTCTATTCAGCTTCAAGACATGGTGTTGAATTTTGACAAACTAATGGTCTGACAATTATGTTGTTTGTATTCACAAGTGACAGAGTTGTTTGTATGTCAGTGGGTGTGTGGTGCTCTTTGTAGCTCTGTGTGTGATGTTAAGAGTGTTACTACAGTAAATGAAAAGTAGTATGATGCGTCCAAAAAAATACATGAAATCCAAATGGAATTGTATCGCTTATTGTACACTAATTTTTGCTACAAGACATTCACCCCAGCAGCTCTTATGTTGCAAAGTGAAAAGAAAAGTTAAGCTCTAGTTTAACACCAGAATAGCTAACAGCACATCAAATTGATGCTAAATATTCTTGTGATAATAATCCCCACCTAGTTCTATCTGTTTTTTCCCATTCAAATTATACAAATCAAGTTTCTTTAAGCACTGACAGCTTATAGCAACAGGATGAGATAATTTACAAAAAAAACTATAGAATCATTGGCTGTTAAGATTGAATCAATCGAACATGGATTGTACAGGTGGGAGTTGGAAATACCCCAGGTCAAAATGATCTCACCTGTTGGGAGAGGCCTGAGGACCTGGACTATTTTGACGATACCTCACGGATAGCCCTCCCTGTTTATGTAGGTTCAGACTTAGCCGGTGAAATGGCAGCAGCATTAGCCGCAGCCTCCATAGTGTTCAAAGACACACCAGATTATTCCAAAGAACTATTGAAAGGAGCCACTGCCCTTTATAAATTTGCTGTGGATTCACAAGGGACATACAGTGCAAATGGTGGCCTACTCCAATCAGAGGTGGAATTTTACAACTCTTCAGGTTACTATGATGAGCTCCTTTGGGGAGGAGCTTGGTTGTATTATGCAACAGGGAACAGTTCATATCTTAGTCAAGTCACATACCAAGCCACTAATAATACCAACCCAGGTGCAGCACAATATTTTGGGGTTTTTGATTGGGACAACAAGCTAGTGGGTGCCCAGGTATGCAACCTTTTCTACTGAGGCTATGTTGAATTGTAGGTTTTCCTTTCTGATTTCTTCAGGGGTGGTCTTTGATTTGGAGCTAAGGATTTAGATCCATTGCATAGGATTTCTAAAGTAGTAGAGTAGGGAACTACAAAGCTGACTCTGAATGTCATGCTAGTTTCCAATATGTATGTGAAAGCTCAAAAACAATAAACAATGTGCGCTATAGGGATTTAGGATATGCTACATAATATTGAACATCAACCTACTCATGTGCAGCTACTTTTGACAAGGTTACGGATTTTGCAAGGGCCAGGCTACCCATATGAGCAGATGCTAAGCCAATATAATAATCAGACAAATTTGGTCATGTGTGCTTATCTTCCTTACTTCACCACATTTCCCCGGACCCCAGGCAAGTTTATTTCTACTCTGGTGTTTGATGCATGTGTTTAGTTTCCAAACCTTTGGGCTTTCCCACTTTTCATACCACCTTTCAGTCTATCTTCCTGTTACTAAGTTTACCTCTCTATTGTTTTGGGTGTTGAAGTCCTTTGGCTTCCAATGCACAGTATATAACTTGGAGGTATAATTATTCCTTTTGTGACTTTGTGACAGCGGGTTTGATACTATTTGATGAAAAGAGGCCTCAACCATTGCCAGCTGTAGCAAATGCTGCATTTTTGGCTGCACTTTATGCAGACTATTTAGAAGCAGCAGACATGCCCATTTGGCAATGTGGGCCAAATCAATTTGGGATTAACATTTTGCGGAACTTCTCACAATCACAGGTGACTAAAACTTTTGCTCCCAAGTCCTCTCCCACTCAATATAAGTCTTTTGTACCATAGACACTAAACAACACCACCTAGGCACAACTCAAAGTCTTAGTGTTCAACCTGAATCACACCACATAGAACAGCTGCAAGCTCTGGCAACCATGAGTTATGACACTCATCATTTCTTGGGCAGAAATTGGTTAGCAGTTACAACTTTTGAACTTCCAAAGCTATGGCAATTAGATCAACCTTTTGATGCATTTGGAAGTCTCCAGGTATAGGCAAATTAGAACTGACATCCTTGCCTCACAGATTGTAGACTGTTGGATCAAATTTTTTTCTTGTTCTCTTAGAGATTGTTGTGCAGCTGCTCTCTAAATGATCTACAAAAAGTGACAGTGATGTTGCTAAATTGGAGAAATATTGAGATTTGGAATTGAACTGCCTGCAGATTGATTACATACTTGGCAGTAACCCTCTAAACATGAGCTATGTTGCGGGGTTCAGTGACAAATTTCCCCAACAAGTACATCACCGGGCTGCCTCCATGCCTTTTGACAACCAAAGATACAGCTGTACAGGGGGTTACATTTGGCGGGATAAGAATGCATCCAACCCTCATGTTCTCCCAGGGGCAATGGTTGGTGGGCCGGACAATTTCGACCAATTCACTGATAAACGCTCGAATTCTGCACAGACAGAACCATCACTTGTAGGCAATGCAGGGCTTGTAGCTGCTCTCATCGCACATTCCAATGTAATAAAAGGTGGGATTGACATCAAACCCCTCTTTGCTGCTATCCCACCATCTTATCCCTCTTCACCTCCCCCTCCAGCTCCTTGGAACCCTTGAAAAAATCTTAAATGGATAGGGTGGCCACATACACAACATAATCAACTAGGGAATGACTCGAGCTCCCAATGTGAAAGAAAATTCCAGTCTTCTTTGTAAACAAATATTAGAGCAGTCAAGAGATCTTAGTTTTAGAATGTTGAGCTTGATCACTCAAATAATTTGTTCTCTCAAGCAGCCGCATGTTCATTTCAATCAATTGATCAGTTGTAAACCTCATCTTGCACCATGAGTAGCATTCAGAGAGTCTACTATACCATGAGAACTCCAATACACATTTGACAATTTCCATTCTTATGTGGATATTGGTTAGAAGAAAGCTCCAATGAATCATGGCCCTTTCCAGGATTGAAACCCACAGTGTGGGTGCACCTTGGATGCCAGCTTGATTGTACACATGGCTGAACACAAATCCATCATTTACAAAGTTTTTGGAACTCTTGTTTTGTGTCCCTGATTGCCTTGTAAAAGCAAAAGAAGTTTGTGTTGACATAATTTGACCCATTTCCAGCTCTCAGAATTCAATCATTTGTTATTAAAATTCACAACAATTGTTGCATTATTCTAAGCAATTCTCCCAAAGTGCTGTATTATAATTCGGCAAATGCAAGCACAGGTTTATGTCTTCCAACTTGCAAGGTTCCAATAGTACGGCTCCAGTGGACCTATGAATCTACTCCCATAGCAGCTGCTTATGTTTTGTCAGTTATTTTCATCCCTCCCACTTGGCCATGTGAGATTTTTCACTGGCTGTAGAACTTTTTCAACTTCCTTTAGCAGCTCCTCATCATATTTAGCACCTTGCTCTACCTCAATTGCTGCCTTCACATTTTCTTGCACCTGCATGGAGCATAAACTTTGAGAAAACCACCAGAAATCAAACCCAGTGAAAACAACTGAGTGCATGAAAAGTCAAATTTTTCACAAGGCAGGACACAGGTGATTTTCACAACCACAAAACAAGACAAATCTGAGAAAGACCCAACCTCTGACCAAAACTGGGATGTCTACCCTTCCATCCTTAGACTTGAGGAGAAATTCCACCCTGATAGATAAAGAGCTTGTGCTTGGAAGACACCCCCAGGTGCTCTTCCTTGAGTAAGTTGTTCTTTTAAAGTAGGTTGTTTTAGGCTGTATGTTTCCCTTCCTTCGGAGATTGAATCAACATCTTCAATTGCTATCTTAGCAACTCATTAAAGAATTTCAACACCTACATGCATATCACCTAAGAAAGAAATTAAGCTCATAACCAACTGCAAAAACCAACTGCAAACATACCTGCTCAATTGAGTTCATGCCAACTAGTGTAGTTGCAATGTCATGGTTCCTCATTGCATACTGCAGAGCCAGCTTTGCTATGCTCTTACCCTGAGCCTTGCACACTTCTATTGCCTTGTTGCACGCCACCTACAGATCATCTTGGAATATGAGCACCAACAAGATGACCGAATCTGCTAGTGTTGACAAAAACATCTTCTCTTGCCAGTAACAAAGCTTCACTGCTCTTGGTCTTACTGTAGTGAAGCACCTACAACAGGGAGTGTGTGACATAGATTCTTAACCCTAGATCCAGAGTTCAATGGGAAAACCTAGCCAATGTTGTTGCTTATATATTAGGTCATGAAAACATGTTTGATATGTGATTTAAGCACATAACCTTCACTTTTCTGTTTACCCTTGCATTGTGTGTTGAAGTCTAGGTGCCAAAGACTGTAGTTCTTAGACAAAGCTGCCCAATTATGTGTCTAAAGGTTTCATATTTTGTGAAGCCCATTCACATTTCAAATAACATGGATACCATCCTCAATATGTACTCCACTTGTTGTTGAGAGATACAGGACATCACTGAAAACATGCTTGAGCACAGCACAACTTCTTTTGTGGCCTCATGGTCCTGGCACCCTGCACCTAACCAAGGTAGCTAGAGGTACAGGGAAATGGCACACTCATGGAAGATATGTATATACAGGAGACAAAAGCTGCAAGAGAACAAGATGAGAGACTAATACCTTCAGCTCTGAAGGCGCCGGGTGCCATTCAGGAGGGGTTTGCCCAGAGAGAAGACCCATGGACAAGGGAGAGGCACTGATGATGCCAATACCCTTCTCCTGCAAGTATGGCACAATCTCCAGCAAGGATGTGTCATTGAGGCTATAGTGACAGTAGGACAGCACAACCTCCACAGAACCCTTTGGCACTCGGTCCAGCACATACCTAAAAGCGTTCAGTGGTAAACCACTGATCCCTATGTGTCTGACCTTGCCTGCATCCTTCAGTTTTTGTAGTGCTGGTACGGTCTCTGTAACAATCTGCAAAGGAACCACGACCACACAAAATGTTCGTAACATCTATAGGTCACAAATCACACACCAAAAGAGTAACTCCACTGGTGCTCAGTATGTGACCCTGAAAACTACATAGGATGAAGAAAAGTCAAAACATGTTGGTTTGGCTCAGCAAAATGGTTTTGGCCCAGCACTTTTGCATAGTTTGCTGAGGATGGTAAAAGGCAAAGCCAAGCCTAACACCTGCTAGAGAAGAGTGTAATAAATATAATCTGACTTCTGCTCCCTGTTTTTGATTGACCAATTATAATGATTGTCCCAGGTGATTTGCTATCATTAGTCTTCCACCTATTTGCAGTCCCAGTAATAGTTTACAGGTGGGATTAGAAAAAAGTAAATAACTAAACTTGGATGTGGGAAATATTTTGCTAGGTCACATACTCCGCACTGCTGAGTCTCCAAAAGCAAAGAAAGCAGCAGCAAAGATTGAACACAAGGAATATTATTTTGCCTGATCAAGGGATCCAAACTCGATATCATGGCAGTGGATAAGATCCACATATGTAACATTCAGGCGCTGTAGGCTCTCATCCACACTCTTAGTGACACGCTCAGCACTGAAATCAAAGCCTGAGCCATATCTCCCACACTTTGTCGAAAGCACATAATCCTCTCTGGGTATTGGAATGCTCTTCAAGGCCTTCCCCAGCACTGTCTCAGCCAAAGTATCCCCATAGTACCTGTTGTTCCTCACACACACACACACACACACACACAAACCCTGAAATGAATCTCCTCTTCTGTGCAACAGCAGAAGCATCAAACCAGTAGCCTGATGTTGGTTAAGTTTACATGGCAACCTTCTCGCAAGCAATTCTTGTTTCAGACAAGACTCTCCACTGAATGAATGCTCATGAAGCAATAATGTATGCAATGAAGGACATAAAAACCTCATCCTATAGTCCTCACAAGCTTCGGAGAACCAAGACCCATAAGACGAAAGAAAGAAGACGGGGACAAGGAAGAACAAAAAGAAATTTCTTGTACTTACGGTGAGACGTCAAAGAAGTTGATGCCGAGACGAGCCGCTTCATGCACGGAAGCTATGGCATCCTCTTCTTTCACAGAACCAAAAAGATTACCCAGTGGCGAGCCTCCAAATCCCAACGAGCTTATCTTCAATCCCGTTCCCCCTAACTCTCTCAACCCCAACCCTCCCGCCATCTCTCTCTCTCTCTCTCTCTCTCTCTCT
>Ga0116230_10004827_pt1 | contig 13207 bp, 8 predicted proteins | sample S1TSphfallax_3_FD_88678 | JGI IMG/M metagenome (GOLD analysis project Ga0116230, IMG submission 88678) | Host-associated microbial communities from peat moss isolated from Minnesota, USA - S1T2_Fd - Sphagnum fallax MG | ecosystem: Host-associated > Plants > Peat moss > Unclassified | place: USA...
TCTAAAATCACATAAATGGTAGAACTAAAACAATGAAAGTGAGCTTGTAAGGTGAGCTAACATAAGCAAAGGATGGAACAATAATCATTTGGATTTTGAACATGTAAAAGGTGACCTTATCCATCACTTTTCAAAAAACTAAAATTGAAGATAACTAAAGTTATTTAAACCAAACTCACATTATTCCATAATTGTGTTCTAATAGGTAGGTAATGGTATTGGTTCAAAATGATGACATCCATAAAACAACATACATCTTATAAAAGGGTTGAAAGTTTCAAGCAAAAAATGCCTAACCAACTAAATATGCCATACCTTCTACTTCAACTTGGAAAAATGTACACACAACACAAATATTCAAAAACCACATCTCTTCATTTAGAATTTAGATGAGATTGGAGTTCAAGTGGGTTAACAATTCAATGCATGGGATTTGGCTAGGTAGGGTTCACGTGATGTTTACAACATATTCTCAAAGTCTTGAGAGAAGTTGCATGTCAATTGTGCTATTAATGTAATAGGAACAACTTTGTTTGCCTTTCACATTTTCAAAGGTGAAAGGATGTGCCAAGACTACATAAAATTATGTACATTAGAAACATATATGGCAATGTAGAAGAAAACTTGGATAACAACATACCTCTTCACTCATCCAATGGTTGTCTTCTTTTTAACATATTTGTACATTGAAATATTTGTTAAGAAAATCATCATTTCTCGATTATAGATGGACATGGGTCACAAGTCACAATAAAAACATTTGAATAAGTAATTAAATTTGAGTTGAACATGATGACCTTACCTTCACATACTTCACATGCACTTCAGCTGCTAGACATGACTTGCTTCAACCCATTCAAGAAGGATTTTAGAAAGGAATGATATTTTGCAATGACAAAAACTATAAAAAAAATAAAATCAGACAAGGTTGCACCGATGGAATGGGTGGACAAAGCTTTGCAATAGTTCCTAAGAAAACTTGAAGAATTGAGGTTTAAAGTATGTGAAATCTAGCCATTGAATCTTGTTGTCATGGTTGGAAAGTTTGGTTCAAGCAAGGTGTTCACTTCTAGAACATAAGAGGAGAATCATGAAAAATCATACTAAAATGCAATAGATCAAGCCAACAACAGTGAGGATGAAATTGCCGCTGCCATAGACTTTCTGAATATTGCAAGGACTTTTCAAGCAATGCTTACAATAGCTCTTACCTTAGTTGAATGCCCCTCTTCACCCACACCTCAGTCCTGCATAGATGTGCCATGCAACACAACCATTGTAACAAGAAACTATGAATAACATCAACTAGTGGTGAAGTTAGAGGATCTTGGCTAGGGATATTTTTCTTTGCAACATTTGCTAGTAGTTCTTCCTGTGGTTTCTCTTCTTTTCTTGATTCCGTATCTCCTTCTTGCCAGTGGCTTTTAAACATCCATGGACCATGTTACTAGCTCAACAACTATGTTCGGATCTCTAGTGGGTTCCATCACAGCTACGCCTCCACCTACTTTGCTTCCTATGTAACAAAATTTTCCGAAATCCTAGTTGCATACAAGAACTGTGTGCATCCATCATCCAAGAAACAAACTTAAAAACCCTCACTAAAATCGTGTTGGTGCTGCCTGTGTGGGAGAGAGAGACTATGGAATAAGTCTCAAGATCTTGATCTCAAATACGAATGAAGCCACATGATCTCACCCATTTCCGATACTTACCCACCCTCGTAAGGCTCATCCTCAAGCAACCCAAAACGCAGAACTGACCAACGCTGGATCATATGGAATCCTGATGCCGTGGAAACAGTCACTAGTCAAAAGGGATATTCTTGTCACCTCGAATGAATCCAATGGGAGAAAAGATCCCCAAACCCTAATTTGTCTACACTTCAGGAAATTGTGTGTCCGTCGGTTTTGGTGGTGGGAGCTTTCGTTATTGCAGTTAAATTTTTTTTTCTTTCCTTTTCTGAACCGAGTTTTTTTTTTGGGTTCCTGCGGCGAAAAAATTCTAACGAGGAAGGAGAACCTGAGTTTTGGTGTTCGCACAGTCACTACTACTGCCGTCTTGTGTTGGCGTGACTACCAGCAACATTCTTTCTTTGGAATCAGATTTTTTTTTTGAGGAGTTGTACTTTTCGGGAGGTAGGTTAACGTTGACGTTTACTTTCCGGTTGCTTCAATTTGGTGAGAACAGAAAGACGATCAGGTTCTTCGGTACTGGAGTGAAGGAAGGAATGTAGAAGTGTTGGCTGCTATTCATTTCAGTTTTTAAATTTCCAGGTAAGGAAAGGCTTTGCCATGGTAATTGTTTGTTGTTTGGTTGGAATTAGATTTCTCTTCTGTACGTAGCCATAGAGTGTTCGATTGTGGAATGTGGGGTACGTCGGTTACGGCAGCAGCACTCGTAGAAGGTTTGTTTGCTGTGTGTATATGTCCGTGTGGGGGTGTGCGCTCGAGCGCGATTTTGTCGATGCGCCTCCTATTTCCAAGTCTGTTGAAGGTCTTGTTGCGATTAATCCCTGTTGAGGTCAAGGAAACTTGTTAATCAGATGGCTGTTTGCAAACCCTAATTAGGGTTTGGTGCTCAGTTTTGATAAGTAATGAGAGGAATGGTTTATGATTGTTCGATTTTTATATTTTCCTATTCTGAGGGCGTTTTGGCTGCTGTAGTTGTGGAACTGCAGGAGGTGGTCTGGAAAAAGAATCTTGAGATGTCAAATAGGAACCGCATGCCTGTCCCCCATGTGCTCAATGCACGATCTGTGACTCAGAATGGTCCCAACAATATGCGTCCCTTAGCATATGGGCATCAAGTGCGACCACAGCTGGTTGGGGCACCTCCAGTGTTGTCAGGGCCTCCACCTGGAATGCTTGAACAGAAAATCTCAACCCAACACAGCGAGATTCAGAGGTTGTTGACAGAGAATCAGCGGCTTGCAGCCACTCATGTAGCACTCAGGCAAGAGCTTGCTGCTGCACAGCAAGAAGTTCAGCGGTTGCAGGCATTGGTTGCAGGCATTCAGGCTGAGAAGGATGGCCAGATGAGAGCACTGTTGGACAAGTCAGGAAAGCTGGAAGCAGACTTGCGAGCAGCTGAACCACTCAAAGCAGAGCTCCACCAAGCTCAGACTGATTGCCAGAAGCTGCACGTACATTCGCAAGAGCTTGCACAGCAGGTGCGCACTGTCTCACAGGAGCTGCAGCGGGCTCGTGTGGAGGCCCAGCAGGTTCCTTCCATGCGTGCAGAACTTGATACTCTTCGACAGGAGCTGCAGCGAGCCAGGTCAGATTTCATTCTTGTGCTGGTTATTGATTTACAAAATTGCTCTGCTGTATCAATCTAATCACAAAGAGTTGTTTCTAAAATACCTTTTTGTCACCCTGTTTTGCTGCCTGGAGACTATGTCTCATGACCTTGTGTAAAAAAGATTGGTCCTTCCAATTTGTTTGACACATTGCTATCCAAGTTCAGGGAATTAGAAACTAGAGAAACATTCACTGTTACAGCTCTATCTAAGATTTTCTTGTTTGTTTATCCTGGATTGTGGGCAGGGCGGCCTTTGAGCTGGAGAAGAAGGCAAATTCTGAGCAGTTGGAGCAGAGGCAGGCAATGGAGAAGAATTTGGTCAGCATGGCTAGAGATCTGGAGAAACTCCGTGCAGAACATACAAATGCTGAAAATAGAGCACATCACAATTCAGGTACTTTGTGTAGATGCAACTAATGTAGCAAACAATAGTGCATAACAGGCAGTAATCTAAATGGAGATTTGATGTCACTGGCTGGTGTTTGATGCATCATTTGTTAGGTAGAATCTGGACTCTAGGTCTGTGATTTAACCAAGAGTAGGGAGAGTATTTTACAGTGGTGTTACTCATTTGTGAATAGTGTACTGGTTATGAATGCCAGGCGTTGCATCATACAACGGAGGATATCCTGTCCAGGATGGAACTTATGGTACCATGTCACAGCAAGGTTATGGTGATGGCTATAGCATGCATTCCCAGGTATATTTATCCCATCTATCATTTGATTGTGTTTTGATCCAATAGCTGTTTCTTATTCTTTTAGCTTGGTGGTTTGGGAAGTGCCAACAAACTGGAGACATGGGTCTAGAACCGCTCTGAGGTTCCCATTGAGAGTGGCAGTAAGGCATTTGCTTGCTTGATTCTTGGACATGAAGCTCATCCTGCTGCTTGATATGCAAGTGTCATTATGGGCTTGTGTCTGCTGAGTCAGGTGTGTAATGTCTATGGTCTACTTGTGTACATATCCTTGCGATTGTGTAGATGTAGCAGCATGACTATGGGGATTTTGTTTGAATACTTCATGGATCCATGAGCTTAAAGCCACAAGAAAGATACCCATCATATCAGGAGAAGGGTATGTGTCCATAGCCCCGATAACTGAATGCTGTAGAGATTCTTCAGTAGGAGGTCAGCTTATCAGTATTAAGAAACAGCTTTGACAGATGAATTGGCCTTATGGATGAGTGATACATGGCAAGGTAAACATTGCTGAAGACCTCAAAAAGCCCTGAGGTCTTTAGGGGGGGTTCTTGGCTGCCCCAAATTGAGAGTTTATCCAAGCATGAAGCTTTTGATTAGCTATGCCTCTTTAGTGCTAGCGGACATCATGACTGAGTGCTTCCAGTTTCTCCATAAAATTGGCATGAATTAATTGTCTGCCCTAAGTTATGATCAGATTTATCATAAACAGATCAATGCCCAGAGTGAAGGAAGTCTGGGGGGATTTATGGCAGCTGTTCACTGCCATTCATGATGAAGGTAAAAGGTTTGATAACTTTGTGCGTGACACTCACAAGGTTATGACGCCTGTTTGGCCAGAACTGACACAATGGTAACCTTCATTTTGTGGAGTTTTCTCTGCAATCTCATTTAATGGGTTTTGGGCTGCTCCAAATGGAGGCCTGCCCAAGTGCCAATCCATTGACAGTCCACATGCCAATTGGATATGAATATATTGGTTCCCATATCTTAATGAGCTGCTGAGCATCCAGTTAGTTATTCTAACTAAATGGGTAACTATTGTGGACATACTGTGGTATAAAGGGCATGTATCATAACTTGCCTTGAAACTCCTACCCTACCCTAAATTGTCTGTCAAGCAATTGCTTAGCTTTTATCATGTAGGCTGTATCATTCTCTATTCTCTAAAAGGAGGATGGCTTGAAGGTTTGATCTATATATGGATTTTCTTTTGTATGAAATCTCATGAAAGCGAGGTGGGTTGGATGTAATCTGTCTTGAGGACAAACAATGTTAGGAAGCAGGTCAGTGTCCTGCTTTGTCCTGTGCTGAAAGATAATGTTGAATTTTTTGGAGTTATCATAAACAACTTGTGATTTTGTTACCAGGAAGCAGTTCCTACAGGCAACAACCTCCAGCAGGGTGCAAATCCAGGTGAATCAGACTTAAATAAATCACATGCGGAAGCCAACAAGTATATGACGGTGCAAGATGGGAATAGCACTTATCATTCTACCAATGGAAACTTAGTGCAAGATGCAAATCTATACAGACCACCTGACTGGAAACCTGCACAGGAGTGGGAAATGCACAAGGCACCAGATGGTAAACCCTTCTATCACAACCAGTTAACAGGAGCAACACAATGGGAAAAGCCAACATCCTTGGATTCTCAACATTATGTACAGGTGGCTCTTACATCTCTTATGCTGTTTCTTGAGATGAATTGATTTACTGTGCATAAATCCTTATAGACACTATTGAATTTTCTGCTATCCTTGATTCTGTGGGTGGTCCTCAGACTTCACCATCCATTAGCTCTCTGCTTGGTCTCTGTCTTTCTGATAAATTTCCATATCTTTATGTGTTCTGAATTTGTAGATTTAAGATTTCCAAGAAAATTCTGAATGTAAGATTTGGGGTTATCTATTTTGAAGCTGCCCTGAAGATGTGGTTTGTAAGTCACTGTCAAACATGTTGCTTCAGTGGGCAATTGGACAAGTGAGATACTGTCAGTATTGTTCATATTATGAACTTTTAATCTTCTAGTTCATGACAAACAGGTTCTTTATTTTTTGTTGCCCAGTCTCTTGTGTTTTGTTCTCACACAGTCCAGTGCAAGGTCATCTTACTGTTTGAATTTGAGTTAGCTATTGGTTGTATGGAGAGTTTTCAATATATATAAGGATATATGTGGATCCTGATGATTTTATCTGCCTCGTGTTGAACCAGCAAGAACAAACTTTGTCATTGTCCACCCTTGCAATTTGGGATCCTGATAATATGGGTTGTGAAGATTTTGTGCTTTGTTTATGATTATTGGTTTTTTTCGCAAATTGATTTGCACATCTGTTTAACCTTCCCCCTAATACCATATACCTTGTCCATAATCCATACTGTCCTTACAAAAGCAAACATATAATAGGACTGTCCGTAGTATCAGCAAACAGGATAGAGGTTCCTTTCAAGAATGATGAAGCTTGGATGTTCATGGTTGCAGGCTGCACAGGTCCCAGGGCAAGTGCTGGAGGGGGGTCATTTTCCTAGTGTTCAACCTAACAGTCAGACCCAACAGGAGGTTTCTGTTGCACAGATGCAGCAAGGAGGAACACCAGCCCAGCAACAGCAGTTGACACAATATGCTCAACCTGTGCAAAATGCTGCACAGCATGCAGCAAGCTATACAGCTCATCCAGGACCTCAGATGCAGCAGGCTGGGCTATATGTTCAGCATCCTGGAGTATACATGCCTCATCCAGGAATGTACATGCAGTCTGGGTCACACCTGCAGCAACCTGGAGTCTACATGCAGCAACAATTGACACAAACACCACCAGTTGCTGGTCAGATTCAGCAGCCTGGAGTCCCTCTCGTAGCACCAATTCCAGCTCCACTTGGTACTCAAATGCAACCACCCATCCTTCCATTGCAAGGGCAAGCTCTGCAATCCACACCTTCCACCCAGTTGCCCCAAGTTGTTCACTCCCCCTTGAATTATGCAATGCCAGGGGTGATGGCACATCAGGTTCCAACACAGGCAAGAGGTCAGGTGCAGCATATCACACAGCCATCACAATTGCCTCCATTAATGCCAACTCCTGTTGGGCAGCAACCAATGCAGCAGTCTTCCTTATCTCAACCTAATCAAATCTCTTCATCTAGACCTGGAGCTTACTCCTCTCAATCTCCACAACGACAGCAGCCAAACTTGCAGCAATCACAGGCCCACCCCCGTACACCAGCACAGGCTGCTACATCACAACCACAGTCACTACCTCAAGGACCCTCTCAGCCCTCGCACACTCCACATGGTACAAGCTCTACACCTTCAGTTCTCACCCATCCTGTATTTCATCCTGTTCTGGTTGCTTCTTGGGCCATGCTTGGACATTACAAATCTGTTTTTCTGCTATGTGTATCTTCATTTCTGGAAGCAGTGCAGTATCTCAACTCTACATTACACAAAAGCAGTGCAGATTCTGCTTCTACCCAGTCTTTCTCTGTACTGCATTCTATGTTGCATTATTTTAGAAATTGAATGTCAGTCATTTACCAGTTCTCTTGTGTGGGTCTAAAGCCTGAAGGTTCACATCATGGGATCAGATTGTGCTGGTTTTGAAATGTTATGCTTGGGGTTGCTTTACTGGTGGGGGCAGTTTCTGCACCCCCTCTGATCCATCCAAGACCACAGATTTCTGAGACTCCTACTCCTGTTAAATCGGCTCCTCTACTTCCTCTCACTGCAACCAGTGGGCCTCAAGGTGACTGCCAATACCTGTTATGAGATCTACTCAAGATTAGTAAGATTGGTTTGGTTTCTTTGCAGACTGTTGAATTCACCAAATTAATTGTTTCAGTTCTTCTTTCAAGTTTGTGAGGATTTACTGTCCTCACCGCTCTGCAAGTAGGACCTGCTAAGGACACTTACTGTGTTCTTATTATTGTCCCATAGTAGCTGCTAATGAATTGGCTGGACTGTTGAACAGGGGCCAATTTGTTTGTATTTGGCATTCCGGAAGACATGGGTGACAAGAAACTCGCAGATTTATTTTCTCCTTATGGTTCAGTTGTTTATGCCAAGGTTGGGGTGGAGAAGGATACAGGAAGGAATCGTACTTACGGTAAGTCTTCTGATATCTGGTTATCTTTTTGCTTTACTCTTGTCCACTTACTACTGTGATCAAACTCTTTCCAGAGGCTGTAGTTTTTTTCTCTGCTCATCTGTCATTCATGACTTTGCTCAGCTAAAGGTTATTTTCAGAGTATCTGATGACTTTGTAGTCCAGTCACTGGTCACTATGTGGTTTGGTCAATGGCAAAGCCTTGAGTGTGACATACTGTAGGCACAACCTTTGGTCAGCAGATAGTATCAAGAAGTGGAGAAGCAGAAAACTGGTAAAGTGTGAGAGTTTCAGTCCTGTATAGAGAAGTTGAAGATGTCCTGCAGGAGACATCTTAACTGCATGAGTTCATTTTTTAATTTCTTGAGGTTGAATTTGGGGGTATGAGAGTTTTGCTCGCTTAGTACTTTCTACCCAGCTCAAAGAAACTTTTACCATTACTTCTTAAGTAATGGGTGGTGGCATTGGCTTCTTGTTGTTGATGGGAAGAGTGCTTGGATATTTGTGGATTGTGGTGGTGATATGGGATATTGTTACTCCAAGGAGTAATTGGGTCAATGGTGATGTGTTCCCATCTTTTTCCTGGCATTGGTTATTTTGACCCTGGCCAAATTTGAGCTATCTACATTAAACATGGCAATGGCAAGTTATGTTATGGAACCTTTTAAAAGTCATCTCTGCAGTATTCTATAGCTCTCCATCATAGGGCCACATTTTACCTTTTGGCTCACTTCTGCCTGATAGAAGTTTGATGGATGCCACAGCATCTTTGGATAATCCCAGTAGTTTTTGTGCCCATATGAACAGTAAACAGTTGTCCTTACATCTTAAAGATAGTGTCCCCCGAGATCTGCTGCTTTGCAATTTCCATTTGCTTTTAAGTTGATATTGTCTGTTCAGATGTGCAATTCAAATCTTATCCCTGATACCAGAATTGTAAACATCATCAAGGTATTGCAACATGAGTACTGACTTCTTAGTTCTCAGATTCTGTAAGTGGGGAGCTTTTAAGCCCCATTTTCTTCTTTTGTCTGCTATATTCTGTTCTTTCTTCCCTATATGCCTCCTCTTTTGTTTTCAGTTTTTTCCCTCCATGTTCCCCTTCTTTGCTGTAGGGTGCTAGCCAGTATCATGGCTTAGTCTTCCCATTGCTTCCAGACCAGCAACAGAAGCTGGGTATGCAGTCTAGGCCTGTACCTGCTGCAGGGAGCTAATGAAGTTGATTGGTAAGTTTGTGATAGAAAGGTTGCAATAGAACCAAAATAAGAGAGTGAGAACATCCCCATGTCTTGATATGGGAAAAGACTGTAGATGCTGTCAGGTTCACATGAGAGTGGGAAAACATCATGTCCTGTCTGGCAGTCACTTTAAGTCCTATTTATTTTCTGTATCTTTTCTAGGTGCTCTACTTCTCATGATTGCTTGTGATTTGAGGACTTGGCTGTTGCAGATCAGTTGAACAGTGGTACTTGTCATACACTCTTGGTCCTAATTTGTTTGTTTCCCTAACATTTAGTGATTTTGATTACTGAACAAACTAGATCACACAATGGTCATGTCAGGTTCCATATTCAGCATGATTCTTGTAATTGGCACATAAGAAGGAAGAGTCAGGATTGTGGCCCTGCTTTCATCTCAATGTATCTTCATGCTAATTTCAAGGAGCAGTTTGAATCATTCAGCTTTATTCCTTCACCTGCTGTAGAAAAGTTCATGCAGTTTGCTCTTGCATTTGAGGTTCAAACTTATTCTGGGAACACAGCAAGGATACAGTAGGTTGCTTGAAATTTCTGTATTTAACCTGCATGTTTATGTATCACCATTTTGGGTACAGCCTCCAAGTTTTGCATGCACCATTCCCCTCTTTTGCCTTCTCCTGTTCTCATAAGTCCCTTGTCTCTTTTCTGCTTTCTTTATGTCATCGGTCCTCTTATGCTTCCTCAAGATGTGAAGCACATGAAGATGTTGACCTCACTCACCACTCTGGATATGCAATTGTACAAAAGTGCATGTCTCCATTCCTTACTGCTCATTTTTGGCTCTTTCACCAAAACCATTCTAGACCACTGCTTTACAGACCTGTAGATGTTGCTGTTTTTGCCTCACTGCTATTTTAACGTTTATAGGTTTTGATGCGTCATATTCTGTTTAATGACAGAAGTTGTTTTTGCCTCACTGCTATTTTAACATTTATAGGTTTTGATGCATCATATTCTGTTTAGTGACAGAAGTTTTTATGAAGAATGAGATTGGTGAAGTCGTATGCATTCTTTGTCTGATTATCTCACCATTTTGAAGGCATACCTTGAGGTACTTGGTTTTCAAGTGTAGCATCAGTAGGCATGTTCAAGTTTGAAATCGGAATTGTGGCTGTCCTTAAGATTCCTGCTCTGCAGGGTTAGAGTTCAATTTTTCCAATGTGAAGGGTCACTTTGCTAGGATAGCTTCTGAAGGTATTTGAGATCCACAGGGTGTAAACCCTTCAGACTGCAGGGTTTACACTCTTCGGAACTCCAGTGCAAAGAGTTGGTTGATCTTTCTATCCTTTGAAATTGACTATATTATCGGGTACATAGTCAACCAGTTCTATAGTAGGGGGAGTGATGCAGTTCAAATGTCTCAAAATAGGTCTGCAGCTGAATTTGGCTTTGCTACAGGGAAGATGCAACCTGTTCTTACTGCACTGTATGTAAAAATTAACCTACACATAAGATAATGAGCAGTTGGGGTGATTTTGAGCAAGTTAAGAGTCTGGGTTGATAGGAGTATGATAATGCAGTGTGGTGCATTGGGACACCTCAGAGTCATCCTGGAAGAGTAATGAACAGACAGCTTGAGGTAGATCTTGTTTCATTCCTTACTTTTTTCATAAGCAACCCATGGATTGTTAAGATGTGTGCAATCGGTAAACTGGTGTGCATCTGGGTTCGGGACACTGCATTGTCCTCAAGCAGGTTTTGTGTCCATGGACTCCTCACAAGCTGCAGAAGCAGCTATTCTTCAAGTGAATGGTATGTCCATCTCTGGCAAACGCATTAAAGTGGAGTTGAAGAGGGGAGAATCGGATGGCCACAGTCAGCACCAGCAACAACAGCAACAGCAACAACACTCCCAGCATCAAAATCCGTCTGGTGGGGTTGGTCCTACCAGATGGCATCACGGTCATAATGGAAATTCAGGCTACCGGCCTTACTAGAGGCAGTTGGCATAGGCTGCTCTCTTCTGTGACCACAAACTTGTTGGCTGAGAAATATTCATGTTTCTCTTGCTTGAACTGTACTGGCATCCAACAAGGTGCAGTGTATATGATCCTTGTTAGCAATACAGCAATGCAAATATCCTGGTGATTATTTGCACTGTTTGTATCTGTGAAAGTTATGGCTTGCAGGTCTTATCTGATTTTTCTTGCCATCAATGTTTTAGTGGTGCTTTCTTACTTTTCATGGAGTGCTTTAGAGTTGATTAACAATGACCAGCTTTTTGTTGTACTTTGTAAATCACCTTTTTTGCCCTTCAGTTATGTCTGGCCTTATTTCATGAGATCACACTGGAAGTCCACTTTATGAGGAGGAAGACCATTTTCTTTGGTCCCTTCCAGCTCTTTGTGGTAAACTCTAGATTCTGGAAGTACCCAAATTAGAGCTCTTGTTGAACCTCACTTGACAGTAACAGATCTCATGTGACACAACTTTTCTAGTCAGATTCTCAGATGTTTTCATAGAAGTAGCAAAGTAATGAGCTAGTAAGGAGGTTGCACCAAATTGATATCTCTCTTTCTGGTCCAGGGTTGATACATTTTTTCTTCTCCTCTTGCAATTTTGAAGCTTGAAAACCATCCATTTGCTCCTGCATGTCCACTTTATTCGATGATGATAATTTTGCTACAGTACTGTATACATCTAGTCTTGCATGATGAAGGACTTCACATTGTGCCACTTAATCCTCTTGCTTCTCTCACTCACATCTCCCATGCATGTGAGAGAATGTCATGGAAACTGCGCACTGATGGTGTCATTTGATTAGAATGTGTAGAGGGCACTTAATGTGGTTCCCCTTCACTGAACCTGAAATCGATTTATCCTGTGTATGCCATTTATCCTGTTTTGTTTATTGTGCTACTCATGCGTGTAACTCCTGACTTACCCAGCAGCTCCTCATATGCTATATGCTAGGAGTGCAGCACAGGTTCAGCTGTTACCAGGGACATGGTGAACCTATTGATTTGAATCACATGTGACTGGCATGTTCACAATTCCAGTAATTCATGCACAAGTGGAATAGAAATGCTTGGGTAACTTTGTAGATTCTCAAATTGCTGTAGATATGTTAGTCATCGTCCAATACAATGGAGGTTTTTCTCTTGATCTTCTCCAAAAATCGACTGGAGAGGTAATTTGTAAAGGATCGATGTTCAGATTAGGGGGCCATATGAGTTTTTTGTGACTGCTTTAATGGTTTCTTATTTCCTATCATTTTGTGTGTCATCTTCACCTATGTCAAACTTTCTTGAGTCTATTTTATTTTTAATTTTCACCCATTCCATCATTTTCCTCATGATAATCTTCAATTCTGTTTGGCAGCCAATATCATGGCAACTCTTCCTATGATTGCTTTGTAACATTATACTTGGTATGTAGATTGTGGTTTGTCCTCCAACCTATACCCACTGTTGGAAGTTGGTAAGGGGGTTTTTGTTGAGTCATTGTGGTTAGTCTCTAGTCTCTACCATGTAAGATGCTGACCTTTTAAAGCTCAAAATTTCTGTTCTTCAAAGAAATTTTCTTAGAGCTGTCAAGAAAATGTCCGCACTCACTAGTGAGGTAACTGGCATGTGTAGTTGAGGTCATTTGATGCTGGAGTTTGAAAATTTGTAGAGAAGAGAAAGCTGGGCAGAAGATAATTGGATCTGAAAGAGTGTGAAGAATCAGTCTGATCATGAAATGACAGATCAAAGATACAGTTTGAACAAAGTGATGATCTCTTGGTTCTCAAGGGAATTTGAGGATCCACTCAAACTGTTTGATCTTATATAGTTACACTCTATTGTGGGAAGACCTGGCCACCTGGCAAATTAGGATTAACAAAGGTGATTGAGAAGTAA
>Ga0116230_10004828_pt1 | contig 13204 bp, 13 predicted proteins | sample S1TSphfallax_3_FD_88678 | JGI IMG/M metagenome (GOLD analysis project Ga0116230, IMG submission 88678) | Host-associated microbial communities from peat moss isolated from Minnesota, USA - S1T2_Fd - Sphagnum fallax MG | ecosystem: Host-associated > Plants > Peat moss > Unclassified | place...
CTATTGGTGGTTATTTTAGTAATGGATATTATATTAACGGTTATTGGTGGTTATTAGATTAATGGTTATTATATTAGTGGCTATTGATGGTTATTTTATTGGGCTATTAATGGTTATTTTATTAATGGTTATTGATGATTATTATATTATAAGTTATTGTTGGTTATTATATGTTATATTATGACTATTGGTTTTTATTCTATTATAAATTATTGTTGGATATTCTATGTTATAATATCATAGGCTATTGGTATTTATTATAGTAGAGGGTATTTTAAATTATTTTAAGTTATTATACTTAGAATAAAATAATTTATTAGAACATAAAGTATAATGACCTTGAATAACTTAAAATACAACTTGAAATAACATATATTAATTTAAAATAAAATAACTAAAGGTATAATTTAAAGTTAGTTGAATAATTTAGTTTAAAATAACTTAAAAGCTTATAATAAACTAGTTTAGATACCTTAAAGTAAAATAACGTATAATAATTTAGGGTACAATAATTTATAATAATTTATAATAACTTATAATAACATAAGGTATAAGTTAAAATAACTAAAGTAGTTTAAAATAATGTATATCATAAAATAACATATATATAATATTTTTTAAAACATAAAAATAAAGCTATTTACTACAATAAATTATAATAGCGAATTATGTTAACTAGTAATGAAACATAATGTTTACATAGTGACATTATAATGAAATAACTTTCACCAAGATGAAATCAGTAAAATGCAATGAAGTTATTTCACTTTTAAGGTCCCATAGTCATTTAAGCTAGTGAACTACACCCCATTTTTATAGTAGTGAAAGTTCAATTAATATGATGTTTTAAAAACTTCAACAAGATAATGTTAGAAAACCAAGTGGACCTTCAAGCTTCCTTCATTACCACATATTTTTAGGTTTCATGCTTATTTAAGAATACTAAACAAACTCTTATATTTTTTTATTGGTTTTAGTATAGGCTTGGGAGCAACCATCCTATATGTTAATCCAATTATCCATAAAATGGGTGGGAGTTTTGATCTTGGTTTTGCCCACACTTTTTCATCTCATCTTGAAATTTGGACTATTTTTTAAATATCCCAATCAAGGACAAATACTCAAAATTAAATATGAACCCTTCCCCAACTTTAACTACATTAGTTGTCTCCTTATGTAAAATTGAAGCAATTGCAAGGGGTCAAAGGTAGCCCACTCCCATAGGAAGAAAGTTCAACATACAATAGTCATTGATCTTAAAGATACAATAATTTAACATACATTTTTAGGGTTTGAAAATGAACACACATGATATAAGCATCATGACAAAACCATGTGACAATGTCCCTTTTTGAGCTAAATAGGTTGCCATGAAAATGTAATACCATCCAACTTACATTGTGTGAAGGTTAAACTTCAAACAAGAGGTACATAAATGGAGGTTTTATATTTAGAATTTAACACCTTGAATGGACATAATTTTTTTCTAGGAGCAAAAGTTTTGCAAACAACATTTTTCAACTAAAAACTATCAATTGCAAACAATAATTTTTCTTCTAGTGTAGTAGGGTGGAAACACTTATGGACATTAGACAAGTCAACTTCATGTGGCAAGACAATATTACATCACAAACTTACAAGGTCATAGATTTATACAAATTTTGTGCAAAATTCAGTTTCTTACAAACAAAATTGATGATTGTGAACTAGTGCAAAAAATTGGATTATTCATTAGCTGGGTTTTACAAAAGAGTTTAAAACCAAATGCAAGTGAAGTCAAAGATTGTTTAACAACAAGCAAATCTTCTTGATATGTTTGCAATGAGAGGATTAAAGTGTGAATTCACCTTCATCACACCCCAAGACGATTAGCTCACAATATCATGAATACCCCTGAAAAAGGAAAAAGGAAAAAGGAACTTGCAATTGAAAAAATAATTTTAGGAAAAAAAACAACCAAGTAATTTTTTTTCCTTTCATAAGTGATGTTTCGCCAAAAGAAAAAATTGTTATACATACAAGTAATATAGGAACCTTTAATATCAAAAACTTTCAAAATATTATAAATCTTGATATACAATCCATTTAAAATATTCATTGGTGTGAATAAATTAGATATTATTAAAAAATGTTGAAATAAAATTTAATGGTTCATATCAAATCACAAGAATTTCGTGTTATGGTTAATATGAATGATATTTGTAGGTATTCAATGTCTTAATATTTAAACATATGAGACATTGTTTTTGAATGACATACATGAATGTTCATGTTTAATACACAAAAATAACATAATTTTATCCAAAATTACATCATAATGATTGCACCAAGTTAGTTAAAACATAAATTGTACATACTTCATATTAAAAAATCATAAGTAAAAAAGACACACCATTTATATAAAAATAATTTACATATATTTTTCATGCCATTTGTACCCTATGAAGCCCACAAATTTTGCATAAACATATTGTTCTATAATTTTCACATAGATTAACGCACCCACATTCCTTGAAAGATTCAAATGCAAGTTCAAAAATGAAAACAACGAAAGAAAGAATTGGGGTACACTCCTTCGTTCATAACATTTCGGGAGTAAAGGGGCATGCTAGAGCTTTGAGATGGGTACTAAAATGAGTGAAAAACAGGTCAATTATTCAGATAAAGCAATTAAACAACAAGTTGGTTAGTGTGTGGTTGGAACATTTTTGGGACATGGACGAACTGAAGACACACATAGATTCACAAAACTCACCATGGCTCAAACTTGGGGGAAACCATCATCTTCCCTTTTATAATATTTTCTATGATTCACCACGAGGGTTGCATCTAAATGTCATTTTGTCCCAAAACTCCCAAGTTGAAAGTCCCGAATTTCTCAAAATTGGAACTTTCGACACTTTGGACGGTAACATAACTTATTGTTTAAACCTTCGATTGAGGTGACGTCTGAAGCAAAGTTGTAGTCTTCATCAATAGCTTTTCAATTATATGTGGCATTCCACCTTCACACATGTATTTGAGGGTGATTCCTGACTTTTAATGGGCGAAAGTCAAATTGGCACTTTGATTCCCAACCCTTCTTTTAACCATAACTTGTGTTTTAAATACTCAAATGGGTCATGCAAGTCCATTTTAGACATTTACATTTCAAGAGCTTTATAATAGTATATATAAAAAATTAATCCAATGAGTTTTTGTTCTTGAAATACCTCTTTGAAAATTCTAAATTCCATAGGAATTCCAATTTCCAAAGTGGGAGTCCACTTGGGAATGTGTGGGTTCATTCCCTCACACTCTCAAGAATGCAAATGTGATTGCCGAGTTGCACTCTTGGCTCGCACCTTTCCATGCCTTTGTTTTGGTCGCAAGCATAAGGCTAAGGTTGTGACATAGATTCTATTGAAATTTCATGATATTACGAGTTTGTGATGTCGAAGTTGAAAGATTAAGATGAGACCTTGAAGGTTGTTATTAACAAGAAGAACTTGCAAAAACCACCAAAGGTTTCAAGCATTGAATAATAATAGGAAAAGGGTAGGATGTTACTTGGTTCACCTAGATCACACTTACTTAATTACAAAAAATGGCATGGGTGTTACCCTCAAGGCAAATATGTATTTCATATTAGGGGATGATGTAATTTCAATCAAATCATCACCTTGATTCCATTGTAATTGAAATGTGTGACTTGCTTCCATGAAAATCCTATTAGAAAATGAAATTTTGGTTTTTTGATAGAAATGTTGTTTAAGGTGTAGGGAGTTCAAAAACAAATCACTATAATTTAGCTAGGGGAAAGTAAGGAGAAATCTTTTTTTACAAAAATGTATAAGATAACAAAATTTTACAAAGACTTTTATGAAAAGAAAGTTGGTAAGTTTAAAATGCCTAAAGTGATGCTCAAGTAGGAATTCAAATCCACCTAAATAAAGCTTTAAAATAATGTTCAAGATGTTCATTTACAACAAGTCGCAAGTGGCATTAAAAATCAAATGTAGGTTATGGAAGATGTGAAAGCTAAAAACATTCATATTCATACTAAAATTTAATGGAGGGGAAAAGGAAATTAATGTTCAAAAAAAAATTTCAAAATAATTGGGGAGAAGAACTAGAACACAACCATCACCAACCTTTAAAGGCCTAATGTGAGCATGGCCATGACACCATAAGAATTGGAGGATATTTGCTATGTGTTCTATAAAAAATTGTACCATGTAAATCAAATCCCAACAATGAAAATAAGGAATAAGGAAGAGGTATTAACATCAATCCTCTAATGAAATTCATTATGGACATGAATGAAAGCCTAGATGCACCAATCATAGAAAAATAACTTCATGTAGTAGTTCACTCCATGGCTAAAGAACAGGCCCCATGAATAAATGGCATTGTGGTCAAATTCCTTGTTTGATCTTGGCACATCATAGGTGAAGATTTCACCACGATTTTTAAGTCCATCAACAAAAGAAGATTCCCAAAAGGTGTCAATCAAGGTTTGATAACCTTTTTTTTCAAAGTAGGGGACAAGCAAAGAGTTGGGGAACTAGTGCCCCATCCCACTCCTAAAACAACCTACATTTTTTTTTACAAAAATCTTATAATTACACCTTCAATTGTCTCTCATGAACATCATGAAGGTAGATGCAATCTACAATGGCTCACTTTTTTCAACCTTATGGACTGTTTGTGGAGTGTATCCTATTCAAATGCTGTAAACACACTGTAAAATCATTAATTTGACACAAAATATTTATGGATTAATATTGCCAACTTGAATAAGAATATTTATTAAGGGGCAAAATTCAATAAACATACACCAATCATATAATAATGGATTTTTAAAATGGACATATGGATTATAATCTGAGTTTTGCATTAACATTCAAATGCATTTTTTATTAAGCTACATTATGGAAAAATAAATATGAATTGAAAAAATAAATAATAATAATAATAATAATAATAAAACTTTAACAAAAAAATAACTATGGATTTTTGAATGACCAGATTTGGACCATATTTTCAAAAGTCCCAATCTTGGTCATTTTTTGTTGGATTGATAAATTTTGTCCTTTAACATGTATAATAAAAAATAAAAATGGAAAACCTTTTTATATGGACTTTATTAATTTATTAATTACCACATAGGGCCCACTAAATATTGGTTTTTAACATTTTTTTTCTATCCTAGTGTTAATTTTTCCATTTATATGGACTTTTGGGATTGGGACTCTTGTCGCTTTTGAGCCACTATATCTTACATCTACCCTTGAGCAATAACCAAACAATTTTTTTTTGCCTTAATGTACATCTTAAATAATGTGCTACTTACCCATGAAATAGTAGATTGGGCCAAATACATTCCAAAATGACCTTGATTTACTTCAAATTTGACTTTTCCAAAGCTTACAAAAAGGTTTCTTGGGAATTTTTGTTTTTAACCATGAAAAAGCTAAGTATAGTGAAAGAATTTGTGGAGATGGTCAAATTATTATTTAAAGATATAAAAACATCTATATACTTCAATGGTAACACTACATGATGGATGCATGGTATGGTGGTTCAATTTGGCAAATAAAACATTCCATTAAACTCCATTTGGTAGTGTTAAAATGGTCGTCTATTATTACATCATTAATTAAGTAGGGGATTACATAATGGTTTAAACTAATAAACTCAATTAGTGGCAAGGATTCCATATGAGTTTATTATGTCAAATTATATCATATATTGAAACCCTATAAATGGTTTGAAGTGAAATTCAATCATTAAAAGAAATTCTTAAATCTATGACTATATATATGATTAATTTTGTAATCATATCGTACATTATATGATTAAAGGCCTTTAGTTGTAACAAATAAATAACAAAGGACAAACTATCATTGAATGTTCCACCACTAGAAGAAATGTTGTCCATTTTGAGCATATTTTTGCGACTATTATGCGACTAATGTCCAAACCAACTGATTTTACAACTAGCAATGTGTTAGTCCTACATGTCCGTGTAGTTACAACTTGTTGTAGTCACATATGCAACTATAGGAAGGTGTTGACCAAATTCTAGTTGTAGATGTGACCAATATGATTTTCATTGAAAATGTAAATGGAAAATGAACAATGTCATCCAATTTTGATTGCATTCATCAATGGATGATACCATAGTTGTTTTTGCAATTATGAATGAAAGGTTTTTCAACTTTAATAATATATTCTACCACATGAACAAAGAAACATAGACCACAGATGGCAAACTTTGCTATTTCAATTGGACTATTATCCCTTCAATGTACCCATCTATGACTTTTTACACATAGGATTCAAAGTAATAATCTAATTATGACTAAAGTCATACATATAATCATTTAAAACTTGTAATCATAAATTTCTTGGTTGTAAAAGATAAATTATTTTTAGTGAATGTCAAGATGGGTGAAAACGTGCTCAAAGGAGCCAAAGGTGCCAAGGATTGCACATGACATGTGTCATTTTTATGTTGGTTTATAATTTTAAAATTTGTATTTCAATATCCCTCTAACACTACATTTTAGTTATAAATACATTTTGATTACAAATTGATTTTATATCATGTATATTATGCATTCATGCCTTGTATCACATAAACATGAACATTTTTTTTTATTAAAGGCACATTTTCAAAATCCATAATTTTCAAAGTCAAAAACACTTTTGAACCAAATGTGTTAAAAATTTTGATTTATAAAAACAATTATCATGAATTCAACTCCTTTTACCTTTTTAATCATCAATGTTAAAATCCTCTCCAATTTTTAGAAGGAATTATGCTATGCATTTGGTAGAAAAAAAAAATGTTTGAAAAAAACAACAATTGTCCACTCTCAAGGTTTGAGTGCTCTGGACATGCAAAAACAATTTGTATTTGTGTCAAGCTTTGAGCATGTAAACTTTACAATTAATAGAAAATATTTTGAAAGACATTATGAAAATCCAAATTATTATGCTTCACTTGTGATTTTTCAAACATACAAAAATATATGTTTAAGGAAAGTCAACTCACTTGGGTGGCTCCTTTGACTATGTTTTCACCTAAATCTCAATTTTATTTCATTCTAGTTAGCCAATCAATCCATACTTTTAACTTTGTAAGTCCATTACTAAAATGAATGTACATTTTTTGAAAAACAATTGTACATTTATATAAATAATCAAGTTCTTAATCTAAATATAATGACCAATTAACAAATTTAAACATATTTTTTTTCCATAGGTGTTCAAACCAATGGTCACCTATGGAAATAATGTGCGTGATGCACAAAATGAGCCACCATACCATACATTCACCTTACATCAACTTTCAAAATTGAAAGAGGGGTGAAGAAAAGTTGTTCACTTCTTCCTTACTTCTTTTTTATTATAAGATAAATCTTAAATATCATGATCAAACAAGCTATTATTAAGGGAAAGATTTAATTTTTTTTGATGCCAAATGGTGAGAAGGAACATATCATTCCAATATGTTGATGACACTTCATTATCACTAATAGGAGATGAAGGTAATGTTGACAAGGTGGTTAACCTCTTCAACCTCTTTTTAATGGTGATAAGGTTAGAATTAAATTGGGAAAAGAGTTTAGCTTACTTGCCCATGGAACTTTGCAATTTAAACCAAACAAATTTATGAAATTCAAGTGGATGTGGGCAAGGGAAAGAGAGATTTCAAAACTCCTAGGTACATCATTTGGTTTACACTTAGGAGTTCAAGATGTTGACTCCTTCTGGACAAAATCAAAAGGGAACTCAAGTTTTGGAGCTTTGCCCATCTATAAATTATAAGAAGAATGGTCATAATCAATTTTATCTTCAACTCTACCCTTTGATTCTTCATTGCAATTTAAGGAAGGCCAATTAAGGCCATCTATAAATGCAAGGCTATATTGTTAGTAGATAAATTAACATATAACTAATAGATCTAGATGGTATCCAGGTAACTTCTTGTTACTAATGGTAAATTATGGTCATTTACCACTCCTTAATTACTTAAGCAATGAAATTATTAAATTTATTGGTTCTAGAAGGTGGGGATGTGGCACTATCTTGCCACCTCACTAGAATTAATTTAAGGAAAAACTAGGATTGAGGGAACAAAATAGGAAAGGATGTGATTGAGGGATGACATGGGTGAAAATCCCTTGAAGGGGATTCCTATTATCTCATTATCTAGTGTGGTTTAATTTTTGGAACAAAAGTTAAGGAAGAAATTAGTCTATGTATGTTCAAAAGAGGTTGAAAGAGGAAAACCTCTTGATGTACATGTGATTTTTGAATTGGAAAACTAAGTCTTGAATGTTGATGTGAAATACTTTGAGCATTTTTATTTCCTTTTTTCTTCATGGAGTGAATAATTGAAAAGAAGAGAAAAAAATTTCTTAATCTAATTGTTGTCAACTTTAAGCATTGCCATTGCCTCCATCAAATGCAACATTGTGGCTTGTAGATCTTTTGTAACTACAAGTCATGATATTATGAAGTATTTAGTTTTCAAAAACGTAACACAACTTTGAATGTGTTCAAGATTTAGATTTTTAGATAGTTTTGGGTGCACGTTGTGAGGTGAAAAGAATAAAACTTGCCCTAAAAGCTATGGAGTAACTCTACCACATTAAAGTTTGAAAACAAGAATGACAAAGAATGTGAGTTATTGAGACTTGCAACTTGTGCTAAATTTGTACATGACTTGTGACAAACTCGTCTCTGATGAAGATGACAAAACCTCTACTAAACTTGCATGTAGGGTATATGAGGCACACAAGGGAGACTTATTTCATTTGAAATTACCTTGTTGTCATCCAATTTCAAGTATTGGGCTTCGCAGAATACAAAGATGCCATGTGTTTTGTTTTTTCCTAAATTCTTCTTGGAAAGGACCTTGGCCTTAGTGTTGGTGGTTCCTTTTACAATGATTGGACCCATAGGTACAACCAAATTGGCAAGCACCTATGAGATGCTTTCAGAAAACTTAGAGATGGTCATGATGTGGAGAAAAATGTTATGGCTAACAAAATTGCTGGATTTAGTGGTCTGAATATATTGCTTAGTTATGTTGAGTGATCTAATAATTAGATGGGTAATAGGGTTCGGTAGGTTTGTAGATGAGTTCAAATAGTAAAAGTTGGAGTTTTCTATGTGAAACCAACCAGCCAGCCAGCATTACAGACCCGTGAACAAGCATTTTGTGCATTGAAAAGATGCAGATTGATGTTCAGGAAGAGATTTGCATATTAGAGTTGCAATTGCAGTTTCCAAAACAAATACACTTTAGTGTGGACAGGACCTCAGCAATTACGTTCACAAAGATGTCATGCCACTAGAGATGCTGGCAAATCTTTTGATTGCAACTTGAGGAACAGTTGCAGATAACATACTTTAGTTGGAAATAACCACTCCATGCATCTGTGGACTGTTTGCCAAAAACAGAGGGTAACAACACCAAAGTGTTTCGGAGAAAATAGAGTGCTCAGTCGAGCACCACAAGTATCCACAAGTTTTGCTTGAGTCATCATCTTCTTGAACACAAGCACCCATTCCAGTCTCTTCCAACATAGAGCCTTAAGGCCACTATTCTTGAAGGTGTCAGAATTATCCTTGGCAGCAATATATTTCCTTAACTATTTGCATGCCTGCAATTGTCAAGAACCCTGTTTTTAGATTTCAGAGAGGATATTGAATTGGCATGGTACACCTAAAGACAGATGAATACAAGCAACTCTTATCTGGTACAAAATGGAAAACTGCACATTACCTGTGAGCTAACAGGCAGACTGACTGTCAGTGTTGTCCAGCTCCACTTGAGAACTGTTTTTGCCAAGCCAATCTCTGATTTCCTGTGACGTCACTATAGGGTACTGCACAACAAAATCAAACATTAAACTTCAAGTCCAGTTTGCAAGTATAAAGCAGTGATTGCCTTGATCAAGATTCCAAGATTTAGGACTTTCTCCATGATACTAGATCAGTTGGACTTGACATTGCTCAAAGGGGGGTTCAGAGTTTAGGGTCAACCCTTTGAGCTTGCTCAAAACTTTTGATGCCCCAAAGATCACCTCTGCATGTGGTGGTGGTATGAGGAGAGAGGTTCACAGCTTTGACATTGCAGAGTTTGCAGAAAAGACTTAGACAACAGCTAATCTGAATGGAAGAGAGGAGTTCAACAGAAAACAAACAGAGAAAATACTTGGAGACAAAGCAAAACTATGGGAGAAGAGAGTATACCTCCAGCATGTTGGGAGGAGAGCCAAGCTCAAGTTCATCCTCCATCTTTTGGACTGCTCCTGCTCCAAACTCCTCAAGAAGCTCAAGGCTGGACCCAACCTGTTGTGCATCACCAGGCAGATTCATATCTCCATATGATGAATCCTGTAACTTGCACATGCATTGCAAATGTTACAGACAACTCCAATTGACAACCCAAGGCTCCTTCTTGCCCTAATCCCAAAACATGAAAATAACAATGCACTGTGATGATGACTAGCATCAACTTCAGTTTTAATAGCTCTTCAAGTTCTTCAAATACAGAGGGGTAATTGATTTGATATCAAGCCACACACCTCAACTAGGGGATCACCATTGAGCTTTTCATTACAGAGAAGCTCCAGAATCTCAGGTTCAAAGTGAAGGGAAGTCTCATTAAGATCCCCTCCTCCATGGGTGTTCACTACAGCCTCCCAAGGCTGCTCCTCATCTCCCAGGTTGACTGTGTGCTCTTCTTCACACCCACTTCCAGCTCCACAAGCTTGATGAATTCCACCATTCTGGTGGTCAGAGGATGAAACTAGGTTGTGTGCCCTGTTTCTGCTACAGTCCTGTTTCTTGGACAGAGTGGAATTAGTATGGAGCCCATGTGAACCTTCCTCTGAGATTGCAGATATTGATTCCAGTTGGTGCTCCTTCCTCTTGTTTTGATTGGCCCTGATTGAATTGTATGAGTCTTTTGTGACCCCTGAAACTATAGAGGAAGTGAAATCAGAGCGTCCAGCCTGATTCCAGTTGGATACAATATCACTTTCTGATAGCTCACACTCCTCCTCTGCCAACATGTCGCTAGTTTTTGGTGCACCACCTGAGCAATTACGGGGCTGCTTTTGGAAAAACACTTTGCAAACAACAAGCTCTCCATCTGTCTCCTCCTCATTCTCACCAAGGTGATACTGGTGCATCACCCAATTTGTCTTCACATTCTTTGACTTCTTTCCAACTCTTTCATATAGCACCATGATCTTCTTAAATCCCAAAACTTTTCTATTCTGCATGGACCATCATCACAGAAAAGCTGAAAGTTAGTTACAGATTCTCTCTGTTAGAATCTGTTCAATCTCTTGACTTAGAATTAGATTCCTGAGATAGCTTCTGTTGAAATGCAGGTGCAAATTGATTCTGTCTTCAGACAACAGCAGTCTAAAGAAGAAGAGATTGGGCACACCATCCCCCAGTGAGGTTTGAAATCCACTGTAGTGCTTATTCCTTTGTTGTAGTAGAAATCACATTTTCTGCATCGATCTCTGGAAAGGTGAAAGTGATACCTGTAGGACAGGCCGAGTTTTGCCTGTCTTGTGCCAACGAACTTCTTCTCTGCCATTAGCATGGATTTTCCTGCGCTTTCGGGTCCCAGTAGTGTATGCCATGGATGGGCGATGGAAGAAGTGGCAACTGCTCCCATCCTTCTTCACACCTGCATTCCCACAACCAGAAGACAGATGAACTGCTTAAAGCTGCATCGAAAAGGACAAGAAAAAACAGAGTGGAAAATATAAGAACACAGTAGTAGCCAAGATGTTATGATCATACCAAGACAGAAGACAGATGTTGTTACCTGGCAATTTTTCAGGGTGAGTACCACAAATACCATCCTCTCCATCAAGGAACGAAATGAAGTCATCAATGAGTGGATGTGACAACATGTTGCTGCGCCCCATTTTTGCAGCCAGATGAACAAGCAATTCCTCATCACTGGGGTCAAACCTCACACCTGCTGGCAATGCCATACACTCCATCTTTGCCTGGCCACAATGATACATGTAAGAGCCTGCATCTATGGAAAACCCACATCTTAAATTCTTCACAGGGTTTTGCCTAACATATTCCATGATGATTGTGCACTCCTGGACTTGCAAAACCATCTGCAAAACAAAAAACCCAAACTTCTGAAACAAAAAACCTAGATTAAAAAGACCAGAACTTTCACCCAAACCATCCGCCAAACTTCACACCCAAGCTTCCGTACCACAAAACCTAGATAAAAAAGACCACAAATTCCGAATTTCGACATACATTGGATCTGCGGACGATATGGCCACATTCTGGGCAGTCTTTGTTTGTCATCCGCCCTCGCTGTTGACTATTACTATTCAGCACACCCGGATCTTCACCAACTTGGCACAACTCAGCACCAAAAGTATTATTCACCATTTGTACACTCCTCGCCCTCCTGCAACATATGGCCAAGCAGTGGATGTTTGAGAGGGTTTAGGGTTTAGTAGAGAGTCTCATTTCCAGATGGAATATCACAAGAGTGGGTACCTATTACACATGAGCTAACAAAGAGAATCACACCCAATAAGCAAAAATTAGTGTTCCATGGTCCTCATCATCCATACAGCATTCAAAAACTCAGGAAACAAATTTTAAAAAATACACTAAGAAACTAACTGGAAGTAGCGGTGAGAAGAAGAAAAGTTCAGTGTATCAATGTAGCTTCTGGAGCAGTTATAGAGAACTCCGAAAAACCCCAATCTGCCACAACTCTCCAAAGAGTGCAAAACCCACAACAGAACGAACCGAGAAAGGAAACCCCCAAAGAGTGCAAAATCACCCCAAAAAAAAAGGAAAAAGAGACTTCGATTTTGAAGAAAAACCACAGGAGCAAAAGAGCAGAAGACGGAACGAAAAACCGATGGGTAGGTACTTACTTGTCCACTGCGTCAAAAATGAGAGACGAAAGCAGAGGAAGGAAAGAGAGAAATCTTGTGGAGCGTGAAATCGCAGGGGTGTGGAGAACTGGAACATCTTAAGATGATTTTGCTGTCGTCGGTAACGCGGAGACTTCCTCTTCTTCTTCTTCTTCTTCTTCTTGCGCAAGAATTTTTTCAACGGGAAACGGAATGGTACCTATTTCCCGGAAGCTAAAGGCGACCGATTTTAGGAATCTGAGGTACTTGGAACCTGC
>Ga0116230_10004830_pt1 | contig 13204 bp, 6 predicted proteins | sample S1TSphfallax_3_FD_88678 | JGI IMG/M metagenome (GOLD analysis project Ga0116230, IMG submission 88678) | Host-associated microbial communities from peat moss isolated from Minnesota, USA - S1T2_Fd - Sphagnum fallax MG | ecosystem: Host-associated > Plants > Peat moss > Unclassified | place: USA...
TCTTCAAAAGAAGGATAGACAAACATAAGATAATATATTCAATTTTTTACATCCTTATAAGTAGTAGCCCAAGAAACAACAATGAGTTAATTTAATCAAAGTAGTGTGTACCCGTGGCTAATACGATAAATTAGGAAAAGGCTTGTCCTCTTTAATTCATAACAAACAAAAATGATGAATTATGAATTGAGGTTATGTTGAACTTGTTCAATAATGATTTTTAAAAATATATGCTCATGCAATACTCCTATTTTAATGTGTTCCTTTCTATATTATTCTTTGGTGCAAATAGTTCCTATCCCATGATTTGTCAAATTGGCATTGAATTGAACAAAAAAAATTTGCTTCATGAAACAATCTAAATCCTACAAACATGAACGAATTTTGTGAATTATTGACTTATAGTTCCTTTTTTGTTTATTTATCTTGTATAAGAATTTTCTTATGAGACTACAAATGGCCAAATGATTTAAATGTCTTTGAATTAATTATTAACTTCTTTTAATATTTTGAAGCAATCATATAGGTGTTTGGGTAGGATGCATGACAAACTTGTAGACAACAAGTGCAGTCATATATGAATGCCAAGTAGTTGCAATCTTTAATCTTCCACTATTACATGCATGGATTTGTGTTATGTGGGAGGGAAATCATTACTTGTGATCTTGTGTTTACAAAACCTCCAATTACAATTAAAACCTTTTGGCTCCTAAGGTTATTTAGAATCTTGAAGTTCAATAAATGTTAATCATGTTGAGTTATTGCTAGAAAATTAGGTGTAGTTGACTAATGCAATTGACTATGGGACCTTAAAAATGGGCTAGGTCACCATACCTTTGTAGTATTTCATCTTGTGTGAAACTCAAGTCATTTGAATGTCCACCTTTTGTGTAAGTAACTCAATAGTGTAAGCAATTCACTAGGGTAATTCATTACTTGCTTATTTTTTTGTATTATTCAAACAATTATTTTAATTATAGACAAAAATAATTTATATATTCTTGGGATTTATCCAAATTATAGCTTCAAGAAGTTCATTATGTCATTATATTTGTATTTATGTAAATTTAACAAATATTATTCTAATTTCATTATCTTTTTTAAAATAACATGCACAATGGCAAAATGACATGTCCTTTTCATGAATTACCTTACTTCTTTCTTAAAAACTACCTCATTATTTTCTCTTCACCACGTACATGGACATTTTTTCATGTCCATGTTATATATATATAATCAAAATTAAAATTGACATAAATAATGACGAACCATTGGAAACCATATGAAAACATATGAAGGAAATACAAAGGGGGGAAGGATTGGGGTGGGGTTTGGGGATACTATTATCGTGATAAACCTCCATTTCCTTTACCATTATTATAACATCTTTTTCACATCTTCAAAGTGTTGGTTAAATTCAAATTTTAAAAAACTATTAAAATACATTCTCATGGCCATGGGGTTTTAGTTGCATTGTGATTATGTATATAATTATTAAATGTATGAATGTTAAATGTGTATATTTTTAATACATGATATTTTTATATAATTCATATATATTATATTAAAATGATTATATAGCATAATATGAAATTAAAATAGTATAATAAAATGACCTTTTCACATTTCATTTTTGTTTGCCATGAATTATTTTGTATAAATTCATGTTGCAACTTGTCAAAACATGTTTTCTCATAAAATATTTCTTTTGAATAATTGATGATCAATGCAATTCAAATGTGTTTTTTTTTCAAATAGTTTGACATTTTATATGTTTATTTATCATACATGTGTAGACATTTGAAAAAACCTCAAGAATGAAGTTTCATTTGTTTCATTTGAACAAGTATGAGTTGTAAAATAATTAAGTGTAATCATGATATATATAATCTTTGACACATTTTATCATAATGTTAAATGGTAGTTGGTTGCAAAAACAATTGTCTCAAAAAATACCAAGGTTCAAACCTTGATACCAACAACCATAGACATGCCATGTGTTGATCATATAATGTCATATGTTAGCCGTACATAAATTAAATGACAACCATATACGTGTTGTATAATTTCAAAAGACAATTGATATAATAATAATAACTTGAAAGTTTTGAAAGTTTGAAATATCACTTAATTCCATTACAACAAATGAATTTATTATTTGAGAAAGTGTTAACACTACATCAAATGTGCATTCAATTTTCACTATGTATTTCATTAAATTTTGAGTGAAATTGGACGAATTTACCATAATGAAAGTGGCCAACCATTTAGTAAACAAGGACTAGTTGTTACTGACAATTGAATTCATTAATTATTAATCAAATTCAATAATAGTTAAATCATCAATAATAATTTCACTAATAGCTAATTATGAACCTAACTAAGCATTTAAGAACCTTCATTAGGCTACCTAGCATAGCCTAAGCTAAAAACTTAGCCCACCAACCTAGGGTGCAAATGTGAATATTTGAACCTTTCACCTCATCTCACTTTCATGTTTAAGTAGCAAATCCTTAAACATTGAATCACTATTGAAATGAATATTTTATTTCATCATCACATATTATTATGCATATTCTTTTTTACCCTAGTTATTATTGACATTTTAAAACTATTATACCATAGGTTATTATTGGTTATTTTAAGCTATTTTACCATAGTTTATTATTGGTTATTATATCATAAATTTTTTTGGCTTTTTAATCTTAATTTATTGTTAATTATTTAGGTTATTTTGTGATAATTTATTTTTGGTTATTTAATCATAGGTTATTGTTGCCTATTCTATATTATTTACCATACGTTATTTTGGTTATTTTATCATAGGCTTTGTTGCCTATTATATATTATTTACCATAGGTTATTTTGGTTATTTTATCATAGGTTATTATTGCCTATATTTATGGTACTTACCATAAATTATTTTGGTTAATTTTGGCTATTCTATTATAGATTATTATTGACAATTCTAAGTTTTCTTTGCTATATTATATTATTATCAATTATCATTAGTTCTTCTTGGCTATTGTAGGTTATTTTATCAAGGCCCTATTATTGCTTATTTTAGATTATTCTACCTTAAATTATTGCACCTTAAATCATTATATGCACACAAAATTAATGTTATTTTACTTTAGGTTATTATATTCAATGTCCAACTATTTAAAGTTATTATACCTTATGATAAAATAACATATAATAACATATAATATAATGACCTCAAATAACCTAAGGTATAACCTATGGCTAATTAAATAATTCAACTTAAATTGACCTAAAGTATGGAGCTTATAATAAGTTAAGATATAACCTATGATACCTTAAGGTATAATAATTGATGATAATTTAGGGTATAATAACTTATAATAATCTACAATAATTTATAATAAGTTAAGGTATAACTTATAATAAACTAGGGTAGCCCAAAATAACATTGGGTATAACATAGAGTAATTTAGGGTATTTAAATCTATTTATCATAGTAAATTATAATATTGAATTATGTCAATTAATAGTGAAACATGATGCTTACATAGTGACTCTATATTGAAATAATTTTAACTAGGGTGAAATCACCTACTTCATTTTTAAAGTCTCATAATGATTTAAGCTAGTGAATTGCACCCCACTTTTGTACTAGTGTAATGAAATCATTATGTTCATAATATCCAGTCCCAATTCATTAGGGGGTTACCCACTTTGATGAAAGTTAATTTGTCCTAGTTCACCCAAAACTTAATGAAACATAAAGTGAATTCAATCACAAATTCAAGTATTGTCATAAATCCTCTTCATGTCGATCATTCCCACTTTCATTTCATGAAAAAAATATTGTGCCATCAAGCATTTATATGGGTAATCTGATATTTGTTATTCTCATATTTCAAATATGCTACAACATATGTCGCATTTTCAATCTTACTACAATAAGGTTTAATATATATATTTATAAATTTTTGCTTCACTAACACACATGCCACATCCACCTCCCATTTTGCATTCTCAACGAGGAAAAAATCCAAATTAATTAGAATCCCTTAGATTGTTACTATATGCAATAAGGGTGTGACACACCCTTGAGTTTGATTTGAGTTAAACCCTTGAAATGACATCAACAAAAAAGGAAAGGTAAAAATAAGTAGAACTTGGGGGCATGCTCCCTAGTTCCTTACATTATGAAATGTGTGTAGGTGATTCAAGATGGGACTAGGATAACACCATGGGCATCTCTTGAACCATTCACCTACATAAGTTAGACAATGTGAATGGTTAACATAAAGGAAACTAACTTTGGGTCATGGACTTGCTTTGAATTCACCACTTTCACATGGCCCAAGTTTGGGATAAGGGCATCACCCTCCTTCCTATAATATAATTTATGATTGGTGACAAGAACTAAATTGGTTCATACTTTCCTTGTATGAGTTTTGATTGAAAAACTTCAAACTACAAAGTTGTATGCCTTAACAATGCATTTTCAACACCATGTTGCACACCTTCATTAAAGGTCCCTATGGTTTAGTGGTTAGGAGTCAAATTGTTGGTTTGATTTTCAACCCTCTTTTTGCCAATATACCTAGATCAAAACTTGAACAAATGGAAAATGTTAATTCACATTCACTATTTAACATTCAAGACCTTTCCAATGGTATATTGGAGGTCCAATTTATATCATGTTTACTATTTGCACTTTTGTTCAAAATGTTTAGTACTTTCTTGGCATTCTTAAAATGATTATCGCTTGGAAGTCTTGAGATTCAATTTCTTGCATTTTCCCACACTTGTGGGAACTTGCTTGAATCCTAGAACATTCTCTTAGCCTTCATTTCCAGCTTGTGCCCCAACTTTAGTTGCAAGCTTAAGGCTTGGGTTGCCACAATTAACATGATTAATTTCAATAGTTACCTTTTGGACTTGTTTATATATTGTAAGTATAAAGACACATATGTGTAAAATAATTTTTAATAAAAGAAAATAAATAAATAATTGATTATAATATTATAATGCAAATTTAATAAATTTGTGTAATTAGAACCCCTTTACTTGTTTTGTGTTTTAGCTTGTGTTTAGCTTCATACCAATGTTTGTTTGACACATTTGTTGCAATGTTTTGAATGGGTGGCATCTTAAATCTTGCATTTCATTTGTGATTAACAATTTCACTTATGCTTACCCATGAAGGCCACATAATCCTTGTAACATGCGATCCAATATATTGTGAACATAAAAGTGATATGAACATATATTGCACACACCCGCATTTCTTCAAAAACCAAAAATTAAATTTAATAAATATTTTCTTTAATGACGAAACATGATGTGATACTAGTGAATGCCTTTTGGAACTTAATTAACAAATCCCTACAAGGTAAACTATAATTGTTGGAAAGCTTGCAATCTACTAGTTTTCCTAGGTTGTTCATAGAAATAGAAGAAATGGAAACATTTTTTGTTAGAACATGCCAACCTAGGAAAATGTAAACATTGGTTTAGATTCAACCCAACACAAAATGTGAACATGCAAAGCAAACATCAATCCTACATGAAGAAGCATGAGTAGTCACCTACCTACTTTTCATATATAGGTCAAGTTTCATGCACATTTGAAAACTAACCATTGAGACTATTTTAGAGGTGTATGAAAGGACTTTGCCTCTTGTCAAATTTTTTATGAATAGTTTTTTAATTTTCAGATCCCAACCCTACTATAAATATAGGACATGAATTATCATTAAATCAATGAGGCTTTGTTCTAGAATGATTGTGATTTCACACATGTTCAAAATTCAAAGCTAACATGAAGTTGTTTCATTTACTCACAAACACCTTGACCTTTTGTGTTCAAATTTCAAAACTAATGAAAATATTAAATAAATATGTGTGCACATTTCAATTTGCAACATCACTTGAAGTTCATAAGGTTTAAGGTTATGGGTTGTAATTTGTGATTTGATAGCCAATTAGAAGGTCAATATTTTCATGAAGGATGGTTATGATTAGTGTTGGGTTTTTTTCACCTTTTCAAAAACTGCATTGGGTTGGTTATTTAAATTTTAAAAATAAACATATTGGTTTTGAAAATTATGGAATAACAAAAAAGATGACAAGGGTTAAAGGAATGTTAATTTTAACAATGAAACAACAAGGTTGTTGGTGGAAATAACAACAAAATTATAGAATGAATGACAAAACAATACTTATAATGGCAGGTGAATGATTGTATGTTGTTAAAATCAGGCTTCACATTGCCTTGTTACCCCTTGTCATTTTCCTTTATGGGGAGTTATAATGAGCACATGTGGGAATGTGAAGAGCATGTGCACAAGCACAAGGTGTCATTGAACAAGGAAGCAACAAGTTGCACAAAAAATTATGTATAAAAAGTTGATGAGGGGAGTTTGGGGGAGAAGAAAAACAAAAGGTTTAAGGATATATGTAAGTAGTTGTATATCTTACTGTAACTTTTCTCATAAATTTTTATAATGGAGCTTGAATTTGTAACCAATTTGTTGCCACCTTAACATTGGGCAAACAAAGGATAATAAAAAATTAAACCTAAAGCATGTTAATAAGGGAGTCACTTGGGGGGAATAGAAAAAATTGTATTTAAAATAAAGGAGTTTTTTTTAATAATGAAAAGGAATCATTTAACAAATGTGGAATGTGATGGTCATCTTCCTCCTATAAGATTAACCCAAGTGTGCAAGGATGTTACAAATCAACATCCATTTTTGTTGGAATGCACATTTTATTTTCGTTTTCCTTCAAATATTTTGTTACGATTATAAATAGTTTCCAACCTTGTTTGGTTTTATAAAACATGAGAAAAACAACAATTCAAATACTATTTGCATTCATATGATTATCATAGGTGAGTCATTTATAGAAAAAACATCAACTATTGCATCCTAGGAAAAACCCAAACAAGCATGTGCCATGGAGAAATACCCATGAAATGAATCAATAAGAAGCATTTCATTACATCAAAATGTGTCCATGTACACCAAGTGATTTCACTCAATTTTGATTGAATTCACTAGTCCCAATAGTGAATAGGGATTAATGAACTACACCCAAATTTTGTAATAGTGTTTTTCATTATAATCATTTCAAGCTTTGTGCAAATGGATTGTTGAAGCACAAATGAGATGCTTCTTCCAAACCATCAACAACAACTTGGACTCATCTCATCATGTTTTTAAATTTGAAAGCAAACAATTTTCAAAACTTCAAGAATTTGTACAATAATTTGAGAAAATTTGGGAGTTACAATTCATTTCTTCTATTTCCTACAACAACAACAACAACAATGTGTGTAACAATTCCACTTGATTATCATTGTCCTTTGTTTGATGAATTTTTCATTTCCTTCTACTATTTGTGTTTGAGATAAAATAAAATCACCTAACAATGTCAATGCACTCAAAACCAATCCTTATTTTGGACTCCTATGGATGTTTAATTCGATTTGGGATGTGTGATTGTAATAATGTTTTTTTTTAATCACTTTTAAAATGACACAATATGAATAATGATTTAATATTAAAATCTTTGTTTAACTATATTACAAATGTTATTTAAGATGTCAATTTGAACACATGTGAACAAATGTGGCCTCAATTTTAGGATCTTTATTTATCACATTAAAAAGCTTTTCAAGTCTGTGTGAAGGCTTATGTTTGATTATATAAAAAACTTGCTTTTCAAAATTTGAAATATTACACATTGTAAGTCAAAAAGCTAGGATTTGAGATGTTACACCTCACAATTCAAAAAAGTAATAATCTATTCACAATATAAAAATCCCTAATAAAATTTCATAAATTCAGAATTTATTGATAAAATACTTTTAAAAAAACTTCAAACATGAGTTTGACCTTCAAATGGTCTTGTATTTAAAGCAAAAATATTTGTAGAAAAAACTTAAAATTTGATTTACTCCCAACACTTCCTAATTTCCATACTTGGAAATGATTCTAACTTATACCTTATTTACAAATAATGTTCAACATTAATTAATTCTTAAAATGGTTTAAATATTAAAAAAATTAAAAACAATTTGTTGAAATTGCAAAAAATCGAACTCAATTCAAAACACAAGATAAAATGTGAAACTTATTAATGGATTTAACATACTTAGAGATTAATGTTGAAAATTTGAAATATTCAGATTGGAATTGTGGGAACCTTTTTTTTTTTCAAAAATAAAAATAAAATGATTGTGACAAGATTTACTAAACACGGGTCATAGATAAATAATCTATAATAATTTTTTTATATTAATAAATTAAATAAATTATTTATATGGAAACAAGGTTGGAAAATATTTATAGTTAATTCTAGTGACGATGATAATCAAAATTAGTCTATGTAGACCAAATATAGGGTATTTTTCATCATTAAGACAATTACACCATGGTCGTTGATTGCAACAATTATAAATGGTTGCCTAGTCAACAATTATGTGCCAAAATAACCAAAGTTTTGACAATTATTTTGTGGAATGAGGGAAGTTTGGGTAGTTTATTTTATTTTAATTTTAATTTTAAATATTTGTTTTTTGTTGTTTGTTTTGCCTTTGTTTATGTAAACACCATCACAATATTGTAGAGTAGTAGCAAGAACAAAAGTTGGAGGCACTAAAAATTGTTTTGGAAAAGGAGTGGGTGCTTCACCCCAATGTTGTTCAAAGCTTGGAAGGTTATGAGGGTTTGTCGTCAATGAATTAGAAAGTTTGTGAATGAAATATGCAAGAACATTGGAATAAAAAAATGAGGTTGTTGTTGCACTGAAGAGGAAAATAGTAATAGCAAGTTAAAATGTTGCACATCTTGTGCAAAAGCTTGAAGGCATGAAGTTGGCATTAATGGCGATTATGAAAGAAAGTGAGAACTAGGCTATGAAATATGACACACTTGCAAAGATGGGGAGTTCAAAGGAATAGCTCTCCAAAAGCAATGGGAAGACAATCATGTTAGGTTGACATACCTTCAAGGTGAAGCGGTTGTTGTTGATGAGGAAGTGCTGGAAAAATTTGAAAAAAACTTTGCAACATTATCGATTATGGGGTGGTGGTTGTGCACAAAAGCATAAATGCAATGTAAATTTGAGGAGAGAATGAGAGTAGAGCTCACAACTGCTAGTGTTGGGGAGTTCCAATCAAGGTACACCTTGGTAGTAAACTTGCAAAAGGACCTAAAAAACAACATTGAACTGATATAAAAACAAAACTCTTTGCAAAGTGAGCTTCACCCATAGAGAGAATTGACTTTACAAAAGGAAAATCTTGAGGAATTGGTAGCGAATGCTACATATGCATTGAAAAAGAAATCCACCGTGTTATTAATAATCTTGTGGTGGCTTCATGACAAAATATAAAAAAATGGTTTGTAAAAAGAGATGTTGAAAGTGCAACTTTGTAGTAGCCATGGAAACATCCTTGATAAAGATGGCTTGATTTTGAGTTTGTAGCATGAACTTGATCATAACTAGGCCTTAGTGTTGTAGGCAAAAACCCTGAAGCAGAAACTTGAATTGGAAAGAGCCAAAGCTAGAAAGTTTGTGGTGCAACAAAAGTGGAATAGTCATGAAATTGAACTAAAGGCACATGTGGTAGCATTGTAGATGTGTGCAAATGCATGTTAGAGCCAACTATTGACAAAAGAAAAAAAGGTGGTGGAATTGAAGGAACTTGTTATAGAGCATGTTGGGAAAGGGGAGCGAAAAACAAAACCATGATGGTTGTAGCATTGGAAGTAAAACAATAGTTTCCAGAAGATCAGAAGTTGCATTTGACACATGAGAGTTTAGTGACCTTTCAAGCACAAATGACTAAAGTAGAAGTTCATAGTGGTCTTCACGTGTCAAAGAACTTTTCATGGGGAATGAGGCAACAATGAGAATTTTGCATTTCCTTGTAGTGAACACCCTACCCCATTTGGCACATGCAATCAAATTTCCAAGATTCAAGGTTTTGCAATTTGCTACAATGTTTATGGGTGGCAAGCTCCTAAACACAACCATGTAGAAACTAGACAAATTGTGGAGAAGGCATTTAGGGTTCCAATTGACAACATTTTTGATGACTTTGAGGAGGAGCTTGTGGCATTTGGTAATATTGCCCAAGTTTGTTTTCTTAAAAAAAATCCACATTGGTGTTTTTTTTCAATGAATTCTTAGGGATTGTAAAATTTTGAATAACACCTCCTTTGTTTTTCATTAGCCATGTTTTAGGTTCTAAGCAAGGTGGAAGTACTTGGGTCTTGAACAGAGTCATTGGGTTGTGTTGAGGACACCCCTTGGAAATGGGCCCCCCTTGTTTGTTGTTGTCAAGGTATCTATTTCATGAACCTTATGCAAATATATGAGCTAGTGTCAAGATTACTCACTCTTCCATCTACCAAAGTGATTTCTATTACTTGCTTGCAAGATAGGTAGTCCTCCCATTCATCTAATCATCAAAAGAGGGGACATTGTGAAAAATCAAGTGAGAAACATTATTGTTTGCTACAAAAGTTTGTTAGAAAACTAAACCCATTTCATCACATGGTTTTCTTCCTTCAACAAGTGTGCCATTTCTTCCTTATTAACAATGATTGAATTTTTCAGTAAATAAAAGTTCATGAAACGAACCACATTTTCCTTCACATTATGGGGCATGAAGTAATTGGGTAAACTTTTCTTCCAAATGTTGTGAACAAAGTCTATAGTTTCAACAACAAAATTATTCAAAATTGGAAGGATTATTTTAAGGTGCAAATGGGATAACATGAGCTGCACCCACTTGCTTTTCGACTACTTTTGGGGAAATATTCTTGGAATATTTTTGAAAAAGTTTTCGATATATTTTTTTTATTAAAAATTTTCTTCATACTATTTTATTAAGGTTTATGTTAAAATTTTGGCAAAAAATGTCATTTAAAAAAATTGAAATCCATTTACAAATCCTTTTATACTTAAAAATAAGTGTTACAATGTTTAATAAGTGCTTTTGTTATTTTTTTACTCATTGGATTAATTTCAAACTAATTCACATGTTCACATGATATATTAAAAATACAATTATATAAAAAAACTTACATTTTCAACATCAAATTAATTATGATTTTAAAACATGAAAAATCTAAGTAAATGTTACACTTGTTATGGTATGTGTTATTGTGGCTACACCTTTTAGTACAATGGTTTTATACCTTGAGTGACCTAAAAAATCTCCATTTGACAACATCTGCTACTCCAAGTATTATTAAGGCTTTTGAGAGTTCTAGGTGCATGAATAGTGTGTAAAGTAGCATCAACAATAATTCATAAAACATCTTTCCACATGTAGGTTTTTTGATGTTGGTGGAGAGAATTCCAAAAAAACCTTAACATTTTGAACATTTGTTGTAACCTATAGAATTTTTTAAAGTGTTGGAGAAGGTGTGACAAGTGTACAACTAAGGGATCATGTGATTCCAACTTGGTTAATAGATTGTGGGAAGTGTTTCCATTGTAAACAAAGAAAGAGCAACTATTGTGATGTATTGTTGCACAACTTTGATTATGGGATGACGCTATTAGACAAGAAGACAAGATTCACGACATTGGATGGGAAGCCCATTTACCACTTCTTTGGTATTTTCACCTTTAGCTAGTATAATATGGTGGATGAGGCCTCCTATGCCAAAGTGAACCTTAAAGCTCCTCTTGAAAAAATATGTCTCTTGGGATGTGGTGTTGCCACATGTGAGAGAAATCTATGATGCTCCATTTCTCATTGTGATGATGGGTTCATATAATGGCTTTTTGTTGATGTGCATGATTTTTACAAAATCACCCTTTTAGGGTCTCAGATCTCATTTCTATGGAATTCTTCATGGTCTTAGAAATCCATAGCACAACATTGAGGATGTAAAGAATCTTGCATTTGCAGCTTTTTTCTGCATACATTCGTTATAGCTATGCATATCCATATTTAGCCATTATGATATAAGGAATTTTGATTCTTAAGAAATGAATGTTAGATATTCTATTTGACATCTTTGGCTACCTCACCAAGCCTAGCCCAAGAAAATTATATCAAATATATGTTTTTATGTTCTTCGCTTTGGTCCCAATTATGAAGGATCTATTTTGTAATGGATTTTTGCTTGTGGGTCAGGGATTGGGTTTGCGTGGAAAATTGCAAAAGTTACACCTGGATCGATTGCCATAATTTTTGGATTGGGAACAATTGGATTGGTTGTATGCATCCTTGCCTATATCATTAGTTGTCAATCTACTAGGATTTTTGCATTCACAATTTTCTTTCTTTCTGCAATTGCACTTCCTAAGTTCCTGCAAGGTTGGTTGCCTTCTCATCATGGTGCTCTTTTTTATTTGTGTTTATGCACACATCCTGTAGTGTTTTTTTCCTCTTCACAATGATTTTGATGAATGAAACCTGCAGGTTGTGGAAGGTTGCAAAGCAGTAGGTGCATCTCACATCAATGGAATTGATAGTACTTGAAAAATTGGAATTGGGTATGTTTGAGTTTCTTTATAGTTAACATGTGATATAAATGCTAGTGCATTGAAAGTTGATTATATGTAGCTCCTGATTTTATGTATACCATACCTTCGACTGAAGCTGAATGTGGGAAATTGTTGGCATGTGTATGTGGGGGTTGCAGCAAAAGAGTTTGGCCTAACAGACACTATAAATTCAAAGGAAATCAGCAAACCTGTTCATGAGGTACTACTGAAGGAACAATAGATACAAAGAAAAATCTCCTTTCTTTTTTGCACCATATGACCCACTGACCCCTTTCTTCTTGTGCCAGACAATTTCTTTGGAAGCATTTCTAACATCAATTGAGCCTGTTGGACTAGGTGATTTCTGAGACGACAAATGAAGGAGTTTGGTACAACTTCAACTGCATTGGCAAAAATGGTGTTATTATCACTTCAGCCCTGGAATCAAGAGAGAAGGTTTGTCTCAAACTTCCACATTGTTGTCTTGGGCAAATGTTTTGCTTGAATCAACTGAATATGTGTGGTATGTGAAAGCAAACAAAAATATTAAGGTCATAAAACAATTGGCATTTTTCTATGTTGAGCATATGGGGTAGTTGTGTGAAATTACTGACTTGATAGATTCGGAGAAGCATTGACTATAGTCTGGTCTTGATGTAAAGCAAAGGAGACTCGATCGTTGAGACTGTTGCAAGCAGGAGGTGTATCA
>Ga0116230_10004832_pt1 | contig 13199 bp, 10 predicted proteins | sample S1TSphfallax_3_FD_88678 | JGI IMG/M metagenome (GOLD analysis project Ga0116230, IMG submission 88678) | Host-associated microbial communities from peat moss isolated from Minnesota, USA - S1T2_Fd - Sphagnum fallax MG | ecosystem: Host-associated > Plants > Peat moss > Unclassified | place...
ATGTCTGCGAGCTATTTCGCAAACGGGGTCCGCACTCTGTGGGAGAATGCAAAAGGATTTATCATGGGCGCGAATTTTATTCCGTCTCGCGAAGCGAGCTGGGTGAGTTAACCTGACGAGTTGAGTCATTTGGCACGTCATTTCGCAGCCGTGTAGCCGGCGGGCTTGCCCGCCGTTTTTTTTGCTACCGCGGGGAACGGCGAGCAAGCTCGCCGGCTACACGGGGTCTTGCATCCGTCGTTTGTCATCGCGACGCCAAACTACGCGTCCAAGAAATTGCCGATATCTAATGCGCAGTCGCCGGCGAATATCTCGGCGTGGAAGTTTGACGGCGATTCAGGTGCAGTTTCCCAACACGACGGCGGCGGGTGCGACGGTGTGGTTGACGGCGTTTTGGTTTAATCCGCGAAAGCAGAGCGGGCTGGCTTGAGGGAATGAAACGGGGTCGGAGGGAATGAAACGGGGTCGTATCTAGTCCTTAATCAAGCGTATTTTTCCCCATCCGATTGTCAAAATGCGTGGGCGCGCGGCCTCCTCAGCCGGTTCGGCGCGGTCGTTCTAAATTGCATTTCATTCCTGATCAACGCCCATGGTCGTTCAGCGGGTTCTGATTCGTTCCGACAACCTCACAACACGGCAGCCATCGAAAGCGGATTAACAGGATGCCAGCGATTAGAAGTGGGCCGCTCGCCGAGGCGCGCCACGGGGCATGTTACGTCGACCTTAATGGCACTGAAACATTAATCGTCATAAGTATATTGATATTATGATCTTATATCAAGTTAGCAATATTATTATATCAACAGCATGAAAAAACGTAACAAAACGTAACAAACGTAACATTTCGAGCGAAAAACGTGATTATTGGGCTGGAAACGGGGGTGGTCGCGGGTGCGCGGAGGGTATATTCGTTGGTTTTGCTCCATCGACGTAACCTCATCAAATCGGAGGGAAACGATTCGGCGGCTTATTCTCTGACGAACCGGGCTGTCAATTCTTCGCGGCCGCTGACGTTGTAATGCTGGTAGACTCGCTGAATGTGCTCTCGCACCGTCCAGACGCTCAGTCCCAGTTCGCGGGCGATCTGCTTGGGGGTTTGACCCGAGAGCAGGCGATCCAGAATCTGCCGAAGTCTTGGGGGAAGATCGGTCGGTTGAACCGGGGGCAACGGAAGGTGACCCTTGAGGATGAGCCGATCGATTTCACCGACGGCAAACTCGACAATCGCCCGCTGGCGGGCCGTCAATCGACCGGCGGATCCGAATTGGTGCATACCGACCCCGGCGATCTGGTTGCCGGTCAATCGCGTTATTCCCACCACCCCATCGGTGACCCGCCCCGAGCGGCGAATCTCCATGAAAGCATCGAACTCCCGTTCCGCGGCTCGATTGGGTAAAGCCTGCTCGAAGGTCAGCAGCTGTTTGGAGGATGGATCACCGATGGAGACGTCGCAAAACGGGTCGGCCTGCAGCGGATAGCGAACGCCAAACTCCGCCATGTAACGGAGAAAAACCGGATCGCGATCTTTGCCAAGCGTTTGATGCGTGAAATGCGGTTTCGCCCCCGGACGCCATCCGGCGGCAACGAAGAAAAAGGCCTGGTTGGTGCCCGTGATCTGGTTTAAGCCGTCGATCAGCAACTGCCGTTGCGCCGGCACATCACCCTTGAGCGCGGTCACATCCGCCATCAGTCGCATGACCTCAAGCATCTGCTGATAGGTGGGCCGAGTGCTTTGCGACATGAATTCCGGCCTGTCCAGAGTTCCCCGGCTGCAGCGAAATACCGCCGTTGCGTCTGAAGCACTATACCGCTTCCTGCCCGCTTTACGTAAGACTTTTTCCGCCAGCGATCCCCGCTATCCCCCAACCTTGGGGGATTGTCGGCTGTGCGAGAGCACGATACATGTGGTGCCAGCGTTTAACTGTGTCTGGATCGAGATTCCTGAACACCCGAGCACGGCGGATCGAAGGGGGGGCCGCCGTGCTCATGGGGGCTGTACCAGACTCCATTAGTAGCCCGCGGCTTTGCCGGGGTTTCCCGCGCGGAAGTGGATCGGCACCCCGATCGGGCAGAGAGAAACTGGGGCGACGCTGCGGACCTATTTCAAGTTGTCAATTCGGTGCCGAGGCCGGCTGCGAGCGCGGCGATGAAGTCGGCGGAACTGCTTGGAGGGATCCCTCCGCGTCTTTCCTGGCCTTGGCGACCTCTTCCATCACCTTGCGCAGCCGGGCTGGATCGGTCAGCGCGTGAAAGCGGGAGCTGATGCGGAATGTGGTGAATGGGTTTCGCAGTTGGCCGTGCTGCTCCTGCAATTCCATGATGTCGCTTTGCACCTCGACGGTTGCGCCGGTGGAATCGGTCGATACCCTTGCTGATCCCGGTCCGGAATAATGCAGAAAGCCTGCGGCGGTTCCGGTGGGGTTACCATACACGTACCAGTTCAGCGACGCGTTGCTCGCCACCGGGGAATCGGGATTGCCGGAGGCGGCGTTCCGCCAGTGCAGATCGATGTGCAGCACCTGCCACAGCGGCGGTGCCTTGGCAGGTGGAATCGGCTCGCCGGGCTTGGCGTTCAACGGTTCATCAACCGGATCGGCGACCAGCACGATCTGATCCTCGCCGCTCTGGGTGGGTTCGTAGTAGGCCCTGGTGAAAATCACCTCGGCGCGTTTTTCGGAATCGACGGGGCTGACGACGACGGGAATGCCGGGACCGCCGCATCCGATGAGGAGCAGGGCGAGGCAGAGAACAGTTAGAAAGCGGGGGAAAAATGCGAACGTCGAACGTCCAACGTTCAATGTCCAACGTCGGAGTAAATTCGGGAGCCGCCCAGGCTCGGAGTTTACTTCGATGTTCGGAGTTTGAAGTTCTATGTTCGATGTTCGCATTGGATTCGAGCGCCGAAGCATCGAAAATTATCAAAGCCCCAACTCAAAGCCCCAGAAGCCCCAGCGCATCCCGCTCGACGATTCCCCGCAGCGCTTCGCGCGGAATAACCGGCAGATTTGTGCCGTGCGCCAGCTGATTGATGCTGTACAGCGACTCGATGCAATCGGTTGCACTGGTGTAAGGAAAATCGCTGCCGAAAAGAAGCTTATCGATGACCTGATGTTGATGGGCGCTGATCAGCGCGTTGTACGCCTGCCAGGTGCGGGAGAGCATCCCGCTGACGTCGGCAAATACATTGTTATGCTTGCCCAGCAGGCAGATCGTTTCATCCACCCAGGGCTGACCCAGCTGCGCGATGATGAGCGGCAACCGCGGAAACGATCGGGCCACCTCATCCAGCAGAAACGGCCGGGCGTACTCCAGCTTGCTCTGCTCGGTGTATTGTCCCACCGGATGAATCAGCACCGGCATCCCCAGCTTTTCCGCTTCGGCGTAGACATCCATCGCCCGGCTGTCGGAGGGATGAAAATCCTGATTCGCCGGCGAGATGGTGATGCCGCGCAGATGCAGATCGCTCTTGGCCAGCCGAAGCTCGTCAATCGCGCTGGGCTCGGTCGGATCGATGCCTGCAAAGCCGATCAGCTTTTGCGGGAAGCGGTTGACGTAATCCGCGACATAGCGATTGGGAATTTCCGCCCGCAGATACCGGCTTTTGAACCCGAGCACGAATGATTTATCGACCGTTGAACTCTGTGCCCAGTGATGATCCGGATCGGCCGCGGGAACCGGACGCCAGTTTCCCTTTGCGGGTGAGAATCGCGTAGCCCGTGGCCGGGTGGGCCGATTGAGATCTCCCAGATCAACTTGACCCAGTTGGGCCGGCGACTGCCAGATGTGTGTGTGACAATCGACGATCATAAGACAGCTTGAAGAACTGCGCCCCCATGGGACGACACACTTTTGGCCCAAAACCAAATGTCGTTGGTGATGGGCCGTACTCCGCCACGATGGCCTTTGTGCGGACGACAGTCTATGCTTTTTGGCTTCAAGGTCAAAGCATACTGCAAACTTCTGAGATGGGCGCCAATCTATGAACCTGTATCCCTTCGTGTTTCACCCCCGGTTTGTCGAGAAAATCTGGGGCGGTCGAAAGCTGCAAACCGTTCTGGGCAAATCACTTCCAAGCGAAAAACCGATCGGTGAAAGCTGGGAGCTTTTCGATTTCCCACCGGGGGTGGTGGACAGCTCGGGGGAATGGGTGAGCTCGGTGGTTTCCAACGGCGCGCTGGCGGGCAAATCCCTGCACTGGCTGGTGACCGAGCATCAATCCGACCTGCTCGGCACCACCCCACTGTCAAAGAATGGGCAGTTTCCCATCCTGATCAAATTCCTGGATGCCCGCGAGGATCTGTCGGTGCAGGTGCATCCGGATCAGTCGTACGCCGATGCCAACCCCGACGCTCATCTCAAAAGCGAAGCGTGGTATGTGATTCAGCACGATTCGGATGCACGGCTGCTGAAAGGTTTGCACCCCACCAGCAGCAGGGAAAAATTCGCCGCCGCCCTGGCGACCGGGGAAGTGGAAAACCACATCCGGGCCATCAAGGTCAAACCCGGTGATTGCCATTACCTGCCCAGCGGCACCGTCCACGCGCTGGGCGCGGGCATTCTGGTAGCCGAGGTGCAAACCCCCAGCGACACCACCTTCCGCGTTTTCGATTTCAACCGCGTTGATCCCAGCACCGGTCAGCAGCGAAAGCTGCACGTCGAGCAGGCAATGCAGTGCATCGACTTCGACAACCCGGCCGAGCCGGACCAGCCCCGCAGCCACGTCGCCGGTCCGCACACCACCGTTTCCCGGCTGGTGACCAGCCCGTCTTTCACAATGGAAAAAGTCCGCTTCAGCGAAGGCGTCGAGCAACCGGTTCCGTTCAAGGAACCCGTCGTCTGGATCATGCTCGAAGGCTCCGCCCAGATCAAAGTCGACGGCTACCCCGAGCCAACGAAAATGAAAATGGGCGAAACGGTCCTGCTCCCCGCGTCGATGAAAAATCCGGTGCTCAAAACGCTGAGCGACTGCGTCTGGCTGGAGGTAACGTTCCCGGTCCACGCCAATCCGGTGGAGTCCTAAATAACCTTGCGCGAGTGAGCGCTATAAGCGGGGTTCTGGGACAAATTCGAATGACGAAACTCGAATGACGAAACAATGACGAAACTCGAATGACCAATGACGAAACCACGACGGAATCTGGCGATTTTTCGGTCGCAATTGCATTTGTTTCGTCATTGGAATTTCGTCATTGGGCATTGATTCGTCATTCGGATTTCGTTATTCGAATTTCATGCGGGGCCTCATTTTGATCGAGCGTAATCACGCAGGGTTATTTAGGAATCACGTGAATCGAGTCCACTTCAAAGGCCGGTTTCTTCCTGCCGGCGGGCCGGAAGTTGACCACGAGCTTCTCGATAATGGATTTGATGGCCTCAGACCTGCGTCGGGCGGCATCTTCTGATTCCATCGCCCTGGCGGGGGATTGAATCTGACTTGAATGGAATTTTGCATGGCAAAGCCAAAGGCGATAGCGGAATTTGGTGACTTTCAGACGCCCGAGGTTCTTGCGGCGCAAGTATGTCGGCTGCTGGCTAAGCAGAATTTACGACCGAAGTCTTTGGTCGAGCCTACCTGCGGTGTTGGGGCTTTTCTCTTCGCTGGATTAGACCAGTTCAAGTCGATTGAAGTCGCGGTCGGTTATGACATCAACCGGGCTTACATTGAAAAGGCAAAAGCCACATTGAAGACTCGCTCTGATGTTTCTCAAGTCAAATTGATTCATGAGGATTTCTTTGCAGCGGATTGGCAAAAACATTTTGTCGATCTGCCGGGGCCGGTTTTGGTCATTGGAAATTTGCCTTGGGTGACCAACTCACACCTGGAGTCGCTTGGAAGCACGAATCTCCCTGATAAAACAAATTTTCAGAGACGCAATGGACTGGACGCACTCACAGGGAAGGCCAATTTCGATATCTCGGAGTGGATGCTTATTCGCATTCTTGAGACGATGAATGGGCGCATCGGAACCCTTGCAATGCTGTGTAAATCGTCGGTCGCTCGAAAGACATTATTTCATGCATGGAATAACGGAATCGGTTTGAAGAAATCTGCAATCTATCGAATTGATGCAGATGCCCACTTCGACGCAGCAGTCGACGCCGCCCTGCTGGTTACGAACTTTTGTGCAACGGGCGACAAAACCGCAAAAGTGTACCAGGAATTGGACGACCACACCGCCTGTGCCACCATCGGATTTGAGGATGGGAAATTGTTTGCCGATCTGGACGCCTATCACAAATGGAAGCATTTATGCGGATCAAATATTCTCATTTGGCGTTCCGGGGTGAAGCATGACTGTTCTAAAGTTATGGAGTTCAGAAAGGAAGGTCAGCGCTTTCGGAACGGACTTGATGAGCTTGTCGAGCTTGAACTGACATACATGTTCCCGATGTTAAAGAGTTCGGACGTGGCAAACGGGTGTGCAGATGCTGACAGAAGATGGATGCTGGTCACCCAAACGACGGTTGGTGAGGAAACATCATCTATCGAAGCAATTGCACCATTAACGTGGAGATATCTGCAGGACCACGCCGCCTATCTGGCCAGGCGTGGAAGCTCGATTTATAAGGATCGTGCCCGGTTTTCCATTTTCGGGGTCGGCGATTATTCATTTTCACCGTGGAAAGTAGCAATCTCGGGTTTCTATAAACGACTGAACTTTTCCGTGGTTGGCCCGACGCACGATAAGCCCGTTGTCTTGGACGACACTTCGTATTTTTTGCCGTGTGAATCCAAAGCCGGAGCGAATTACCTTGCCGAGATTCTCAACTCCGAGACAGCAAAGGCATTCTTCAATGCCTTTGTGTTCTGGGATGCGAAGCGACCGATTACGGCTGACTTGTTACGAAGGTTAGATTTGCAGGCACTTGCCCGTGCAACTGGATCAGAACAACAATATGAAAAGCATTTCGGCCATTGCGCACCTGAAAAATCCAAACGAGGCAGAAAGCCCGCAAAGACCGGAGAGGTTGCATTGTTGTTTTGAAGCGGTATCTCGTTGGGTCAGCAACCTCCAGATGAATCGGACAACGCTTTTTATCACGCCCTGGATCTGCCTCGCGTGGATCTGCCTCGCTTGGATCTGCCTCGCCGGGATCTGCCTCACCGCCGGCTGCACGCGGTTCGATCTGCTCAACACCGTATCCCCGCCGATCGGTTGCACGCGCACGGCCGACATTGCCTACGGCCCGCTGCCGCGGGAGAAGCTCGATGTTTATGAGCCGCACCATGCCGGGCCGGGCAAGAAACGCATCGTGATTTTTTTCTACGGCGGATACTGGAAAGTCGGCAGCAAGAACGATTACCGCTTCGTCGGTCAGGCATTGAGTTCGGAAGATTTCATCGCGGTTCTGCCGGACTATCGGCTGTATCCCTCGGTCATTTTTCCTGCATTCGTTCAGGACGGCGCGCTGGCGGTCAAGTGGGTGCATGACAACGCCCGGCGGCTCGGTGGCGATCCGGATCACATTTATCTGATGGGCCATTCCGCCGGGGCGCACATCGCCGCTCTGCTCAGCCTCGATCCCAAATATCTGCGCTGCGTCGGTCTGGACCGCGGTGTCATCCGCGGGTTTGCCGGTCTTTCGGGTCCGTATGATTTCAAGATCGGGCCCGAACTTCGCCCGGCGTTCGGGATGCCGCCCACCACCGGACCGGTCAATCCCGATATCGAGCCCATCCATTTCGTCGATGGCAAGGAACCGCCCATGCTGCTGCTGCAGGGCGGTAATGATCACACGGTCGAGCCCGGCAACACCACCCGGCTGGCTGATAAGATCCGCGCTGCCGGCGGGCAGGTTACCGCCATCATTTACCCCGGCCGATCGCACGTCGATCTCGCCCTTTCGCTGTCGATTCCCTTTCGCTGGATCGCGCCAGCGCTGCGGGACAGCGCCGCGTTTTTTCGATCGCATTGAAAGATTGCTTTCAGATTCGTCGCTCACAGCTTGCGTTTTGCCGCCGCTTGCTGAAACTATCCCGCCAACCGCGCGTGTATGAGGTTTTGCCGTTTCAAATGCGATCGAGCGTATTGAGAAAGTACCATGGGCGTCTCGCCCATGGCTGTTTTCGGTTCAGAAAACCACGGGCGCGACGCCCGCGATCTATTTTTCAAATTCCTCGAATTCGATTTTCGCCTCTTTTTCTTATCGGAGTTTTAATGCCTCGTTTTTGGGTTACCGCCTGTTTGTCTCTTGCTGTTCTCGCTGTACCGCTGCACGGGCTCGCCGCCGACCCGCAGCCGGCTGCTCCTGCCCCCGCAGCGCCCGCGCCCGTTGCCCCCGCGCCCGTTGCCTCCGCGGCGGCCCAGGTGCAGAAGATTGATTTCACCGAGGAAACGCTCCCCAACGGGCTTCGCGTCATCTATGCCCCGCTCCATCAGGCACCGGTGGTGCAGGTCCGCGTGCTGTATCACGTTGGCTCGCGCGATGAACGGCCCGACCGCCAGGGCTTTGCCCACATGTTCGAGCACATGATGTTCCGCGGGTCGAAACATGTTCCGCCGCAGGAGCACATGAAGCTCATCGACGAGGTTGGCGGGATCTGCAATGCGTTCACCAGCTTCGACCAGACCGTCTATCACGACACGGTCCCCTCAGAAGATCTGGATCTCGCCCTGTATCTCGAAGCCGACCGCATGAGCAGCTTCAAGGTCACCGACGAAATCTACAAGATCGAGCGCAGCGTGGTGGGTCAGGAATGGATGCTGCAGCAGAATCGTCCCGGCGGGAATCTGGCCACCGATCTGTTCCGCACCGTGTTCCAGAAGAGCAGCTACAACTGGACCCCGATCGGCAATATGCAGCAGCTGCTGGCAGCGCCGGCTTCAGACCTGCAGGAATTCTTCAACACCTATTACGTGCCCAACAATGCCGTTCTGGTGATCGCCGGCGACGTGGATGTCCCGGCGGCGAGGAAAATGGTCCAGAAGTATTACGCCTGGATTCCAGCCGGCGCACCGGTGCCTCATCCCAACACCGAAGAACCCGCCCAGACCAGGCCCCGCGAGATCACCTCGACCGACCGTCTCGCCCAGCAGATCACCGTGGTCCGGGCGTATCACATTCCAGCGTATAAGTCGGAAGATCAGTACGCGCTCTCGGTCCTGGGCACGATCCTGGGTGATGGCCGGTCGAGCCGGCTCGATCGTCTGCTGGTTAACTCGAAAGATCCGCTCTGCACCAGCGCCTCGGCCGGTGCCGACGCACTTGAATACGCGGGTCTTTTTTCCGTCGAAGGCACGGTGAAACAGGGTCAGGATGTCAAGCAGGTGAAGCAGGCTCTCGCCGACGCCGTTGCGGAGTTGATGGACAAAGGCGTGACCGACGAAGAACTGGCCCGCGCCAAGACACGGATTCGCGTGCAGACGATTCACAGCCGGCAGACCTGCGAGGAGATCGCCGGCGAGGTCGGTGATGCCGAGCTGTGGGCCGGTGACCCATCGCGCGTGAACACCGACCTTTCCAAATATGACGCGGTAACCGCCGCCGACGTTTTAGCGGTGGCAAAGAAATATCTGAATCCCGATCAGGCGACCGTGCTGACGATCGAACCCGACCCGCTGGGGATCAAGACCCGCAAGCTTGCGATGGAAAACGCGGATCTGGCCGAGAAGACCAGCAAGTCTGATGTCGTGGCTTCCACACAGCCGATCATGGCCCGCGATGTTCATTTCCCCGCCGACTATCCCGAGCATCCGCCAGTTCCTCCCGCCACTTCCAAGGCGAGCTATGCCAAGGGGCAGGAAACCACCATCAACGGCATCCATCTGATTGTGCTGACCGACAAACGTCTGCCGATCGTCAACTGGACGCTGGCGATGCGGCATGGGTCTTACAACGAACCGGCTGACAAAGCGGGTCTGGCCAGTCTGACCGGTGAAATGCTCAGCCATGGCACCGCCAAACACACCTTCCAGCAGCTCAGCGATGAGGAAGCGTCGCACGGCATCTCCATCGGCATCGCCGATGCCGGGGATGGCACGCGCCTGTCGGGGTCATGCACCACCGATGAACTCGACCGGGCCTTTGCCCTGTCGCGCGAGGTTCTGCTTGAACCGACGTTTCCCGCCGAGGAATTTGGCAATCTGCGGGATCGCGCGATCGCCGGTGTAAGGCGGTCGCTTGCCGCTCCCGCAAGTGCAGCGAGCAAGGAGCTGGCGGCGTCGCTTTACGCCGGTTCCCCGATGGGTCATCAAGCCACACCGGGAACGCTCGCCAACATCACGATTGACGATGTCAAAAAATTCTACGCCGACTTCTATCACCCAAACGACGCGATCATGACCGTCAGCGGGGACATCACCTTTGACCGCGCCCAGCAGCTGGTCAGGCAGCTCACCGATGGCTGGCAGCCGAAAGAGATGCCGGCTGTGGATTACAAGATCCCACCGGTTGCCACCGCCCGGAAGATCACCTTGATTGACACCGGCGATTCCCGCCGCGGGGCCGGTTCGGTGGTCGACATGGGGATCAAAGCCTACGACATCCACACCGATGACAAGTATGCCGGCTCTCTCGCCAGCACGCTGCTCAGCTCGGGGATCGAATCCCGGTTGATGGAATATGTCCGGGCCAAGAAGGGATACGTCTACGGCGTAGGCGGTACTTTCCAGCCGGGCCGGCAGACCGGCGCGTTCATGGTCAACGCCCCGACGCGCCCGCAGGTCACCGGTGATTGCATCACCGCCATCTTCAAGGTGCTGGACGATTTGAAGAATCCGTACGGGGACAATCCGCTGACCGAGGACGAACTGGATGCCGCCAAGCGGCGGACCTGCGGTCTGATGGTGATGGGCATGCAGACCGTCGGTGCGCAGGCCGACCGCCGGCTCGAAGGGCTGCTCAACGGGTATCCGATTGACTACTACGACAATTACCCCGAGCACATCAATGCCGTCACCGCCGACCAGATCCGCGAGGTGATGAACAAGTATGTGAAGGACGACGCGATGACGATCGTGGTCGCCGCCCCCGCAAGCGTGGTTAAACCGCAGCTGGATCTGTTGGGACCGGTCACGGTGATCCCGATGCCGCTCGCTCACAGCAGAACACCGGCAACGCAGCCGGATCTGCTGAGGTGATTTAGAAGGTTGATGCAAGAAGCCCCGGATGTGCATCCGGGGCTTTTTTTATGTCGCCGGAGGAACCTTCAGGCTGCGCCGGCCACTGGAGCCTCGGCGGCAAGCAGCGCCTTTTGCGCCAAGCGTCGGCGATGCCGTTCCTGGGTGAGCAAAAGGATTGCGGTCGGCACGAATCCAAGCGCCAACTGTCCGATGATTCCCGGGACTACCGAAACCTCAGGCGTGATCGCCCCGGGTTCGGTCCAGATCAACGCCAGCGCGCCCGCGGGGCTGAATCCCATGATTATTGTCGGCTGCCGGCGATTGTCGTTGGTCACGCTCCGGTAGATCGCGTCCGAAATGACCGGCCCGAGCCAGGTGATCAGCACCCAGATCAGAACAAAGATCCACGCCCGCTGGCGGATCAGATAACCCCATGAGAAGAGGCACGCCATCGAGCAGAGGAAGATCGCGACGATGACGATGCTGTGAACCGCCGCCTCGACCGGAATGCTGTGAACATGCGGGCTGGGAAAACCCGGGCTGGCCGGCACAATGCTTACAGCGGGTACATTCAGGTTTGGCACTTCTGTCAACAGCCCGCACACAATTACAATGGCGGCCAGCGTGGTGATGACTTCCTGCAGCGCGAAACGAGGTCGCTTTGCCGACGGATCTCCCGAGCGATTCGCCAGCTGCGCTGTCCAGGCGGCGCTGCCGATCGGCACCAGCGCCAGCAGGCTCGAGGTGGCAAAGGCCATCCACAGGATCGAGTAGCGGTCCGGCTCAGAGGCGAAGAACGACCGGCTGAAGGCAAACAGGTCGGGCGAATTGAAGAACGCCAGAGACAATCCCACCCACACGATGAGCGTCAACAGCCCCAGCCATGCGGAAATCCCGGCGATGGTCGAGGATTGATACCGGCGCATCCCCACGCGGATGGCGATCAGGATGATCGCCATCTGACCGGCAAACGAAACGAAATAGCTGGTCAGGTCCACGCTCCCCCCGGAGGAAACCAGCGTTTCAAAAACCGAATGTTGTGCCAGCAGCGGATGAACGATCACCGCAAGCGCCGGCAGCATGCTCAGTCCGCTGTTCTGCGACATCGAGATGATGATGACCCCGGCGATCAGCAGCATCAGAAATCCTCCCCGGGCGACAAACGCAAACTGCGCCAGCATCGACCACAGGAACACGGCGAACAGGCACAGGACAAAGTTGACCAGCGCCCAGGTGTTGAGCGACAGATGAGAGATGCTGCAGCACGCGGCACCGATCAGAAAGTTGACAGCCGCCAGCAGGAGGGTCTGAAGCGGCGCGCCGAAGATGTAACCCAGCATGCCCCCCAGCGGTGTGGCGGGCATCAGCCGGTGCGATTCGAGCATTCGGCTGGTGACATCCCCGCGCACCGCCGAATCGACCCGGAATGATCCGAAAACCAGCAGATTCACGATTTGCAGCATGCACATCCCCGCGACCCAACCGCGCAGGTCCGGGCTGGAGGCGACATACGTCAGCCAGATCAGCGCGCCAATCACCACGCCGTAACCGATGGCGACCGAAAGCAGCCGCCGCCAGCGGCCCTGAATGTTGAACTGGGCGTAAACAATGGCGTTGGCGGGTCCGGGGAATGTTGACATATTAAATCCTTGGCGAAAGCGAAGCCGAGGTCGAAGAATCCAGCCAGAGCGTCGGTGAAGCGTAGTACTCGGCGGCATCAACCGCAGATGGACACAGATCAACCCAGATGCGAGACGCGCTTTTTATCTGAGTGAATGTGTGTTTATCCGTGGGTGTAATTTCCTCTTCCAGCCTTCTCGGCGACTCGGCGACTCGGCGACTCGGCGTCCGGGCATCGGGCGTCTGGGCGTCTGGGCTGTTCAATTATGTTTGCCACCGCCGCTCGCGATATTCAGTCAACCTGTTCGATCCCCACGCGGAGATACGCCTCTTCCAGATCCGCGGGGTTGGCGGTGAAGGACGCGATCGGCAGATCCATCGCCACCAGTTTTTTCAGCAGCAGAACAGCCGCGTCGCGGTCGTTGAGATACTCCAGCGTGATCCGCTCGCGCTCCACCTGCACGGCCTCGACGTTCTCCAGCGCTGACAGAATGTTCCGCAGATTCGCCACCGACC
>Ga0116230_10004834_pt1 | contig 13199 bp, 8 predicted proteins | sample S1TSphfallax_3_FD_88678 | JGI IMG/M metagenome (GOLD analysis project Ga0116230, IMG submission 88678) | Host-associated microbial communities from peat moss isolated from Minnesota, USA - S1T2_Fd - Sphagnum fallax MG | ecosystem: Host-associated > Plants > Peat moss > Unclassified | place: USA...
ATGTAGTGGGTGTATTAGGAGGAGAAAAAAGGGGAGATATTGGTGTTGAAAAATAAAGATAAAGGAAGAGGGGGGGGGGGGGGGGGGGGGGGGGGGGGGGGGGGTATGTTCCCAATGTGTTCCCAATGCATTCACATCAGGTTCCCAAAATGTTCCCCAAGTTCTAAAGGTGTTCACCAAGATGTTCCCAAAGCACCCCAAAGCACCTCATTTTTATCCCATATTGTTTGGCTATGGTTCAACATCCATGTATATAATTTGTAATGAGAACCATCACAGCAGTTCCCCAAAGGCCATATTGTGAAAGTTGATATAATTCAATAATTTTATTCAATGGTTAGATATACTGGTGGGAAATCCTTATTATTTTCCTCTATGTTAGATTCATATTTCTGGTGAAAAATGAAGGCAGGTACCACACTAGTGTCTCAATATATATATATATTGATTTCTTGAAGAATCCAAAAACAGAATATAATGTTTGGATGGATGCATAAGAATTGTGTAGATGAACAGAATTTATCTTGCAGCCCTCTTATTCCTAACTAATCAAAAAACTGAACACAGTTGGGTGCCTTGGCCTGGAGGCTGGACCGGTGTTGGGTGGGTATCAACTTTTCAAGATACCAGTTGACAGTGGTTTTGAATCTAATGAAAATTTTCATACCAGCCAGGTAGTGTGTGGTAGTGGATTTTAAAAAAGAATTCATCTCCAGTCCCGTCCTGGTATTAGGGTTCAAGGCTGATTTTTTTTTTGGGTGCAGTGTGGCAGGTATATACCGATGCGGTATTCAGACTGATATAGCCCTAGTATTAAACTGGCATATTACCTCAAGTTCTTTCTTACCAGGCAGGCACTGGTAGGAGGGTAATATTTTGACTCAGGTCACACCAGAATGGTCGGTTCTTTTGAGACCAGTACCAGTTGATATACAAGGGTTCCAGCCTGGTATTCGCCGAACACTCACTCGTCTGGATGGTCTGGAGTCTGGACCACTACTTGACCCCCATGAGATGTGAGGAGGGATCCTTGAAAATATGACTTTCATGCAATGGTTGGTTTGCCTGGATGTCTGGTTTTCAGATACTTTTTGGGGGGATAGCAGTACAGAGTTCTGAAAGAAAAAAGAAAAGAAAAAGGAAAAAGTAGGAAGCGTATGTAATGGAATCATTTTCACTCATGTATGAAGGACAAGGTATGCATGAGGTACACATATGGTCAGAGTGAATCGACGGCAATCAGCACACCATAGAGGGATGATGGTGGGTGGAGGGGAAAAACACTCTTATCCATCGAGCTCCAGATCCCTAGCTGCACCATAGTAGCACAGGGCAAAGTTAGTTACCTCTGTTGCTGATTTTACTCTCTACCAAACAAACAACCAACCCAATAAGCCCTTAACTATGTCCTAACTCCTAACCACCGTGTACATGCATCTACATACCTAGTAATCACCTATGGTCCTCCCTACCTGTATAGGACCTTTGTTGTTTTTACAGGATAGCTTGTAAGGTGACATCAGATATCGGTTGGGCTTCGTCTAGATCGGAGTCATAACTACCATGACCCTTTGGTTAGCTGTGTAGTAACTGCCAACCATCTGCATGCATCTACCTACCATGTAACCACCAATTACCTTACCTACTAAACTACCTGCAGAGAAACCACTTACATTCCTCGCCTCCATACCTATGATACTTACCCAGTTACATGGGTAGTTTAACCTTAGGTAATGTGAGTGGGAAGTAGAAGGGTTTCGGGTTATCAAAGTTCCACCAGAGTATGGTTCATCCACAACTGAGTCAAAAAAGGTTTAAAGGGATAAGTTAGTGCACGGGTGGGTGCCTGGGTCACATGATCAAGTTGTTGTTTTGTTGGGTTCTGCTAGTTTCAAGTTACATCGAATAGCACCGACCTTGTTGTTGTTGTTGGGCACTAGATCTGTGATCGTTTTTTTTTGTGACAGGCAAATAACAAATGACATAACTTCCCACCAAGAGGAGGCAAAGTCCAAGAAAGTGAGTCAAATCCCCAAGAAGTTCACTGGGAAAGCCATTTCCTTATATCACACTTGCAGGCATTTATACTTTATTATACCCTGAGTGGCAGTTACATACATTCAGAGGACTTGGCATAATTTCACCCTAGGGTTAGGTCTTCCCTGGTGGTGTTCATTATGATTTACTAATCCATGAATTTTCTTGCCAATAGTTTTGTCCCCCACTACATCCCCTCCCCCCCCCAAAATCAATATATGATCCTATTTGCTCAAAGGACCAATAGGTAAGGGTGTTCTTAGGAAGGGCTATTAATGGAGGCCCAAAATAGTGACAATATACCAATAGGTAGGGTGTTCTTTGGAAGGGGTACCCCAGGCCAAATATGGTGACAAACTCTTTTGGGAAGAGAAATTTCACGAAGCCAATGGGAAGGTCCAAGCATGTGCACTCAAGGTGCCTTGCTTTTTTTTCCTTTTAAGTTTGGGAGGGGAAGAATTTTAAAAAAATTGTCCCTGGTTCTCAATGCATTCATGCTATGTTCCCTTCAAGTTCTGAATGTGTTCCCCGACATGTTCTCATAGCACCTGGCTTTTATCCCATGTGCTTTGACAAATTGTTGTCCTTCTTTCAGCTATATAGGTATCCCCAATTCATAAGTGGAGAATTAGCCCAGGTCCAAAATGATGACAAAGAGTTTTAGGAGTAGGATCCTTAGTGACAGTTGTCATTCCATAGTACATTGGGCAGCTGCCACCTGGTTTTGTTTTATGGATGTACCAATCTGGAAGGAATGTGAGATAGCTTACAATAGAAATTTTCATGATTTTGTTTAAATTCTTTTTTATAAAAGAAACACAAGCAAACTTTATCCCAAGAGTCCGGAAGGGAGAGAGGTCCCCCCACCGCCCCAAAACAGTGATCCACAAGTGCTTTTGAAAGCTCAAGGTAGGCCAGGATTAGCTACCATTGCTGCCATTGGCATACAGCCCATACTGGGAAAAGCATTGACTAGGTAGTCCGTGCAACAACATATAACAATTCCCCCCTCCCAACCCACTGCAAACTTGGGGGCCTAAACTTTCTAAGTCATGAATATGGTTCTGCCATGCAACCCAGACTGGTATGTCTCTCCACATAGCCTGGATCACATAATTAGTTGAGCAGGTGGAATTTGGGACCACCTGCTTTCAAGTGTCAGGACTCAGGACCTTCTAAAACACTTACTAGAAAAAAAGCTGGGAAACTAAAAGGAGGAGGAACTAGGCTAGAGAGAGAGAGAGAGAACAAAAGAAGTGAACAAGACTAGAGAAGCTAATCTGTGCAAGTTTCATTTTCTTCCAAGTCAAAAGACTTGTATAGGTACAAGTATACATATTTCCTGTTAGTTGCCTCACCTTTCACAAGTTGTCATCTCACTTAAATTTATCAATCCATCCCCTCTTTCCTCCACAAATATCTATCATGATATACAAACTACTGAGCGGGAATTCGGTCACATCATGATGTTTTCAACGGCAAATGATCATGGACAATTCATAAAACATCATGTTTGCAGCAAAACAAGCGGTGGTCAATTTTTGGACATCATGGTTCCAACGGCAAATGATCTTTTAGATGATTTGGGAGTATCACTCTTCTACGGCAAAGAACTTTCATCAATTTTGGCATCATGGTTCCAACGGCAAATGTTCTTTTAAACAATTTTGTGACATCATGTTTTCAACGGCAGATGACGTGTAGGCAAATTTGTAACATCAGGTTTTCAATGGCAAATGATCTGATTCTCATCCTTCCTTCAAGTGCAAATGGGCCCTTTGCATTAAAGGCCACATAGTTGTGTTCCTGTTGCAAACTCACATAGACTTCCAGAGTATTACATACAGTTTTTACTGTAGTCTGTTGTGCACTTCAGGTGCTATAAATCAGCCATGCCCAGAGAATTGGTCTGCTTTGCCATTTGGGGACCCTTCAAAAGGCACAATTATATAGCCCCTTTGAGTCTTAACCCCAGTCATGCTGATCTTGCATGCAAGCAAGATCCCTCCTAGCAAGTATTTTGAATTGTAACCGGCTGACCCTGTTGACTTGAAGCTATCTAGACTGTTGGTACTCAAGGCTGGTTCTCAGTTCTTTACAAAGAAGACCATTTGTAAAAGACATTTTGCCTTTGGGGGCCGCGGACTTAAGGGGCACCCTGCCCTCGTCATGCATAGGGCAAGGTTTGAGAAGGGGGCTATTCTGGGAATGAGGGCCTGTGCAAGGTGGGAGGTGAGCACAGTCCCAAAACAACCCCCTAGAGGTCCTTAGTCCTCATCTGGCATAAAGATCTCAGAGAATTTTAGATGGCTGTGATTTAGTTTGAGAAGGAGAGGAGGCACCTTGTGAATAAGTAAGGTGTCCTGCACAAATATCTTGCAGAATTTTAAAGGGCTGTGATTTGGTTTGAGACGGAGAAATGGCACCTTATGAGTAAGCAAGGTGTCATCATGTGTGTGTTGAAGCAGACGTTTTAATGAGGGAAAGCCCGCCCCCTCCACATTCTCACGCATGAAAAGAAATCCTATCATTCTTTACTGGAGCTACCAATTGTTGAAGTCTCTCAACCCCAAAAGCCTCCCACCTCTACACTTTTGAAATTGACCCTTTGGAAAATGAAATGTAATAACTTCGGGATTCTTTGAAGTCCTCCCCCCCCCCCTCTCTCTCACACACACACAACACACACAAATACAGGCACCCAATATAGTATATGCTTACATGAATTGTTGAAGTCTCTCACCCACAAAAGCCAGCCTCCCAATTTTACACATGTGAAGTGACCCATTTGGAAAATGAAATAATATTTTTGGATTCTTTGAAATCCGCCCTCACACAAATGTGGAAACCCTACATAGTAATATACTTACATGACCACCACCCCCCCAACCTCCCTCCCTTGCTCCCCAAACAAATAGGTCAAAACAAGAAAACCAAGCTGCTCAGTTGCACAGTTGGGCTCTGTTAAATGACATCCATAATGATGATGAGAAATATTCAACATATTATTCAATTGGAAACACATAGTGAAAGCCCAAGTGGATCCTTTGAGTTTTTTTGCTTTGCTGCTGGAAAATGTTCCTATAGCCTTGTGGACTTCACATGACCCAAGAATGTAGGGGTACTCAATTTACTTTGGCTTGCTCCCGTTTCTGGGTGCATCATAATGTCTCTACCCTGAAGAAAAAGGGGCAAGGGCCAATAATATAAATAAATAAAAATATATATAGTGTGTGTATTTATAGGACTGGCCGTCCTGCCCACCCTAGCCCCTACCTATTTCCAATTGTTGAAAAACCCCACCGTTGTTATTTATACCCTACTTGAAGCTCAGACCATATGGCTTCTATTATCCCTTTCTGCCCTACTTCTTTCTCTCTCTTTCTCTGTCTCTCTCTCTCTCTGTGCTTTTCTTGTCTTTCTTTTTACCGATTGGCTTGCTTTCCATATGCTCTCACATCCTCTTTATCAAGCTACAAGCGTAACCATCATAAAAATCCTGTTTCTAGATGCCATGGCTATGTGTTCTGTTCTGGGTTTTATGTGTGCTCTCGACGTTGTTGTTGTTCTTCTTCTTGCTGCTGCCTTAGATGGTTTTGATGTCGTGAGATTTACCTGCCGGTTTTTCTTCTTCTTAATCTGTGGACGCTCTTTTTGCAGTCTTCTCTAGTTTCTATTTTTTTTGTTTATAACAGGGTTGGAGTTTCTGGCCAGCCTTCTAGATGCACACATCTTTGCTATTTCCTTCTTTCGTTTGGGTTTTTTTTTTCCCTTTCCTGGGATAGGTAGAAGTATTTGTATGCACAACCCTGGTGATGAGAAACGAATCAAAGCAGGTGATCGGCTTTTGTTGCGGTTACAAACAGGAGGAAGAAGTTTTGAGATGGTGGTGGTGTTGGTGATGGTATACCTATTCGAGGGTTGTTCTGCTGTAGACGCAGGCGGTGGGAATGCCCATAACGGCCTGTCAACACGTACAACGGTATATGTTGACGGGTCGTGATGGGCACTCCCAACGTCTGACGTCCCTGTCCTCCTTTTGCCATTCAGGGTTGCTTGCAAGCTTGCCCGAGAATGATCCAGTTCTTCTTCGCTTCCGCGCCAAACACTGCTGCTATGCTTGATTACATCGCGGATACAGTGCTATTGCCGTGTTCAGGTTTTCGCCAAGGATCGCCGTTCTTGGTTTTGTTCACGAAAAACAGGAACCCATCTGCTAGATTTGTGGATGGCCTGATGGATTCGTAGACTGTCTTCATGTGCGCTGTTAAGGGTTTCGACGATCGTGCATCGAAATGGAGTCTGCCAGCAGCAGACGTAGTCCTAATGCTGGCAGCATAAAAAGACGCTAACAGCGTTTATGGCCGCTCTTAACGCTAGTTCTGCTGCCGACAGAACGTCCTCAGGTGTGCGTACTAGACGATTTGTTGGTCTGGAAAAGATACGAGTACTTCTAGCTTGATCCGTAACCCCCGCATATAAGTTTCCATGATTTTGCAGCATTTGGATCCATCTGGTTCATAGTGTTGCAGGTGTAGCCCCATTTTGCCTTCCGCTTGTCTGCTATCTTGTAGTTCGAAATCCCTATGATTCTGTAATATTATCGCTCTAACAACCTAGGATTGCTGCATGCTCATCGATATGTATATTTGTATATGTAATTGGTATCAGCAGTATACATCTTTGGATCGTATTCTCACATATAATACTTACTCATGAGACTCTCGCTGTATGTATGGAGTTTACATTGTTTCCAATGCAGGCCCATGCTTGCAATCTGTACCGAAAACGCCTGGTTATCACGCCGGCCACGCTTCGGGTTCACGAGTTACTTAGTCACCGTAGAGTTTTCAGATGGGCGCGGTCACATTGCTCATACAGGAACTCGTTAGCTGGGTTGTTGGAGGCATTAGCATTCTGATTTGTTCTCCGCAGTAAGACTTAAGCTTCATGAACAATCCCTGTTCTGCTTCTTAGAAGCTTATTTGCAGATCCTGTGACCTGGAAAGAAGCCTGTCGGGTGATTTACGCGATAAGGTTTTGAGTATCTTGTGAAACGGATGTTGTCATTGCAGTAGTTACATCATGTGCAATATGCATCCAGCAGCACTGCTTGTTGATCATTATGGAAGTATGTAACATAGATTGCAGATTAATGCTTAGTCACAGACTGAATATGTTTGATGTGGTTCTTGTTAAGGGCTGCAGCATACAGAGTCACATGGACTTTACGCTAGGAGTACCAGTTACTGTTCAAAGCTGGGTACAACTCAAGAGCTATGATCAGCATCCACGCATAAGGTAATGAAGTACACACCATTGCAAACCTCAGCAGGTTTGAGCTTTGAACGTTGGTTTCTTGAATCCTTGTGCTTGAGCTGCTGGGCACTTGTGTTGGTGGGTTGAGCATGACGTCCAAATTTGTTCACTGCTTTTCAAGATCTGTATCTTCCGTTGCAGCAAGCTGCACTCTCCGCTTCCGCTCTCAAGATTGTCATCGCAACGTGTAATCCCGTTTCTGGTCCAGTGGTTCCACCGCAGATTTATTCACCTTGTGGTTCCATTCTTGCAGCTGTGAGATGTTTTCTTAGCAACATGTGCATCTCTAAACTGTTCTATCCTTGCTGTGCTTATTTCTTTCTGAACAACGTAACGATGCATAAACCTGTGGTTCCATTCCTACTGTTCTTGTTTTCTTCACAACACAACCCATCTAGAAACCAACCACTGGTTTCGTTCTTGCTGCTGTGCTTGTTTTCTTCACAACATAACCCACCTGCGAACAAACCTGTCGTTCTATTCTTGCTGTTGGGCTTGTTGTTTTCTTCACTACATCAGACATCTAAAGTTTAACCATATAACCCCGTGTTCCATTCTTGCTCGGGTGTACTAATTTCCTGAACAACATAACTATCTACGAACCTGTGGTTCCAGTTCAGCTTAATTAGCTTATTTGCTTCAATGGCTGTAATGAGGTGAAGAAAACCTGGGTTGTAAAGTGAGTATAGAGCCCTTAATATTTGTATTGGTCAAAATACGACGTTTGTGTGGGTGGAGTTCATTTTTTTCAAAGTTTATAATTTCCGTATTTACTTTTCGTCGAAACCCACTTCCAGTTTGTGTCGCAGTTCATTTTGGAGTTTGTTTATTTTGCACATTGTGAATTTTAATTTCCTGTTTTGTTTCGGTGGAGTTAGTCGGAACTCAAGGACACTTGGAAATCCACTGCTGTGGTTATTTGATATGTCGGTCAACATTTGTCTCACCCATGCGGTTTTGTTTTTAGGTAATTAATAATCTATTCGATATTTAAACAATGTTTATTATTACTACTCTTTACTAGTGTACATTATTCTCATTTGTCATTATTTGCTTGGTTAGTGTACATTATTCTCATATTTTGGGGGAGGTTCAGGTGGTTAGTTAGCTTGTCATTATTGGTGGCTCAGCGGAATTGATATTATCGTTAGTGCAGGAGTGTTAGAATTGCAGTCTTCAATTGTCAGCTGGGAATTAGATACGCTGGGGAAGGGGGGACATGTAGTAGTAGGGTTTCTTATTCTAGGGTTGTCCTTTGGAAACAGATCCCAGCTTACATATGGTTTAGGTTTTAGGTGTAAAAATCTATGAAGTCAGGTGTCAATTTAGGGTCCCCAACTTATAGTAAAACAACCCATTCATCATCTCCTTTCATTAACAGAATTTATCACAGCAATAAAAAATGCTGTGGAAATTGGGTACACTTTCCAGATAAGTCAGATATCCCAAATCTGAATGATTATGTTAAAACTTAGTATTATATGTAATTCCAAGAAGTTCTTGCTCTACTATTCAAATATGGACCAGATGTACTTTATGTACGTGTGTACCATTTTGTAATGAACTATCTGTATCTGTATCTGATTTATTTACAGAATTTCATGGAGTATATACCCATTCTTATGCTGCTAACAGATTTGAGCTGAAATTTGATGAAACCCTGTCAGATGGAGAGTGTTTGGCATTCTTCCATCTGCCATAATCGGCCTTTTAGACTCATTTATTCCCAGTGTTTAGCTTGTGTCTATGGGGAGGGATGGTAAGTGAATCTGTGCTTTCTTTTCAAGATGTGGAGGAGCCGTCATCAGACTACATAGGTACAGGCTTTCTCCTGCTTTGAATTACTAATAACCCTAAACCCTTAAATGTTGAAATTGTCATGAGAAGTTGGAATTCTTCATAATTCTCCTTAATCAATTACATAGTTTTGTGAATTCAATTTTGATCAACTAGCAGGTTATGTGCAGGAATGGTTTGCAACCTCACTTTACAGTTCAACTCCTATCAAGCAAATTAACTGTTTGCAAAATTCTTTGCCAATTCAGAAAAATGCTTCAGGTTTTGTAAACTTGTTTTATTGCATACAAACCAAGAATATTTGCTAATAACCAAACCTTAGGTATATGTCAAGTTTATGAAAATGTTGTGTGATAATATAAAAAATTGAGTTTGAAATCAATGTGAAATCAACAAAACGTTTGTCACATTGAAGTCCATGTCGAAGTAGCCTTGCCTTATTTGGTTCATTAATGTTTATCTTTAATATGCATTCTACATGATTTACTAATTTAACTATTTACTCACCAATCTATTAATGTGCATTTATGATGGTTTATTTTTGACAAATAGAAAATACATGAGAAAATTATGCCTATAAATTGCATATGAATCCATAAAAAGTTTTTAAATGCACATGGTTCTTTTTTGAAACTGGGTTAGTGTAATATTTCTTTACTGAACGTTTGTACACTTACAAATCTTTTCAAAATGAGGTCAAAACTGACATTAATAAATGTTAAATGGAATTTTAAAAATTCAAACAAAATTCAATAACATGACTACTAGTTAAAATTTTGAAAAACAAAACGAAATTTCCTTTCAGTACTTTTTAAACCTCTTTGCAGCGCATAACTAATAGGTTGAAGGATTTTTTTAAATCAATTCAAATTTAGCTTTAATATTTAAATTTCCAACACTCGGTGTAAATAATTCGGAAGTAAACTGGAATATGAAATTATGTCTCTTGATAGTCCAATCAATGAGCTGATCCATATTTTATTCAAAATTTCATTATTTGCACTTTAAAAAAAAAAAGAATATAAATGTCCTCATAATTGAATTGTACCAATTGTCAATAAACAAATCAATATTATATTATTTTCTATCAATGTCTAATGACAATGTACCAAATAAAATTACCGTTAGTTAGTCTGACACCAAAAGGAAGTTACTAACACAAAGGGAACTTTAATGACATTCATGGTTGACTACTATTTATTTACATGAAATGAAACAAATGAATGTCTATGACAAGTAAAAACTCCTTTTTTAATCCTAATCTGGTATGTTTGCAATTCACAACCACCTTCCAAAGTGGTCTATAACATCTCCAATCAAGTTTACATAGTTTGAGTTTTTTGACAATTCATTTTCATGATAATAGATTATGCATTCAAATATTATTAATATTTTTTCATATCTTTTTAGTGATAGGTTGAAAACAAATTGGATGAAGGAATAAGACTTGCAAGAAACATGCAATCAAGGAATTGCTATCTATTTAATAAAAAAGGAGGAACTCAGATCGCTTTGGGAGATGCAAGATGTTGAAGATTTTGACCAAACTAATGAAGGTAACAATGAAGAAGGAAGGAAAGAGACATCTACAAGTAGGCACACAACATTCGGACAAATATTAATTTCATATTAACTAACTAAAAAATCTCTTGCAAACTTGCAATGAAAATTATAGTCCATGTTTACAAATGTTGTTAGGTCATTGTTTATTATTTTAGGACATGGAACAACAAACTATTTTTTTACAATCAATGGACCACCACCAAAATGGGGTAAAATGAATTTGAAGATTGTGAATGAATAAAATACCCATGAAAATTAAAATTGAGGTGATGGAAGGATTATTAATGATTGCTTGAAAGATTGTTAACAAAATAAACTTCATGCACTTTCACAATTATGACCATTGATAATTCTCGAAACACATTTCCAAGGTTTTATTAAAGTCAATTTGGACATGTGACCACTCTATAGTTCTTAAATTGGAGACCTTCAAATCAAAATAGTTGATTGTAAACATACAATAACATATCATGTTAATGTAGACCATCCTTCAATTCAAAGTTTGCAAAATTGTGAAGGCTCTAAATTTGAATGCCCTTTTTGGTAGTTCAACAAAGGAAACCTTTGCCAAAACTTCATGAACACATTCAAGAACATACAACTAAAACTTTTCTGTGTAATGACCAAAAAATAATTTCTAAGTGCCAATTAAAATGTTTTAATCAACCATTTTGGCAATCTATATTTTTCAATCACTTGGTGTGGAGATTGAAAAATTGGTTTCAAAAAAATTGATTGCCAAAAAGAAATGGTCAATGTTCAATTTGATGAACAAAACTAACACATCAACACCAATGTGATGACCGATGCAAAATGGGCACAACTTGTCATTTCTAACGATCGTTTTACACACCATATAAAACAATGTAAACAAATGAATAAACACAACACACAATAACATATGAAATATTTCATAATTTATATATATATATCCAAAATAATAGCCATGGAAGTGGAGTTGGTTCAAGAAGAGAAAAAAGGGTAAGGGCCAAATGCTAAGCATGAGGATAGGAGTTAGATAGAAGAAAAAATAAGGTTAGGTATGGAAGAAGGATAATTTGCAAAGCTTGTTTCATTATTATGTTATGAGTTCCCTCATGTTGATCCCTTTTGTTTAGAGGTTGCTTGCAAATGTAATCAACAATGTTTCATCTTATAATTTTTTGCATTACTAAAAGCTCCAACAATGACACATGTTTAAGTGAATTATTTACTAATTACTCTTTGCCCTTTTTGTCATGTTGCATTTCTTTTTCTTGTGCTTGTTTTGCAACTTCCTTCATTTTGATCTTGCAAAGCAAGCTTTAAGGTTGATGGTGAGTTATCCCATGTTGTTCATCTTCATTCACAATTTTTGCAAGTCTAAATGGTGGCATCATGGTCATCTTGCAACTTCTGACATTGTTGCAAGCTTCATTATTCACATATCTTAAATAAGTTCATCCTTGTCATCTTGCCTTCATTATGGTAGATTGTTTTGTTGTTTTGAAAACCCATAACCACCAAAGAAAAGTTTGAGGTGCAATGCTTTCATTTTCCTACAAACTATAATTTCCAAGGATAATGGGCAATGCAATACCTTTATGGTTGTGATTTACACTCACACACATGACAATGGTTTAAACAATAAGATGATAGAAGATTTACAAAAAATATAAAAGAATTGAACATAGATTGGTGTTACATAGTGACTAGAGTGAACCAATAGCCTTAGAGCACCACAAGATATTGATGGTGGGTTGACAAAAAATAATTTTTTATTGGGTTTTATTTCCCTAACTGACCACAATTGTTAGCTTGTTCTAATTCTATTTTCACTACCAACCTATCAACAACACACAAGTCCTCACCTATGTATTAATTATATACGTGCATGCAATTACCTTTTTGCCCACCTATTATCCTACCTACTTACCTATAAAATGTTTCCTTTAACAAATAGGTTACCAAGGTTAAACCAACAACAATTTGGTTGGGGTTCTTCCACAATTACATCATATGAAGCTTCCAATGGATGAAAGAACATTATGATTGAAATGTGAAAACCTTCAAGATTTTTTAATGTATTTGGAGGTATGCTTCCAAAACATAAAATCCCATCGGGCATTTTGAAAAATGATGCAAGCACTTTGTTTACCAAAATGCATCACATTGTTTTTTTCCATGATACCAAGTGGGTACCCACTAAATACTTGTCAAGTATCATGAGAAAACATAAAAACCACATGTCAATTTTTACATTTAGTAACATGCTCAAAGGGAGAGACTTTACAAACAAACATCCCTCAACTTTATCTCACGCAACCATTTATTTCCAAAACTCCCACTCCTCCGATGTTACTTTACACTACATGGAACCTTAGAAATTGTGGGTCCACCTACTAGCCAACATCGACTCCTTACATACTTACCTCTTGGTTTCATGTTTAATATGTTATGGCTATCAATAATTTAGCCACAAAGTTAGGGTCCTTTTCTTTTTC